>Ga0209488_10004209_pt1 | contig 11322 bp, 10 predicted proteins | sample Rivendell_Oct201_8_FD_188349 | JGI IMG/M metagenome (GOLD analysis project Ga0209488, IMG submission 188349) | Vadose zone soil microbial communities from the Eel River Critical Zone Observatory, Northern California, USA -... | ecosystem: Environmental > Terrestrial > Soil > Vadose zone >... | reverse complement strand
CCGCATGATTTCCGGCTTCAGCTCGGCGACGAGACGATCGCCGCGCCGAAGATCGTGCTGGCGGCCGGGCTCGGCAATGCGAAGCTCGCGCCGCTGTTCGGACTGTCCGCCCCGGTGCGGCCGCAGCGCGGCCAGATTCTCGTCACCGAACGCACCGCCCGCATCTGGCCGTTGCCGCTCGGCAGCCTGCGCCAGACGCTGGAAGGCACGATCATGCTCGGCAGCAGCGAGGAGGATGTCGGGTTCGATACCGGCCAGAAACCGGAGATCATGCGCAATATCGCGCGCCGCGCCGTGCTGTCGTTTCCGTGGATCGCCGAATTGCAGATCGTGCGCGCCTGGGCCGCCCTGCGCGTGATGCCGCCCGACGGCCTGCCGATCTATGACGAATCCGCGCAGTTCCCTGGCGCCTTCACCGCCAATTGCCACAGCGGCGTCACCCTGGCCGGCGCGCACGCCAATGTGTTTGCGCCGATGGTTGCCGCCGGCATGCTCGACCCGATGATGGCGCCGTTCTCGGCCAAGCGCTTCGATGTTCCGGCCGCGGCCTGACGCGCCCGCCGCGACGATCGCGGTCGAGGTCGAGGGGCAGGCCGTCACGGTGCCGCCGGGCGCCTCGGCCGCCGCCGCTCTGCTCCTCGCCGGCCTCGCGACCATTCGCGAGACCCCGGTCAGCGGCAGCGGGCGCGCACCCTATTGCATGATGGGCGTGTGCTTCGATTGCCTCGCGGAGATCGACGGCGTGCCGAACCGCCAGAGCTGCATGGTGACAGCGCGGCCCGGCATGAGGATCCGGCGACAGCGTGGCACTCGCACGATCGACCCGAACGATGTGCCCGGCGACACCCCTTCCTTTCCGATCCCGGAACCTCGTAGCGGCGGCGCATGAGCGTCGATTTCGCCATCATTGGAGCTGGCCCGGCCGGAATGGCGGCGGCAATTCTCGCCGTCGAGTTTGGGCTCGACACGCTGTTGATCGACGAACAGGACGGGCCGGGCGGGCAGATCTACCGCGCGATCGAGCGCGCCGAAACTGACCCATCGGCATCATCATCCCTCGGCGCGGACTACCTGGCGGGTCGATCTCTGGCGACGGCGTTGCGCGCGAGCGGTGCAGAGTACCGCCCGGCGACGACGGTGTGGCACATCGATCCCGACGGCACGCTGTCGCTCGCGCGTAAAGGCGAGAGTGAGTCAATAACGGCGCGGCGGATTTTGCTCGCCACCGGCGCGATCGAGCGGCCGGTGCCGATCCCCGGCTGGACCTTGCCCGGGGTGATGACGGTCGGGGCGGCGCAGATACTGCTGAAGACTGCCGATCTCGTGCCCGATGGGCGCGCCGTGCTGGCCGGGCAGGGGCCGCTGCTCTATCTCGCCGCCCTGCAGCTGGCGCGCGCCGGGGCGCCGCCTCTGGCGGTGCTCGAGACCACGCCGCACGAGAATTACCACGCCGCGGCGCGCCGGCTCGGCGGACTGTGGCCCGGCCGCCGTGCTCTCGGTAAGGGCTTGGCGCTGATGCTTGGCGTGCGCCGCGCCGGCATTCCGGTGCGGCGCGGGGTGCACGGTCTGCGCGCCCTCGGCAGGATTGGGCTCGAGCGAATCGTCTGGCAGGGCGGCGAAATCGCCGCCGAGCATCTGTTTCTGCACGAGGGAGTGATCCCGAACACGCAGATCAGCCTGGCCTTGCAACTGGCGCATCACTGGGACGAGGCGCAGCTGTGCTGGCAGCCAAGCATCGATGAATGGGGTCGCACCAGCCTGCCGACGATCGCGATTGCCGGCGATGGCGGCGGCATTGCCGGCGCCGAGGCGGCAGCTTTGTCGGGGCGGCTGGCCGCGCTCGATGCCGCGGCCGCGCTCGGCCGGATCGGCGAGGCCGAACGCGACCGGCGCGCCGGGCCGATTCGCGCCGAACGCGCCCGAGAACGGGCGATCCGGCCGTTTCTCGACGCCCTTTACCGGCCCCGCGATTCGGTTCTCGCGCCTGTCGACGACGAGACGATCGCCTGCCGCTGCGAGGAGGTGACGGTCGGCCAGATCCGCCGCGCGGTGCGGCTCGGCGCGCCCGGACCGAACCAGCTGAAGGCCTTCACCCGTTGCGGCATGGGGCCGTGCCAGGGCCGCATCTGCGGGCCGATCGTCGGCGCGGTGATCGCCGAGGCGCGGGGCATGCCGATTCGCGACATCGGCACCTACCGCCCGCGTGCGCCGTACAAGCCGATCACGGTCGGGGCGCTGGCGGGAATGGGCGCTGCGGAATAGCGGCGGGCGCCGGCCTGCCAAATCCCGTGAGCTAGCCTAAAGATCCGCCCGAAACGGTGGCGAAAATGTTATTTTTCTCAGGCTTTGGCACGCGGATAGCACGAAGGGCGGCGCATGACCGGGCGGCGCCGAAGGAGAGCCCCATGACGGAACGAGAATTGCGACGCCTGATCGCGGCGGTAAAAGCGGGCGAGCTGTCCCGGCGGGTTTTTGTGCGCCGGATGGTCGGCCTCGGCCTGACCGCGCCGTTCGCCACCACGCTGCTGTCGCGGGCCGGCGTGGCGCAGGCACCGGCCAAATTCGAGTACAAGCCCGGCAAGGCGGGCGGCGGAGGGCCGCTCAAGACCCTGTTCTGGCAGGCCCCGACCCTGCTCAACCCGCATTTCGCGATCGGCACCAAGGATCAGGAAGGCTCGCGCATTTTCTACGAGCCGCTGGCGGGGTGGGATGGCGAGGGCAATCTGGTGCCGATGCTCGCCGCCGAGATCCCGGAAACCGAGAATGGCGGGATTTCGCCCGACGGCAAATCGGTGACCTGGAAACTCAAAAAGGACGTGCAGTGGCATGATGGCCGGCCGTTCACTGCCGACGACGTCGTGTTCAATTGGGAATATGCCGCCGATCCGGCGACGGCGGCGACAACGATCGGCAGCTACAAGGATATCAAGGTCGAAAAAATCGACACCCACACAATTCGCATCCAATTCAACAAGCCGACGCCGTTCTGGGCGGACGCCTTTATCGGCCAGCGCGGGATGATCGTCCCGAAGCATTTGTTCGAGGCGTACAAGGGCGGCGCCTCGCGCGATGCGCCGGCCAATCTGAAGCCGGTCGGCACCGGGCCCTACAAGTTTGTCGACTTCAAGCCGGGCGATCTGGTCACCGGCGAACGCAACCCGAATTATCACCTGCCCAACCGGCCTTATTTCGACACGATCGAGATGAAAGGCGGCGGCGATGCGGTGTCGGCGGCGCGCGCCGTCATTCAGACCGGCGAATATGATTACGCCTGGAACATGCAGGTCGAGGACGAGATCCTGCTCCGGCTCGAGGATGGCGGCAAAGCCCGAGGCAAGGCCGAGATCGTGGCGGGCGGCAACATCGAGCACATTCAGATCAACAGCACCGATCCCTGGACCGAGGTCGATGGCGAGCGCTCGAGCGCCAAGACCAAGCACCCGCTGTTCAGCGATCCCGCGGTCCGGCAGGCGCTGGCGCTGCTGGTCGACCGCGCCTCGGTGGAGCAGCACATCTATGGACGAACCGGCATCGCGACCGGCAACTTCGTCAACAACCCGCCGCGTTTCGTCTCGAAGAACACGCACTGGGAGTTCAATGTCGACAAGGCCAACCAGCTGTTGGAACAGGCCGGCTGGAAGCGTGGATCGGATGGCGTCCGCGCCAAGGACGGCAAGAAGCTGAAGCTCGTGTTCCAGACCGCGACCAATGCCCCGCGCCAGAAAACTCAGGCAATCGTCAAGCAGGCGTGCCAGAAGGCCGGCATCGATGTCGAGCTCAAATCGGTGACGTCGTCGGTATATTTCTCGTCCGATGTGGCGAACCCGGACACCTATTCCAAGTTCTACTGCGACATCCAGATGTATACGACGACGATGGGGGAGCCCGATCCCAACCAGTTCATGCGGCAATTCCTGTCCTCGGAAATCGCGACGAAGGACAACAAATGGCAAGGCCGCAACATCACCCGCTGGCGCAATGACGAATACGACAAGGCCTATCAGATGGCCGAAGGCGAGCTGGACGCCGTAAGACGGGCCGCGTTGTTCATCAAGATGAACGATCTGGTGGTCGGCGATCCGGCCGAGATTCCGGTCGTGTACCGTCCGCGCGTGTCGGCGGTATCACGACAGCTCAGGCCCCATCCGAGCGGCTGGGACAACGACATGTGGGATCTCAGAAACTGGTACCGCGAGACCTGAGGGCACACGCTTTTGCCGCACCGAACCGCTGCGGCTTCAACCGCGGCATGACGCAAACCGGACTCGCGCGATGAGCCGCTACCTGCTGCGCCGGCTGTTGATCCTGGTGCCGAGCTTGCTCGGCATCAGCATCGTCTTGTTCACGGCGCTGGCGCTGGCGCCCGGCGACCCGTTCGGCGAACTGGCGACCAACCCCAACGTGCCGCCCGAGGTCGGCGCCGCGTTGCGCGCCAAATTCGGCCTCGACGATCCGGTGTGGCGGCGTTATCTGCACTGGCTCGTCGCGATGCTGCACGGCGATTGGGGCTTCTCGTTCGTCAGCCGCATGGATGTCGACAGGCTGATCCTGCAGCGCCTGCCGGCAACCCTGCTGGTGATCGGCTCGTCGCAGGTGCTGGCGTTGCTGATCGCGCTGCCGGTCGGCGTGCTGGCGGCGACACGGCCGTACTCGCTTTTTGACCAGGTCGCGAACACCTTCGCGTTCATCGGCTTTTCGCTGCCGACCTTCTTCACCGGCCTCCTGTTCATCCTGGTGTTCAGCATCTATCTCGACTGGCTGCCCTTCGTCTTTCGGAGCGACCTCGCCGCCACTGGCTGGCGCTGGTATTGGGAGGAGTTCCGCCAGGCGGTGATGCCGGTCGCCGTGCTGGGCCTGTTTCAAGCCGCCTCGTGGACCCGCTATGTGCGTTCCGCGGTGCTCGACGTGATCCGCCTCGACTATGTGACGACCGCCCGCGCGAAAGGCATCGCCGAGCGGGCCGTCGTGACCAGGCATGTCGTGCGCAACGCGCTGATCCCGGTGGTGACATTGGTCGCGCTGTCGATGCCGGCGGTGTTCGGCGGCGCGATCGTTACCGAGCAGATCTTTCGCATCCCCGGCATCGGCTCGCTGCTGATCAGTTCGATCCTCGCCAACGACACGCCGGTGATCATGGCGGTGACGTTCGTTTTCGCCTGTCTGGTGATCTTGTTCAATTTGTTTGCCGATATCCTGTATGGCTGGCTCGACCCTCGCATCTCCTACCGCTGACGCCGCGATTGCCGCGATCGGCCGGGCGCGGCACGTTTCGCCCGGCATGGAGGCGTGGCGGCGCTTTCGCCGTCACCGGCTGGCGGTGATGAGCATCGTCATTCTCGGTCTGATGATGGTGGCCGTCGCGGCGGGACCGCTAGTCTGGCAGATCCCGATCAACGACATCGATTTCGCCGCGCGTCTCGCCATGCCGTCCTGGGCGCATCCGCTCGGCACCGACGACCTCGGCCAGGACCTGTTCGCACGCATGCTCTACGGCGGCCGCATCTCGCTTGCTGTCGGGCTTTCGGCGATGGTGGTGGCGGTTGTCGTCGGCATCATCATCGGCTCGGTCGCGGGCATGTCGCGCGGTTGGGTCGATGCCGGACTGATGTGGCTGACCGATCTGTTCTTGTCGCTGCCGGCGCTGCCGGTGCTGCTGCTGCTGATTTACCTGTTTCGTGACCCTTTGAAGCAGCTCGTCGGGCCGGAGCTTGGCGTCTTTTTCCTGATTGTCGTGGTGATCGGCGGCTTCCGCTGGATGCCGGTGGCGCGGCTGGTGCGGGCCCAGTTCCTGTCATTGCGCGAGAAGGAGTTTGTCGAGGCGGCGCGCGCGCTCGGCGCGTCCAAATGGCGTCAGGTCGTGCGGCATATCCTGCCGAATTCGCTGGGGCCGGTGATCGTCGCCGGCAGCATCGATGTCGCCGCCGCGATCATCCTCGAATCCACGCTGTCGTTTTTGGGTCTCGGTTTTCCGCCGGACATTCCGACCTGGGGCCGCATTCTGTACGACGCCAAGGACTACCTCGACTTCGCCCCCCACTGGGCGTTGTTTCCCGGTATCGCGATCTTTCTCGCCGTGCTGTCGATCAACTACATCGGCGACGGGCTGCGCGATGCGCTCGACCCGCGCAAGGTGATGTGACATTGCCAGATCACCTGCTCGAGATCCGCGGACTGAAGACGTATTTCGCGACCGAGGACGGCATGGTGCATGCCGTCGACGGCGTCGATCTCGCGGTGGATCGCGGCGAGACGCTTGGCGTCGTCGGTGAATCGGGTTCCGGCAAGACCGTCACCGCGCTGTCCGTCCTGAAGCTGATCGCGACGCCGCCCGGACGGATCATCGCCGGCCAGATCCTATGGCAGGGCCGCGATCTGGTGCCGCTGAGCCCGGACGAGATGCGCCACATCCGCAGCAAGGAAATCGGCATCGTCTTCCAGGAGCCGATGACCTCGCTGAACCCGGTCTACACGGTCGGGGCGCAGATCGCCGAGACGGTACGCGAGCATGAGGGACTCGGACGCCGCGCCGCCTTGGAGAAGGCGGTCGAGATGCTGCGGCTGGTGCACATCCCGAACCCGCAGCGGCGGGTGCACGACTACCCGCACCAGTTCTCGGGCGGGATGCGCCAGCGCGTGATGATCGCGATGGCGCTGTCCTGCAATCCGAAGCTGCTGATCGCCGACGAGCCGACCACCGCGCTTGACGTGACGATCCAGGCGCAGATCCTCGAGCTGATCGCGGAGATGAAGGAACGCCTGGGCATGGCGGTGATGCTGATCACCCATGCGATGGGCGTCGTCGCCGAGACGGCGCAGCGGGTCGCGGTGATGTATGCCGGCAAGGTCGTCGAGGAAGCGCCGGTCGCCGAGCTGTTCGGCAACCCGCGCCACCCCTACACGCGCGGCCTGATCCGCTCGATCCCGCGCATCGACCGGGCCGGCCGCAAGGAGCGGCTGATGGCAATCGCCGGCGTTGTGCCGAGCCTCTTGGAACCGGCGGAGGGGTGCCGGTTCGCGGCGCGCTGCGAATTCGCGATGCCGGTCTGCATCGCCGCGACCCCGCCATTGCGCAAGGTCGCGAGCGACCACGAGGCCGCCTGCGTGCTATGAGCCTCGCCGCGAAGGATCATGCCGCCGCCGATCCGCTGCTCCGGGTCAAGGATTTGGTGAAGCATTTCCCGGTCAAGAGCGGGCTGCTGTCGCGCACGGTTGAGCGGGTCCATGCCGTCGATGGCGTCAGCTTCGATATCGGCCGCGGCGAAACCCTGGGCCTGGTCGGCGAGTCGGGCTGCGGCAAATCGACGACCGGCCGTTGCATCCTGCGGCTGATCGAGCCGACTTCCGGCGAGGTGTGGTTCGAGGGCAGGGACACCACCGCCCTATCGGGCGGCGCGCTGCGCGCGCTTTGCCGCGACATGCAGATCATCTTTCAGGACCCATACGCATCGCTCGACCCGCGCATGACGGTCGGCGCGATCGTCGGCGAGGCGCTGATCATCCATGACCTCGCGAGAACCCGGCAGGCCTTCGAGGACCGGGTCGTCGAATTGCTCGAGACCGTCGGGCTCAGCGCCGATCACATGCGGCGCTATCCGCACGAGTTCTCCGGCGGTCAGCGGCAGCGCATCGGCATCGCCCGGGCGCTTGCCGTGTCACCCAAGCTGATCGTCTGCGACGAGCCGGTGTCGGCGCTCGACGTGTCGATCCAGGCGCAGGTCATCAACCTGCTGGAGGATCTGCAGCAGCAATTCGGCCTGACCTACCTGTTCATCGCGCACGATCTATCGGTGGTCGAGCACATCAGCACGCGGGTCGCGGTGATGTATCTCGGCCGCATCGTCGAGATCGCGCCGGCCGAGGACCTCTACAACGCGCCATTGCATCCCTATACCGAGGCGCTTCTGTCGGCCGTGCCGATCCCCGATCCCACGATCAAGCGCCGCCGCATCATGCTGGAAGGCGACGTGCCGAACCCGATCAACCCGCCGTCCGGCTGTCATTTCCACACCCGCTGTCCGATCCGCCAATTGCCGTTCTGCGCCACCGAGGCGCCGGCGCTCGAGGAAAAGCGCCCTGGCCACTGGGTCGCCTGCCATTTCCGCGGGTAGGGACGCTATCGCTCACTTGCCGGTGAGCCGGTCGAGGAATGCACGGGCCGTCAGAATCAGCGTGTCATTATGATTGCCCAGCCTCAGCAACCCCGCTTTGTCACCGGTCACCAGATGGTCGGCACGACCGGCTTCGCTCAGCGCCAGCAGGAAGTCGTCAGCCGGATCATTGGAGCGGCGAGTGCGGGGCAATCGCGTCGCGAGTTCGGCGTTCGCGCGGAGTTGGTTGACCAGCCGCCCCGCCTCGGAGGGTCGGATCAGCGCTCGAATCTGCTGCCGCCGGGTTACGACGCGCAGTTCTTCGAGCTGCAATTCATGTGTGATCAGGACAAAACGGTCATCGAACCAGGCTTCAAGGACCCGCCCCGGCACGCTGTCCCGTCGAATAAGGGCGCTTAGCAGGACATTGGTGTCGAGGATGACCCGCATCGGCGGTCGCGATCACCAGCTCCGGTCATGCCAAAACTCCGAGCGGACAGTGGCACATGCTTCGTCGATCAATGCCTGAACCTCATCGCCGGGCAGATCCGCGTTGCGTTGCTGGATGTCATGTACCGTCGCGCGCAGCACCTCCTTCTGCACCGCACGCTCGATAAATTTCGACAGGTCGCCCTTCTTGCCGCCGCGCTCGGCGAGATAGGTGCGCACCGCGATATCGGTTTCCTTCGAGACTTTTACGGTCCAGCGGATCACGTCGGACATTAGACACCTGAGCGCCTAGACACCTAAGCGGTTAACATAGGAGACGGTCCGCCAGATTACCACTTGGTCCGCCTCACCCGATGCAGGCCAGGGTTGATGGAGTCCCCGTTGCGCGCAGGCTTGCGCCGGGGCGCGTTTCGCTTTTGGATGCGTCCGTTTTCTCCTGTTCAGCAGCAGCGATTGCCCTGGAGTCCAGCCCGCATGACAGCACATCCCTTGACGCCGCTTCTCGCCCCCAGCTCGGTCGCGATCTTCGGAGCGTCCAACGACCCGACGCGCATCAGCGGCCGCTCGCTGCGCTATTACCGCGAGGCCGGCTACCAGGGCGGGCTCTACCCGATCAACCCGACCCGCGACACGGTGCAGGGGCTCACCGCGTATCCCGACCTCGCCTCGGTACCAGGTGCGGTGGAATGCGCGGTCATCGCCGTGCCGGCGAACCTCGCCGTCGAGGCGATGGAGTCCTGCGTCGTGAAGGGCGTCAAGGGCGTCGTCATGTTCACCGCCGGCTTTGCCGAGATCGGCCCCGAGGGCCGCGCGATGCAAGAGCGCATCACTCAGATCGCGCGCGACAGCGGCATTCGCCTGTGCGGGCCCAATTGCCTCGGCCTGTTCAACATGCGGACCGGCCACACCGCGACCTTCAGCTCGTTTCTCGAGGAGGGCCCGACCCCGGCCGGCCCGCTCGGCATGGTGACGCAGTCGGGGGCGTTCGGGACGCATCTTCTCGCCCTGGCGGCGCGCCGCGGCATCCAGGTCGGGGTGTGGATGAGCACCGGCAACGAGGCCGATGTCGCGGTCGCCGACGGCATCTCGTTCATGGCCGACGATCCCGAAACGCAAGCCATCGCCTGTTATGTCGAGGCGATCAAGGATGGGGCGTTGTTTGCCGAGGCGGTGGCGCGGGCTCGCGCCAACGGCAAGCCGGTCATCGCGATGAAGGTCGGCGGTTCGGCAGTCGGCGCCGCGGCGGCGGCCTCGCACACCGCCTCGCTCGCCGGCAGCGATGCCGTCTATGACGCCGCGTTGCGCCAGCTCGGCGTCGAGCGGGCAAGAACCCCGGAAGATCTGATCGAGATCGCCTATGCCTGCACCCGCGGCCGGCTGCCGGCCTCGCGCCGCCTCGCCGTCATGACGATGTCCGGCGGCGCCGGCGTGCTGATGGCGGACGCCGCCGAAGAGGAAGGGGTGGAGCTGACGCCGCTCGCCGAGGACTCGCAAAAACAGGTGCTCTCCTGGGTGCCGTTTGCGGCGCCGCGCAACCCGGTCGATGTGACCGCGCAGGCGCTGAACGACCCCTCGATCCTCGACAAGAGCTTCGAGCTTTTGCTCGGCAAGGAGAATTTCCCGGCGATGATCGGGTTCTTCACCACCTGGGCCAGCTCGCCGCAGATGGCGGAGCCCTTGTTCAAATCCGTCAGCGAGGCGGCGGCGCGCTATCCCGACCGCTATTTCGCGCTGTCGGCGATCGCCACGCCGGAGATGCAGCGCCGCTACGAGGCGGCAGGGGTCGGGCTGTTCGAGGATCCCTGGGCTGCCGTCGCCGCCGTCGCCGGCGCGATGCGGTGCGCCGAGCGGATCGCAACGCCGCCCTTGCCGGTGCCGCCGGTCCCGAAAAACCTGCCGCCGTTGCCGCAGGGCCGCATCGCCGAGCACGAGGCGAAGCGCATTCTCGCCGAGGCGGGCGTCCCGATCCTCGACGAGCGGCTCGTCACCAATGCCGGCCAGGCCGCCGCGGCCGCCATCGAAATCGGCGAGCGGCTGGTGCTGAAAATCGTCTCGCCCGACATCCCGCATAAGACCGAGATGGGCGGCGTCATGCTCGACGTGCCGGCGGCCGAGGCCGGCGCCGCCTATGAGCGCATGATCGAGCGGATCAAGGCGCGGGCGCCGCGCGCCAAGATCGACGGCGTCTTGATCTCGCCGATGGTCAAGGGCGGCGTCGAGATGATCCTCGGCGTGCAGGACGATGCGGTGTTCGGCCCGGTGGTGATGCTCGGGCTCGGCGGCATTTTCGTCGAGGTGTTGCGCGACGTGACGTTCCGCATCGCCCCGTTCGGGATCGAGGAGGCGCGCCGGATGATCGCCGAGTTGCGCGGCGCGGCGATCCTCGAAGGGGCGCGCGGCCAGCCGCCCTGCGATATCGAGGCGCTCGCCGAGGCCTTGTCGCGGCTCTCGGTCTTTGTCGCCGCGCAGAAAGGCCAGTTCACCAGCATCGACGTCAACCCGCTGCTGGTGCGCCCGAAAGGCCAGGGCGCCGCGGCCCTCGACGCGCTGATCCTGACCCCCGCCGCCCCAAGCGACGACGAGGTCGCGCCGTAACTGCCGGCATCTTGATGGGGATGATCGGGCCGGCTATATAGCCGGCTATATGAACACATCGCAAAAGCGCGCCATTGCCAAGCATCGTCGTCGCCTCGGCGAACGCGGCCTCGGACGCTATGAGGTCCGCGGCCTTGTGCAGGATAAGGAGCTCGTGCGGAAATTCGCGAAGCGTCTGGCCACGAATGAC
>Ga0209488_10004208_pt1 | contig 11323 bp, 14 predicted proteins | sample Rivendell_Oct201_8_FD_188349 | JGI IMG/M metagenome (GOLD analysis project Ga0209488, IMG submission 188349) | Vadose zone soil microbial communities from the Eel River Critical Zone Observatory, Northern California, USA -... | ecosystem: Environmental > Terrestrial > Soil > Vadose zone >... | reverse complement strand
GCCGTCTCGTGGCCGAGCGTGAGCTCGCGCCCGCCGGCCTTGATCCGGAGCGTGCCGCCGACGCCGTCGACCTCGACCACGGACACGTCGCGGCCGGGCACCAGCTTGCGTTCGTGCAGATAGGCGAGGAGAAGGGGCGCCTCACGCTCGGCGACCTCGGACACCCGGGTGACAGACGCCCGGGCCCCGGCCTTCAGGTTCGCGAGCCGAACCTCGTTTGGCGCGGCCTCGGAGTAGCCCGGGATCGGGTTGCCGTGCGGGCAGGTTTCAGGCCGGCCCAGCACCTCGTAAAGGCGCTTTTCCACGACGTCCGACACCGCATGCTCGAGCCGGGCGGCCTCGAGGTCGGCCGTGACCCAGTCCAGCCCTAGCCCGTCCGTGAGCCACCGCTCCATGATCCTGTGCCTCCGGACGATCGCCTCGGCCATGCGCCGGCCCTTGGCGGTGAGCTCGATCTCCTTGCGCCGGTTCATGCGCACCATGCCATAGCCGGTCATCCTCCGCACAGCCACGGTGACCGTGGGACGGCTCACCCCAAGCCAATCGGCCAGGCGCGCGCTTCGCAGCGGCTCCCCCTCCGACCACATGTAAAAGATGGCCTCGAGGTAGTGCGACACGACCTCGGAAGGAGGTGTCGAATTAGACTTGTCTAATCGTGGCTTTGGCACCTACTAACTCACTATGAACCAAGCGACCACAGTTTTACTTGGTGCGATCGCCGGCGCCACGATTTTCCTGGGCCTGCCGGTGGCGCGACTTCGCGGCCTTCCCAAGTCCGTGCAGGGATTCCTGAACGCGTTCGCGACCGGGATCCTGGTCTTCCTGCTGTGGGACATCCTCAGCCACGCAGGTGAACCTGTCGAAGCTGCGATGGCGCATGGAAACACTGCTTCGTTCCCGGCCATGGCCCTCATCTTCGCCGGCGGCGTTACGGCCGGCCTGCTGGGCCTTGTTTACTTCAATCGCACGGTGTTCAGCCACCTGAGACATGGAACGGGCGCTCCAAGCCCGCGGTCCCTGTCCCTGGCGATCGCCACCGGGCTTGGGCTGCACAATCTCTCGGAAGGGCTGGCGATCGGCGAGTCCGCCCACGTCGGCGCCATCGCCTTCACAGGTGTGCTGGCGGCCGGGTTCGCGCTCCACAACATCACCGAAGGATTCGGGATCGCCGCCCCCATGACGACCGACTCGAAGCCTGCCCCCTGGAGCTTTCTGGCTCTTGCAGGACTGATCGGAGGTGGCCCTACTTTTGTAGGGACATGGATCGGCTACCTGGCAAGCTCTCCCTACTTCTCGGTCGCCTTTCTGGCAGTCGCGGCCGGCGCACTGCTCTACGTGCTGAACGAGCTGTTCAACCTGGGCCGCAAGCTCACTTCACCGACTGGGTTCGCCTGGGGCCTGCTGCTCGGCTTTCTGACCGCGTATGCGACCGACCTTGCGCTGATCGCCGCGAGCGGCCTCTAGCTGGCGTAGTCGAAGTCGGCCGTACCGTCCCCGTCGGGTTCGATGTCCTCCCAATCGGGGTAGCGCCACCTGAAGAGGCGCTCCTGGACCTCGAACAGGCTGTCCAGGGTGTCCTGCACCTGGCCGTAATCGCGAAGCGGCTCCTTGACGTGGTTGGGCATCGGCTGGACCACCCTTCGGAGCTCAGCCCGAACCCTCGCCGGCACCGTCTTCACACCGTCCCGGTTCATCTCCTCGAGGCGCCAGAGGACCCGATCGGTGGCCTCCAGCATGCGCTGGAAGACATATCGACGCCGGTTCTGCCGCCGAAGGGCGGTCTCCTGCTGCTCAATTCGGTTGCTCGTGCGGTCAATCATGCTCAGCTACCTTTCTTAGCTTACTGGCTCTCGGGAGTTCGTAAAGGGGCGATTTGAGCGATTTCATCAGCCGGCTCGAACAATTGTTCACCCCCCTCGACCGTTGGGGCGAGTTCCGAAAGGGCGCCCGGCCGGCTGCTGTCGTGTTTGCCCTTTACCACCACGGGGGTCGCTGGATGGTCCCTTTCGTGAGGCGGCGAGCTGATCTCAGGGATCACCCGGGGCAGGTCGCCCTTCCCGGCGGTGGAGTGAAGGCGGGGGAGTCGGCGTGGGGTGCCGCGGAGCGCGAGGTCGAAGAGGAGATCGGCGTCGCGGTCGGGCGGCTGGCGCCACTCGGCGCCGGGGACCCGATCTACGCCGCGGTGTCGAACTTCTCGGTCGTGCCCTTCGTCGCCCACCTCCCCAATCCGAAGCTGCCATTCGTCCACGACGAGCGGGAGCTGGACGGCGTGCTGGCCATTCCGCTCGAGCGCCTGCTGGACGACAGCGCCTGGCTCGAGTCAGACGATCAGTGGCGGTTCCGCTACCTGGCCCACGAGGAGAGCGTGGTCTGGGGGCTGACTGAGCGGATCGTGGCGGGCCTTGCGCCCAGGCTCAAGGAAGCGCTCGCCTTAGATCAAAGCGAGGATCCGCCAGCTGATCCTTCGTGACAGCGGCGCGCGCCTCGATGACCCGCCGGGCGCGCGCGACCGTGTGGTGATCATTGATCCCCGCGGCCGCGACCAGCCCGCCGGCGACCATGTAGAACACAGAAAACGGAGGCTGCCCGACCGAGCCTCGCACAATCGTCTCATCCCAGGCCAGCCCGGCTCCCGCGTACTGCAGGTTCAAGTCGTACTGGTCGGACCAGAACCAGGGGACCTCGGTGTACGCATCGCCAGTACCGGCCATCGCCCGCCCGACGGCAAAGCCCTGCCGCTGCGCGGTTTGAAAATGCTCGACCCGCAGCCGCGTCTCATAAACAGGACTCCAGAAACGCGTCACGTCACCGGCCGCGAAAACTCCGGGCACAGAGGTCCGGCCGTCCTCATCGATCACGATGCCTTGCTCGACATGAAGTCCCGCCGTTTCGGCGAGCTCAGTGCGTGGGTCGGAGCCGATGCCCACTACGACCGGCGCCGCCAGCTCAGGGAGCTTTTCGACTCCGAGGTGCACGCCCACGCCGTGGGCTCGATGCACATCGGCCAGGTACGCCCCGAGCTCCGGGCCCAAAACCCGGACGAGCGGCTGCCCGAGCGCTTCGTAGACGCGAACCGAGCAGCCCAGCTGAACCGCGGCAGCCGCCACCTCGCAGCCGATGAAACCGGCTCCGATGACGTTGATGCGCACGCCATCCGTGAGCTCGGCGCGCAGCCCGTCCGCGTCGGCCAGCTCTCGCAGATAAAGTCCGTGCTCAAAGCCCGCAAGTCGCCTGGCGGACGACCCGGTCGCGATGCAGACGACGTCCCACGAGATCGTCCGCCCGGACTCGAGCTCGGCTGTGTGCCGTTCGACACCGAGGTCCGCGACCGACTCGCCCAACATGAGCTCTACGCCCAGCTCGCGATACTGCCCGGGCGGCCGCAGCCACAGGCGGTCAGTGACCACGGTTCCAAGCAGATAGCCCTTGGAAAGGTGAGGGCGCTCGTATGGCATCACCGGCTCCGCGCCCGCGAGCACGATCTCGCCGGCGAAACCCCCGTCCCTCAGCCCCGCTGCGACAGCGTCTCCCGCCGGGCCGCCGCCGATGATCAGCGCTCGGGTCGTTTGCTTTCCAAAAGACGCAGCTGGCGAAGCGACCAGACGAGGTAGCCGCCCAGAACCGCGACCGCGAATGCGTAGGCGATCACGAGATAGATCACCGGACCGGCTCCGCGTCGCGCGAGCCGACAGCTGCGACGACCTTGGCAGGTTCGGGCACCGGGCCGTCGGCGAGCGTCTCGAGGCGGTAGCGAATCGCGATCATCACCGCGGCCAGCGCCAGCGTGCACGCCATTGTGAAAAGGAACGTCGCGAGCATCTCCGGCGGCAAGGCGTCGTTGACGATCACCGGCCCGGGATGCACCGTCCGCCACCACGTGACGCTGAAATGCACGACGGGTACGTCGACAAAACCGAAGATGCCGACCACCGCCGCAAAGCGCGCCGCCTGCCGCCCAGGCTCGGCGAGCCGCCGGACCAGCAGGTAGCCGGCATAGATGATCCACAGGACCAGGGTCGACGTGAGCCTGGCGTCCCAGGTCCAGAACGCGCCCCAGATCGGCTTGGCCCACAGCATGCCCATGACCAAACAAACGGTGGTGAAGACCAGACCGACGACAGCGCCGGCGCGCGCGAGCCGGTCGGCAGCCAGGTTTTCGCTCCGCAAGTAGATGGCGCCCCCGAGCAGGACCACCGCAAAGCAGCCATAGGCTGCGATGGCCGAGCTCACGTGCAGGTAGAAGATTCGCTGCACCGGGCCTTGCAGCGCGTCCGTGGGAGCGAACAGGAAGATGGCGCCCGCCGCCAGCACCATCAGCGCCACCGCGGCCGCCGCCGCTTTTTCGTACCTATTCATCGAGCACAAACCGTGCGGCGAGCGAGGTGAGCACCACGAACAGTATGTCGAAGTCTATGAGGAGGGCCAGGGCCTGGTCGTAGGTCCCGCTCGCGCCCATCGCGACCTGCACTGCCTGGCCCCCCGCGACTATGAAAGGAATCCACAGCGGCAAGGTGAGCAGCGGAAGCAGGAGCTCGCGAGCACGGACGCGAGCCACCATCGCTGCGAACAGGCAGCCCAAAGCGGCCATCCCGATCGTCGCCAGCAGGACGGTCGCGATGATCGGGAACGAAAGAGGCGTGCCGAAAAACAGCGTCAGGGCGGGCAGCAGCACAGCCTCACATCCCACGAGCAGGAGGGTCGCGCCCAGGGCCTTGCCCGCGAAGATCGCGACTGGCGAAGCCGGAGTCATCAGCATCGCCTCGAGCGACGACTGCTCACGCTCCGCGGCGAACGTGCGGCCGAAAGCAACCAGGCCCGCAAACACCAGCGCCATCCACAACACGCCCGGGGCGATGGTGGGCGCGTTTCGCGCATCGATCTGGAACCCGAAGTTGGCGATGACGAGGGCCAGGACCACGAACTGCGCCAGGGCCGGCACGAGCTCGCGGGTCCGCCATTCGGCCCTCAGGTCCTTGCGCGCCACAGCGAGCGCGATCGCAATCGTGCTGCTCATTGCACGATGTGCAGCCGGGTGGCGGTGCCGACCTGACGGCCGTGCCGCAGCACGAGGGTCCGCTGGCAGAGCCGGTTGGCGAGAGCGTGGTCGTGGGTGGCGAGAATTACGGTGCGGTCGCGCATCACGCCTGCCAGCAGGTCCGCACCGTCGGAACCAAGGCTGGCATCTGGTTCGTCGAGGACCAGCAGCTTTGGATCGTGAAGGATCGCGCGAGCGATCGCGAGGCGCTGCTGCATGCCGCGCGAAAGCTGCCCCGCCGGCCGGCTCGCCACCTCGCTGAGGCCGACCTCGCCGAGGGTCTCGGCTGCGCGCGAGCGATCGACCCCCTGCAGGGTGCAGAAGAACTCCAGGTTCTCCGCCGCCGAAAGCGCCGGGTACAGCCCTGGGGCATGGGCGACGAAGCCGATCTTCCGCCGCAGACGTCTGCGCTCTCGGAGGGCGTCGAGTCCCATGATCTCAAGCCGGCCGGAGGTCGGCCGCGCGGCGGTGGCGAGGATACGAAGCAAAGTCGTCTTGCCTGCGCCGTTCTCGCCCAGCACCGCCATGTGCTCGCCAGTGTCGATGGTGAGGTCGACCGACTCCAGCGCGACCTGCGAACCAAACCAGTGAGTCAACCCATTAGCCACGAGGATGCTCATTTGCTTTCGTCCGCCGGCGTCTTGATCAGTGGCCAGAGCACGAATGGCCCGGCGGCGAACAGCAGGATCGTCGCGACGAGCAGCGTCATCGGGCCAAAGCGGGCACTCGCCGCCTCACAGCCGCAAGCTCAGCTTCCCGTTCGCCGGCGTTGCCCAGCACCACGCCGAGGATGATGATCGCCCCGCCCGCCCAGATCCACGTGACGAGCGGATTGACAAAGATTCGAAACGAAGCCAAACCCGATTCATCGACGCCCGCGAGCACCACGTAGACGTCGGCCAGGGGAGTAGTGCTGATCGCCACGTGGGTCAGGGACTGCCCGCCAAGACCCGCGTAGGTCGCACGCGCCGGTTCGAGGGTCGACGTGCCGAACCGCATCGGCGCCACGAGCTCGCTGTGGTCGGCCAGCTGGCGCACCTCGGAGCCGGCGTAGGTGAGCGTGTAACCGGCGACCGTCACCTGCTCTCCCGGCGCGAGGGTGACAGCTCTGTCCTGCTGCCAGAAATGCGAAGCCGCGATTCCGATCACCAGGACGGCGAGGCCCAGGTGCGCGAGGTACGCGCCGTAACGGCGGCGCCGGCGAATCAGCGTTCCGGGCAGGCGCGACCAACCACGCCCGAGCCGGGCGTACTGGGTGAAGCAGGTGGCCACGACTCCGGCAACAAGTGGCAGGGCGACCAGGGCCGGAATCGACCTGACCCCGCCCGCGACCAAACCGACGAACACGACAGCCGCGGCTGCGGCGGGCCAGGCCAAAGCCCGGGCCGAGGCTCGGCCCGCAGCCCTTCGCCAGGGCAGCAGCGGACCCGCGGCCATCAAAGCGAGAAGGACGAGGAACAGCGGCCCTGCGGCGCGCTCGTAATAGGACACGCCCACCACTCGCTGCTGTCCGAGCATGCCCGAAACCAGGGGCAGCACCGTGCCCCAAAGGACCACGGCGACCACGCCGATCAAGAGCAGGTTCTGCAGGACGAAAGCTCCCTCGCGCGAAACGGTGGCCGCGGGATCCGCGGCGCTTCTGAGGCTCTGCGAGCGAGTCGCCAGGAGGACCGTGGAAAAGACGATGCCGATGCAGAGAAACGCCAGAAACCAGGGACCGATCTCGCTGATCGCGAACGTATGCACCGAGGGGACGACGCCACTGCGCACGATGAACGTGCCGAAGATGACGAGAAGAAAGGCGAGGATGACCAGCCCGAAGTTCCAGGCGCGCAGCCGGCCACGCTTTTCCTGGACCTGCGATGAATGCAGGTAGGCAGTGGTCGCCAGCCACGGCATGAAGGCCACGTTCTCGACCGGATCCCAACCCCAGTAACCACCCCACCCGAGCACGTGATAGGCCCACCACATGCCGAGCACGAGCCCCGCGGTCTGAAGGCTCCATGCCATAAGCGCAAACCGGCGCGTATGTGCGATCCACGCCGCATCTGTCCGGCCGGCGATCAGGGCGGCCGCGGCGAAGCTGAAGGGAATCGCAAACGACGCGAACCCGGCGAGCACCACGGGCGGATGGATGAGCATCCCGCCATCGCGCAGGATCGGGTTGAGCCCAAGGCCATCTGGCGGGGTAACCGAGAGCAGGTCGAACGGGCTGGCGACGAGCACCAGCACGACCAGGAAGAAGCTCACGATCGTGGCCATCACGCCCGCGGCGTACGCCGCCAGCCTCACGCCGAGAGATGCGCTGGCCACCAGCGACACGCTGCCCAGGATGCCAAGCACCAGCACCCAGTAGAGAAGCGATCCCTCCTGGCCTCCGTAGAAACCTGCGGCGACCAACGCCGCCGGCAGCGAGAGATCTGTGTGCTCGGTGACGTAGGCGAGGGAGAAATCATGGCTGAGCAGCGCCCACTCGAGCACCGCCGCGGCGAGCACGATCATCGCGGTCGCGGCATAGAATGCGCGGCGGCCGACCTGGACCATCACGGCGTTTTGCTGCCAGCCCGCCCAGAACGACAGCACCATCGAAAAGCCGCCCATGATCAGGGCCGCGAGAAGGGTCCCTGCGCCCAGGTAGCCGAGCATCAGGCGATCACTGCGTGTAGGGGGTCGACGAGAACCGCGAGGGGCACTTGGCGAGCAGCGTTCGTGCGTGGAACACTCCGTCCTGCCCCAACCGGCCCTCCGCGACCACTGTGATTCCCGGCTTGAAGATGTCCGGCAGCGGGCCGGAGTAGTCGACCGGCACGGAGGCCGTCGCATCCTTTTCCGTGAACGTCACGCGCAGTCCCCCGGCGCTTTTCTGCACGTCGTCCTGGACCGTGCCCGCGACGCGCACGTCACCGCTTTGTGTGTGCGAGCGCAGCTCGCTCACCGTGAGGTAATACTCGGCCGAACCACCTGACGCCGTGTAGATCAGGTAGCCGACGCAGGCGGCGACCACCAGAGCCGGGAGAGCCCATCTCAGCCCCGGGATCACGTTTTCATCAACGCCAGGTAATGCTCGAGGGTGCGCGTGTCGAGCTCTCCCCCGAACGACGCCACCACTTTTCCCTGCGCGTCGATGAAGAAGGTGACGGGAAGCCCGGCGACTCCATAAGACTGGTAGCTGCCTTCCACGATCGGGCCCGCCGGATACGGGTGTGGATGGCTCTTCTCAAAGCTGGCAAAGCCACTGGCGGTGTCCTGGTTGTCGGCGCCCACGAAGGCAACTCCAGGGTGGGCCGCGGCCGCGCCGGCCAGCACAGGCAGCTCCTGCACGCAAGGCGCGCACCAGGAGGCCCAGAAGTTCAGCACAACCGGCTTGCCCTGCAGCTCCCAGACACCCATCTGGTGGCCGCCCTGCGCCTCGATCGCCAGCCTCGGCGCAGTCTTACCCAGCAGCGGCGGGTTGGCCAGGGCCGCGTGCTGAAGGCCCCACAGGAGCGAAAGCATGAGCACCGACCCGAGGATGATCGCGGCTGCCGCAATCCCTACGGACCTGCGGTTCACGGCCTGAGTCTAGTCAGTCAAGACGGCGTTCGCCTTCGCGATCCGCGAGTACAGGCGGCCGCTGGGTTTGATCGTCCGCTCCAGGGTCTTGCGGTCCACCTCGATGAGCCCGAATCGCACCTGGTATCCACGCCCCCACTCGAAGTTATCCATGTTGGTCCAGTGAAAGTAGCCGCGCACATCAACTCCATCCTGGATTGCCAGCTGAACGTTCGACAGCACGTCAACGAGGTAGCGCCGGCGCCGCTCGTCATCCATCGTGCCCAGCCCGTTCTCGGTGATGTACACGGGCTTGCCCAGCGTTTTGAGCTCGTTGAGGACCAGGCGCATCCACTGCGGGTCAGCGCTCCAGCCCATGTCGCTGACCTGCACCCCTGGCATGTTGAAACGCCTGATGAACTGCTCCTGCGGCCGGCGCGGATCGAACGCTGTCAGCTGGACGTGATAGTGCGCGATGCCGATGTAATCAGACGTCGCTTCAACGATCCTTCGCAGCCGCCCGGGGGCTACCGGCCAGCTGTCCATCACCAGCTGCGCGGTGCGCGCGGCCCATCGATCCCGTCGTTTTGGCGTCGCGGGCATGAAAAGAAACTTGTGATGCGAGAGCCCGACTGGGGAATCCGGCCACCGCCGCTTGATCACCTCATACGCGAGCTCGTGCGCGCGGCGCAGGTTGCTGGAAACCCTGTACAGCGCCGCGATGTCGCCGTGATGGCCCGGGGGAAACTCGCCGTTCAGCCAACCCTGAACCGCATAGATGCTCGGCTCGTTGATCGTGCACCACATCGATACGAGGTCTCCTAGCTCGTCGACCACTCGACGCACGAAGGGGAGAAACGCGCGCGGTGATCCAGAGGCGCGCCAACCGCCTCTCCGCGTGAACCACAGCGGGCTCGTGAAGTGATGCAGCGTGAGCATCGGCTGGATCCCCTGCTCGCGCAGCTCTCCCAGCACGTCGCGGTAATGACGCATCTGACGCGCGTCGAACTCACCCTCCACCGGCTCTATGCGCGACCACTCGATCGACAGGCGATGTGCGTTTTGGTTCAGCTCGCGCAGCAGCGAGAAGTCCTCTCGATACCGGTGGTAGTGATCGCAAGCGATCTCGGACGTATCGCCATTGGCGATCCGGCCCGGCTGCTGCTCGAACTCCCACCAATCGTTGTTCCGATTGTCTCCTTCGACCTGGTGAGCGGCGCTCGAGGTGCCCCAGAGAAACCCGTCGGGGAAACTCGTATCCGGCACGCTCAGGCCGCGGCGCTCGCCGGCTTTGCGACCAGGGGCGGTGGCATGTACTCCCATGACGCTGGGATCCCGTCCTCCATCTCCACGCGCAGCATGCCTGCCTTGTCGACCGCCTTGCGGTACATCTCTCGCTCGTTGTGCGGGCGCCCATCGAGGAGGATCCAGGCCGCGTTGATCGGGTCCGCATGGCTGACGACGGCCATCGTCTCTCCGGAATGCTCACGCGCGATCCGTCGAAGGACCTCGAGCACCCGGCCGCCCAGCCTGTCGATCGACTCATCGCCAGGGACCAGCCCGCGCCGTGCTTTATGCACGAACCAGAGCGGCCGCCTGAGCGGCACCTGCCAGTAGGGCAAGCCCTGGAGGTAGCGGCTGAAATCGGCCTCGCGCAGCTCGGGATCCATCTCGAGCACGGCCGGCCGGGCCAGCTTTTCGTTGATCAGCCGCGCCGTCTCGACCGCACGCGCCAGCGGGCTGCTGACGATCCGGGTCAGATCTTCAGACGCCAGCTGGTCGCCGATCGCCGCAGCCTGCGCGCGACCCAGGGCGCTGAGCTGGAAGCCGTCGAGGTGTCCGTAGAGGACCTTATTGGGGTTCTCCACGTCGGCATGGCGGACAAGGTAGATACGAGAGCGCACCACTAAAGAGTGACGGGTCTTAGCTGCGGTATGCGCCGACTGACGTGCGGTTGGTCCCCGCCGCGCGTCCCGTGTCGAGTGCCTGGAAGGCCTCGCGCAGAAGGTTGCCGGTGTACTCGCGCCTGTTGCCGATCAGACCGGCTTCATCGTCACCCCTGGCCGCGACCGCGATGGTGGCGGCGCCACAGCTCACAGTGATGCGTCTCCAGCTTCCCGTCGTCGAGAAATCGTGGGAGGCGATGGAGCGCCGGATCTTGTCGGCCGCCAGCGTGGCGCCCTGCTCATCGGTCTCGGGCAGCACGATCGCGAAATGCGGGGGCCCGTCGGCGTCGAGGAACCCGACCGTATCGGTGTCGCGGATGGCGTGTCCGAGGCGTTCCGACATCTCGCGCAGCAAGCCCTCGACCTGTATCTGCTCGAGCTCCTTGTGCATGTGCTCGGCGTGGTCGAGCTCGATCACCAGCACTGAGAGCGGGCGGTGGTACCGCACGGCCCGGTTCGCCTCCTGGCCGACCAGGGCGTTGACGAACTTTGAGTTCCAGATACCGGTGGTCGGGTCGACGACCCCGAAAAGGGGGCTCGAGGAATGGTCGCTCTGGCTGTGACCGCATGTTGGGCAGTACTGCGAGGTCTCGGGCAGCTCGGAATTGCAGTACCAGCAGGTGGCCACGGGGGGCCATTCTAGGGGCCTGGACCCGGAGATCCGCAGCATATTCGCGCCATCGGCGGCCGGAGCCAAGGAGAGGGTGGCGCTAGGAGGAGCGCAAACCTTTGGGGTCCCCGCGCCGTGGTCGCGCGGGGGCAGCGACGCGGCGCCGGGCCCCTCGACGCCGGCTTCAGCGCCGTAGGCGCC
>Ga0209488_10004207_pt1 | contig 11323 bp, 9 predicted proteins | sample Rivendell_Oct201_8_FD_188349 | JGI IMG/M metagenome (GOLD analysis project Ga0209488, IMG submission 188349) | Vadose zone soil microbial communities from the Eel River Critical Zone Observatory, Northern California, USA -... | ecosystem: Environmental > Terrestrial > Soil > Vadose zone >... | reverse complement strand
GAAATCCGCAAGCCCCACCCGCGCCAGCGCAGCGGCGACGCGCGGAGCTGCGGCCGTGGCATCGATGCGCTGCAGATCAAGTGGCAGACGCACGTTGCCGGCGACCGTCGTCCACGGCATCAATGTCGGCTCCTGGAACACAAAGCCGATCTCGCGCGCTCCTTGGGGAGTATTGGAGCGCGGCCAGATCACCGCGCCGCTCGTCGGCTCGCTGAGCCCAGCGATAATGCGCAGCGCCGTCGACTTGCCGCAGCCCGACGGGCCAAGCAGCGACACGAACTCACCCGGACGAACATCAAGATCGAGCCGATCGAGAGCAACGACGCCGTTCGCGTAGCGCTTGCCGACAGCGCGCAGCGACACCGCGCAATCGGTTGCGGCCGTGGTGGACATGCGCCGTCAGTTCCTCGGCCGCAGGTCGATCCCCACCTTCTTGTTCACGAACTGCAATGTATAGGCCTTGCCGGGATCGACCGAGCGCTTGACCACGCCGGCACGCACCATCTTGTCATAGAAGCTCTTCATGCGCGCGTCGGTCATGGCGCCAACGCCGAGCGTCGTGGCATCGCCTGAATCGACGATGCCGTGTTCCTTCATGCTGGCGACCGAATAGGCCAACAGGTCGTCGGTCATCTCGCGATTGTGCTGCTTGATGAGCGCGTTCGCGGGTTTGTTGTCGCCATAGATGTAGTTGTACCAGCCGATGATCGAGGCATCGACAAAGCGCTGCACCAGCGCGGGCTTGCGCTCGACCAGATCGCGGCGCGTCTCGATCAAGGTCGAATAGCTGTCGAAGCCGTAATCGGCGAGCAGGAACATCTTGGGCTTGAAGCCCGCGATCTTCTCGACCGCATAGGGCTCCGAGGTTACGTATCCCTGCATGCCGCTGCGCTTGTCGGCCAGGAACGGTTGCGGGTTGAAGGTGTAGGGCTTCACCTTCGCCTCATCGAACCCGTAGTCGGCTTTGAGCCACTGGTAGTAGCCGGCAATGCCTTCCTTGGAGATGTACAGCGTCAGCCGTTTGAGGTCCTCGAATTTCTCGATGCCCTGATCGGGATGCGCCATGATGACCTGCGGCTCCTTCTGAAACATGGCCGCGACCGCCAGCGTCGGAATGTTGTTCTCGACCGCATCGAACGACTGCAAGCTGTTGGCGCTCATGAATCCGTCGATGCGGCCCACCGGCAAGAGCAGGCGGTTGTTGATGTTCGGCCCACCCTGAACGATGGTCACATCAAGACCGTGACGGCGATAGGTCCCGTCCGCCAGCGCCTGATAAAAGCCACCGTGCTCGGCTTGCGCCACCCAGTTGGTGCCGAACGCAAACTTCTCCAAAGGCTGCGCCGCCGCAGGCGAAATGAGCTGCGCGCCCGCGGGAGCCGTGAGCAGCCCGCCTGCGACCGCCAAAACGACGCCGAGCAATCGCCGCATTCTCATTGCTGCCTCCTCGATCATCCAGAGGGTATAGTACGGATCTGGCAGCATTGGGAGGGTTACGATGGACACAGACACCAAAAGCGCGAGCGCCAACAGGCGCCTCAACGACCTGGTCGCCGTCACCGTCGTGATCCTGACCGTGTTCGCGGCGATCTCGAAGGTCAAGGACGACAACATCAACCAGGCCATGCAGAAGGCAAAATCGGAATCGGTCGACGCCTGGGCCGAGTATCAGGCGGCGCGCATCAAGCTGCATGTGGACGAGAACGGGCTTTCGACGCTGCGCCTGCTCGAGACTTCCGGACAGATCAACAAGACGCTCTCCGCCAAACAAGCAGCCGAATACGAGTCCGACATCAAGAAGTATACCGCCCGCTCCGCCGAGACGATGGCCAAGGCCAAGGCACTCGAAGCCGAATACGACCGCCTCAACTTCCGCGATGACCAGTTCGACATGTCGGACGCCTTCCTCTCCATTGCGGTGGCGCTCTCGGCGGTGGCGGCTTTGGTCGATTCGTTCGTGCTGCTCTACATCGCCTGGGGCTCGGGCGCGTTCGGACTTTTTGTGGGCATCGCCGGCTTCCTCGGCCTCAGTGTGCGGCCGGAATGGCTCGCGAGCCTGCTGGGGACATGAGGCACCGAGTGACGGCGGCGAGCTAGCCAGGTCGTATACTCATCCAATTGGTCGAAACGTTTGCTTTCGGAAGCTGACCGGAAAAGATTTACTTATATTGAGTTCTTCTCAGTTTGACCCTAAGCGGAAGTCTGAGATTCGCTAAAAAAAATATCGATTGCCATCCCCATCCTGGGACCTACGCTTGGCGCGCCCACGGAGCGAGGTTGTCCCAGGTCCGACGTGAGGAAACCCGACGTCCGGACGTTGCTCTGCGGCGACATGTACTCTAAGCTCGCGACCGAGTTGTATGTCGCTGTGAGCGGTAGCCGTTGAGCCGATAGCCATTGAGCCAGTAGCCATTGAGCAAGTAGCCATTGAGCCAGTAGCCATTGAGCCAGTAGCCATGGGCAATGCGAACCCGGAAGCAGAGGCGGGATATTCCAAGGATTTTCTATACTCGTTCGCGTTGGTTATTTTCGTGGTTGCAGCACTCGCCGTCGGAGGTGGCGCCTACTGGTATTACTGGATCAAACGCGACTTCAGTTCTGTTTATGCACAGCTTGGGATCCAGCCGCTGCCCCTCAACGTCGAATCAGAGGCAGAGACATCCAAACGGCTTGAGCAACTCAGTCATGAACCCTGTTACAAGGACGGGGCACTCGGACTTGCCGATGCGCTGATAGCGGCCGGCTATCCGCGCGAAGCCGATACGAGTCTGCTGAGCTTTGCGAAACGCTGCGGGGATTCGGATGCACTCCTGCTGCGCCGTCATCGGGCGCTCCTGAAAGCCAGCGATTTCGCCAATGCGCTCGACATTGCAAACAATCTGGTCGCATCAGATCCGGCCAGGGCGACATACCGTTACATGCGGGCGCAAACCTACGAGCAAATGAAGAATTATGAAGCTGCGTTAGGCGACTACATTGTGAGCTTACAGCTTGCGGGCCCCCCGTCCCGTATCGGCGGGTTTCAATTCTACGACGTCGCGCGGATGTATGCGACTCTCGGGCAGTTTTGCGACGCCATCACGCCCGTCGAAACGTTTGTCGCGTTTGATCCCGCATCGAGGCGGACGCGGCAATCCGTCAGCATGATACTCGAATACTCGAAAAAAGGAGATTGTGGTGTCTCCTATGCACGAGGAAACGCACGGATACCCTTTAAGGTCACGGATGGAGTCAAGCTGCTCACGGCGACCGTCAATGGCGTTGCCGGAACCTTCCTTGTCGATTCAGGTGCAACATACCTGACTGTAACCACGGCTTTTTCCGACAAGGCAAAACTCAATCTAAATGCTGCTGTGCGGATTCCGATGAAAACCGTCGGAGGAACAGTTCAGGCGACCATGGGCACCGCCTCCGCCGTGGTGGTTGGAAACGCCCAAGCGCGCAGTGTGACTGTCGCGGTGATCCAGGACTCGCGGGAACCATTCGGCGCTCGCATCGATGGGCTCCTAGGCATGAGCTTCCTGGCCCGCTTCGATACGCGGTTGACTCCAAATGGGATCGAACTGACGGCGCGGAGTCCGGACCAAACCGATATCGGTCAGCCTTTGTCAGATATGAACCCGGTGGGCGCGGCGAAAACGCGCACGCGCTAGCGATCCTGGTCTTCCCCGGAGCCGCAGCCGCGCATGGGCGGCCTGCGGGCTGCACGGAGCGGGGGTCAGCGCAGCAGTGCCTCCGATGGGGAACGCCGTAGAACTTGCGACCCCACCGCCCCAGGGACGGCCGGACTGGTTGGGGTGCCGAGCTATATCTGAAATTGGCCCGACGCAGACCTCGCGCAATATCCGCTCTCCCGCCGCTATCGGGGGAAACAGCGGACGTTGAAGGTGCCTGATCAAGTGCGCCAATTCATGAGTGCGCGGCTCGCACTTACTGCTCGAAGCGCTCGGTGAACCACTTGAGCAACTTCGTCCAGATCTCGTCCTTGCCGACCTGATCCTCGATGCCGTGCTCGAGGTTGGGATTGTCGTTGACTTCCATCACCACGATGCCGCGGTCGGTCTGCTTGAGGTCGACGCCGTAGAAGCCATCGCCGATCGGGCGCGCTGCCCGCACCGCGATGTCGATCACCTCGGGCGGCGCCTGCGCGATCTCGAAGGCGCGGAAGCCGCCCTCGTGCGAGGAGCCGTCGGCGCGATACTTCACGACCTGCCAGTGGCCGCGCGCCATCCGGTACTGGCAGACGAACAGCGGCTCGCCGGCGAGCACACCGACCCGCCAGTCGAACTCGGTCGGCAGGAACTTCTGCGCCAGCACGAGGTCGGTCTCCTCGAACAGCTCGTCGGTGATGCGGCGGAGCTCTTCAGGCGTGTTCACCTTGTGCACGCCGCGCGAGAACGAGCCGTCCGGGATCTTGACCACCATGGGCAGCCCCAGCTCATCCATGGCTTTGGCCAGATCGCCGCCCTCCTGCAGTATCACGGTCGGCGGCGTGGGCACCTGGTTGGAGCCTAGCAGCTCCATCAGGAACACCTTGTTGGTACAGCGGATCATCGAGATCGGGTCGTCGATGACCGGCATGCCCTCCTGCCAGGCCCGCCGCGCAAAGCGATAGGTGTGATTGTCGATCGAGGTGGTCTCGCGGATCAGCAGGCCGTCGTATTCGGCAAGCTCGGCCAGCTGCCGCTTGGTGATCGGCTCGATGTCGACCGACAGCTTTTCCGCGATGCGGGCGAAATGCTTGATCGAAGCCGGCGAGGATGGCGGCATTTTCTCGTTCGGATCGTACAGCACCGCCAGATCATATTTGGCGACCGCACGCGCCTTCGGATTACGCCAGTCGCGTCGGGTGTGCTGGTGCAGCGACCCGCGGAAGAATTCGCCCTCGCCGTTGGCCAGCCGGTTGATATTGCGTGGCCGGATGCGCTCGATGGAGAGCCAGGTCCCCGGCTCCACGATGACCTCGAGCGCGGGACAGCGGAACCAGTCGAACAGCAGGCGGCCGAATGGCTCGAAGCGCGCGTCGCGGGCTATGCCGAAACAGATCAGGAGCTTGAGCTCACCCTCCGGCTGCAGGTCGGCGCGGCGGGCGCAGCGGTTGAGCTCGTCCTCGAGATCCGGGAGCGCATGCTCGTAGAGCTTCGCCTCCCGCAGCTCCAGCATGGTTTCGACGGTCGGGACCACGCGGTGGCCGCGCGCTTCGGCGAGCAGCGACGCATAATAGCCCTTCGACTGGTAGGCGTAGGAGCGCGCCAGGTTGACCAGCTTGGGCCGCCCCATGTCGAACAGCCGCGGACGGGCAAGATACTCGCTCGTCGTGATGACCTTGTGGGGGGTCTCGGCGTTGGGAAGGTCCTTGGGCTGGTCGACCAGAATGACCCAGCCAGTCATGGCGCACCTTTCCGGGTGACAGCCGCCGGCCACGAGCACTCGCTCGCCCGTCGGAACATGCATGCACGCGCAGCGGTGCCTACCGCTGCGGTCTCAGGCGCTGCCGCCATTCCCTGATCGTCGATGATGATCGCTAGTATCTGCACGCAGTCTTGCCGCCCAGTGCGGCGTTGAGGCAAATGCCCAGTGCGGTGCCTCTCCGGGGCAAACATCATAACTCGAAACGCGGCGCGTCACCACATTTCCGGCATCGCGGCGACATGAGAGCCGATTCGCACGCCGGAGTCAGCCCGCTTGGCGACATTGTAACCCGCAAGCTCCACCGCGGTCGCTAAAGATTTTTGTGGAACCGCAGCGCATCGCCCCCGTCGTCGTAGTAGCGGCGATGCCGGCCGAACTCCTGGTAGCCCTGCTTGCGGTAGCGAGCGATGGCGGCGTGGTTGGCCTCGTGGACTTCGAGCCGGATGGTGGTGCAGCCGCGCCGCCGCGCCACCCGCTCCACGGCCTTGAGCAACAGCGACGCCACCCCCTTCCCGCTCATGTGCGGCGCCACCGCAATCGAGTAGAGCCGCGCCACCGCAGAGCGGGGCCGGAACAGCACGATCGCAGTCCCCGCCAGGCCCTTTCCCTCGGCCACCATGAAGCCCGCGCTCTGCGAGGTCAGGAACCGCCGCAGGCTGCGTCGCGACAGCCGATCGGTGGCGAAGACCCGGCTCTCAAGCTCGACCAGCGCATCGAGATCGCGCGCTTTGGCCGCGCGGATGCGCACAGGCGGGCTATGGGTGGGGCGAGACGCCATACTGACCGGAGGGCGACACTATCAGGACCGCCACCACCCCTCGCAAGCGGTGAGCGTTCTTTTCTGGACCCGCTTTGAACCGGCCCAAAGCGGGGTGCGACTAATGTTCGAACGGCCACGGGGGCCGCCAAAGGTTGCGGGGCGCCAACGAGACACGGATTTTCGCACCGTCGCGGTGCGTCCTGATTACTGGGGCTTTTGCCTCAGGCTTGGTAGTTGCGATCGGCGCGTGCGCCCCCATCCACCCCCGCGTCGGTCAAAGCGGCTCGCCCGGACCCTGTGTCCGGGCGGGTTCGCTTTGAGGTCATGGCGTTCAAGATATGGCATCCAAGTGATATGGCATCCAAGCGATGCGCAATTTTCCGCCCAATGTGAGCCAGCTTGCGCCCTTGCCCCGGTCAGCACCGGAGGGCTCCAGTACCCACATTATCCCTGCGACGATTAATAGTGATTGGCTCAGGTGCGAGTGTGCCACGGCAATGGTAGGAAGTTCATACACTTTATAATACCGGGACGGACCCTCATGCAGCGCGTGACCATCACTGTCGACGACGAGCTCATGCTGGAGCTCGACCGCATCATCGCGGCCCGCGGCTACCAGAACCGCTCGGAGGCGATCCGAGACCTCGCCCGCGCCGGCATCCGCCAGGCGGCGGAGGCGCTCGACAAGGAACGCGACTGCGTTGCCGCGCTGGTTTACGTCTACGATCACAACGCGCGTCAGTTGTCGAAGCGGCTGGCCGACACCTTCCACGACCACCATGAACTGTCACTCGCATCCATGCATGCGCATCTCGACCATGACAGCTGCATGGAGGTCACGATCCTGCGCGGGAAGGCCGACAAGGTGCAGCATTTCGGCGAGCACGTGATTGCCGAGCGCGGCGTGCGGCATGGCCGGATCGTACTGGTGCCGACCGATGTGCTGATCAAGCCGCATACCCATGCCGACGGGACCGCGCACGACCACTCCCATTCGCCGGCGCGCAAGCGCCGCCGCCGCGCGGCCTGACTATCCGGGGTGACTATCCAGGGTTTGCAGCCAATTGGGCGCGTGCTAGCTTCCCGGACGCGCTGGAGGAAACGCGGAAGGCTGCGATGAAACGAACGCTCGTCGTCGCGACCACCATTGCGGCTGCCGGCCTGGTGTTAGGATCGGCGGCCATTTTCGGCGTGCGCACGTCTGTCAGTCCAAGTCCGTCTGTCAATCCAAGCGCATCAGCCAATCCGACCCTGACAGCCGCAATAGCGCCGGTTTGGACCGAAGCCAAATGGCCATTCCGGATGGACCAGTGGGGTCTCGGCAAGGCTTTCGTTTGCTCAGCGGCGGATTGCGGCGGGCAAGTCCAGCTCTATGTGCGGCCGAAGATCGGTTTCTGCAATTGTGCCACCGGCGTCTCCGACGAGACCGAGCTTGAGAGGGTCGCCGACACTGAGCTGCTGCGCGCCAAGACCCGAGCGCTGGGCCCCGGTCGCCCGATCAAGGTCGGCTGGATGCGCGGCTTGAGCCGCTCCTATGCGGCCTCCGATGGAGAAACCGGCGAGCGGCTGGTTTCGGTCGCCTACAACGATGAGTGCGATGTCGTGGTCGCTGTCGCGCAGTTCGCGAATGGCGATCCAGCTCTCCTCGAGCCTGCCATCCTCGCCTTCCTCAATACCAATCCGATGGTGCTCTGGGCCAAGAAAGAGCTCGGCTTGGAATTCATTCGCCGCGAATGGTAATCAGGAACGAAGCAGCAAGGGAAAGGGCGCAAACGATCGGGGTGACCAGGAATTGCGATGAGTTCGGATCATGCGGACCCATCGTTTGTTTGAACTGATGTCGATCCGCGTTTCTCTAACACGAAAAATCAGGGAGGCTCTTCATGACTAAACGCTCAAGTCTTCGGAATCTTGCGTCCGGCACGGCGCTCATCGCCGGCATCATTGGCGTCGGCATCGGGGTGACGATGCTGCAGCAGGCTGCGACGGCGCAGCAGGACATGGTCGACGTCCCGATGTTCGAAGTCGACCCGCTGTGGCCGAAGCCGATCCCCGGCGAGAAACTGCTCGGCATGACAATCGGTGCTTCCATTGACGCCCAGGACAATCTCTGGGTCGTGCATCGCGGCGCCTCGACGCTCCACAACAACGAGAAGGGCGCGCAGCTCAATCCCCCAACCGCGGACTGCTGCACGGCGGCGGCGCCAGTGCTGGCATTCAATCCGGCTGGCGAGCAGATCAAGGCCTGGGGCGCTCCAGGCGCAGGCTACGAATGGCCGGAATCGATGCATGGTGTTTTCGCCGACCACAAGGGCAACATCTGGCTCGGCGGCAACGGCGCCAAGGATGCCCAGATCCTGAAGTTCACCCCGGACGGCAAATTCCTGGCGCAGTCCGGGCATCAGGGCAAGAACACGGGCAGCAACGACCCCGAGAACTTCGGACGGGTGGCGCAGCTCTATATCGATCCCAAGACCAACGAAGGTTACGTGGCGGACGGCTATCGCAACCGACGCCTCGCGGTGATCGACGGCGACACCGGCAAGATCAAGCGCTGGTGGGGCGCCTATGGCAAGAAGCCCGACGACGGCGAGCTTGCTCCGTACAATGCGGCCGCCGCACCGGGAGAACAATACCGCAACCCCGTGCACTGCGTCGCACTGGCGGAAGACGGCCTGCTCTATGTCTGCGATCGCGTGAACGATCGCATCCAGATCTTCCACACCGACGGCACCTTCGTGAGCGAGCATTTCTATGCCAAGAACACGCTCGCCACGGGCTCGACCTGGGAAGTGGCCCTCTCCAAGGACCCGCAGCAGCGCTTCATGTACCTGACCGACGGCCAGAACGAGCGCGTGCGCATCCTCGATCGCAAGTCGATGGCCGAGCTGACGTCGTTCGGGCGTGGCGGGCGCCAGCCTGGCCAGTTCTACGGCGTCCACAGTATCGCGGTGGATTCGAAGGGCAACATCTTCACGACCGAGACCTTCGAAGGAAAACGCATCCAGAAGTTCGAATACAAGGGCATGGGCAAGGTCATGCGCGGAACGCAGCAAGGCTCCGTGTGGCCCAAGCGCAGCAGCTAAGCTGCAGCTCAGTCTCGTCAGAGCGTCAGTGGCCCCGGCCCGAAAGGCCGGGGTTTTCCTATCTTTGCAATCCGCTCACAGGCACATTGTGTGAAGTGCCAAGGTGCCTTGCCCAACCACAGGGCCGTAGGGCGCAATCGCTTTATTGCGCCGTTTCGAAGGCAAGCTTCCGTCAATGGGGTCGGCCCGGCCCGTGGCAGGAATGGCGCAATAAAGCGATTTCGCCCTACGGCCCTAACGCTTACGGCGGGCTCGCCCAATACGAGGAACTTGCTTGATGATCTTATCGTTGTATGATGTTTGGAGTCAGTACATCATACCGCGGGCTCGACCACGGGCCCTCGATGATTGAGGTTCCATGCCGAACGCCTTTCTGTGGTCATCCAACGACAACAACGCAAGCCTGACGGGCAAGATCGTCGCCATCGGTAGCCTCCTGGTCGCCGCCAATGTGGTTGTCTGGACCTGCGCTCTGATTGTTTTCTACGATCATCCGGTGCTGCTCGGCACGAGCCTCTTGGCCTACGGCTTTGGCCTGCGGCACGCGGTTGACGCCGACCACATTGCCGCCATCGACAACGTCACCCGCAAGCTCATGCAGGACGGCAAGCAGCCGCTGGCCTCGGGCTTGTTCTTCTCGCTCGGACATTCGACGGTCGTTATTCTGGCGACCATCGGCATCGTGTTCGCCACCACTGCCTTCCAGCATCGGCTCGAGGACTTTCGCGCGGTGGGCGGCCTGATCGGCATCTCGGTGTCGTCGGCCTTCCTGCTGATCATCGCGGCGATCAACATCGCCATTCTCATCAACGTCTACAAAGCGTTTCAGCGGGTCAAGCGCGGCGCCCCCTATGGGACCGACGATCTTGATCTCATGCTGGTGCAGGGCGGCCTGTTGGCGCGCATCTTTCGCCGGCTGTTCCGCATGGTGCAGCACAGTTGGCACATGTATCCGCTGGGATTTCTGTTCGGGCTTGGTTTCGATACGGCGACCGAAATCGGCCTCCTCGGCATTGCGGCCGCACAGGCCTCGAACGGGCTGCCGATCTGGTCGATCCTGGTGTTCCCGGCGCTGTTCACGGCCGGCATGACTCTGGTCGACACGGCGGACAGTATCTTGATGACTGGCGCCTATGGCTGGGCGCTCGCCAAGCCGGTGCGCAAGCTCTACTACAACCTGACCATCACCTTCGCGTCGGTCGTGGTGGCCGTTCTGATCGGTGGCGTGCAGGCGCTCAATCTCATTGCCAGCAAGCTCGAGCTCTCAGGCGGTCTGTGGGATGCGGTTGCCGATCTCAACGACGTTTTCGGCGCGCTTGGATTCGTCATCGTCGGCGTCTTCGTGGCGTGCTGGCTCGGCTCGATGCTGATCTATCGCCTGAAAGGCTACGACCACATCGAGACCAGACCCAGCCGCGATCCCATCGAGACTGCGCCGACGTCCGTCCATTCGCGCCCCAGCTTGGCCTGACTTGGCCCTGACTTGGCCTGACCACAGACTATGATGTTCACTGCCAAACGTCATACGCGAGTATGACAAAGTCTTGATATTGTCATATCGGCGCCCTATGGTTCGCATGGGCTGGGGAGCCGAATGACAGTGGCGTGGTGTCGAGTAACGTGTCGCCGATCAGCGCGACGTGGAGCAGCATGGCGAAGCGGTGTGGCGACCTTGAGCATCGCGCTCGGTTGGCCGGCCGCCACACCAACAGCTCATGCGCAGGAGAGTCCGATACAGGAATTGCCGCCTGTCGTGGTCACGGCGCGCAAGCCCGTGCGGCAAGCACCGGCGCGGCGCACGGTGCATCCTCAGCCGACCGCGACACAGCCGGCTGCCTCGACAAGCACCACACCCGCTGAAACAGCCGCTCCGACGGCGGCCGCGAGCGAGGTCGTGTTGTCGCGTGAGCGCGTCAACGCCCAGCCAGCCTTGCGACCAGGCGAGGTGCTCGAGGCCACGCCCGGCCTGATCGTCACGCAGCACAGCGGTGAAGGCAAAGCCGGTCAATACTTTCTGCGCGGCTTCAATCTCGATCACGGCACCGATCTCGCCATCATGGTCGAC
>Ga0209488_10004206_pt1 | contig 11324 bp, 10 predicted proteins | sample Rivendell_Oct201_8_FD_188349 | JGI IMG/M metagenome (GOLD analysis project Ga0209488, IMG submission 188349) | Vadose zone soil microbial communities from the Eel River Critical Zone Observatory, Northern California, USA -... | ecosystem: Environmental > Terrestrial > Soil > Vadose zone >... | reverse complement strand
CCACCTGACCGGCGCGTACCTGATCGGCTGCCCCTGGATCCTCAAGGGGCATCCGTTCGCGGCGGCCACCAACACCTCCATGGTGCGATCCTTTTTGGCGGCGGGCGCCGATCCGCGGTTCATCCAGAAGGTGGAGGGCTTCGGCAAGGGGATCGCGCCGCTCGCGACCGACCGCCGGGTCGCCGTCGTCGCGGTCACCGGGTCCTCGGACACCGCCCGCGCGATCTCCGCCGGCCGCGGGATCGCGCGCACGCGTTTCGAAGGCGGAGGCTGCAACTGGTCATGGGTGGACGATGGGTACGGCGACGAGGAGCTGGAGAAGATCGCGGCCCGCCTCACCTACGCGAAGCTGGGGCTCTCGTCGCACAAGTGCACCGGCCTGCACGGCGTGTCCGCGTCGAGGGCAACGCTGGACCGGCTGGTGCCGATGATCGCGGCGGAAATGGATCGGTGGCAGGTGGCCGACCCGCGCAGCCCCGAGGCGAGCGACAGGACGCTGGGGCCCCTGATGGTGCACAAGGCCCAGACCGCGCTCGAAGTGGTTGCCGAGGCGCGCAAGGCCGGGCTCAAGATCGTTCGTGAAGGAGGGCGGGTCTCCGGCGACTACGGCACGAACGCGGAGGCCGTGAAACCCGCGCTCATCGACGGGGTCACGCCGCGGACCACCCTGCGCCACGACTGGGACGGAAAGGGCGCCCGCGAGTACCGGATCGCCACCACCGAGCTGTTCATGCCCATCCTGGTGGCGATGCCTCTCGCCAGCTTCGAGGAGTTCATCCGGTTCTCCCTCTTCGAGAACCCGCACGATCTGGCCACCAGCATCTGGACGCGGGACGACCGCAAGCTGACCCGGGCCCGCCGCACCCTGGCCGGCATGCTGAAGGAGAACGACGGGACGGACTCCGCGCTGGAGTGGGAGGAGTTCGGCGCCTCGACGATCGGCGAGAGCGGGAACATGGGCGTCGGTGAAGTGACCGCGACGATGTCGATCTACGCGCGGCGGCAGAAGGGCCGCCATTTCGTGTTCTAGATGCGCATCTCGCTCGACGGGCAGGACATCGAGGCGCAGGAAGGCGACACCGTTGCGGCGGCGCTCTTGCGCGCGCGCATCACCACCTTCACCCGCTCGATCAAGTACCACCGGCCCCGCGGACCGTTCTGCCTGGCCGGTTCCTGCGGCCAGTGCTTGATGCGCGTCGATGGCGTGCCCAGCCTGCCCGCCTGCCGCGTCAAGGCGCAAGAAGGGATGGCCTGCGAGCGGCAGAACGGGCCGCTCGGGGTGGAGAGGGACCTGTTCCGCGCCGCGGACTTTCTCTTTGCCGACGGACTCGACCACCACCATCTGTTGACGGGCTCGCGGCTGCTCGGTCGCGTGGCGCTCGAGATCGCGCGCAGGCTGGCCGGGCTGGGCGAGCTGCCCGCTCGGGTCCCCGCTCCTGTTCGCGGCGAGCTGCGGGTGGTCGAGCTGGCGATCGTCGGCGGCGGCCCGGCCGGTCTCGCCGCTGCGCGGGCCGCCGGAGCGCGGGCGCTGCTGATCGAGCGCGAAGCGCGGACCGGAGGCGCGGAGCTGCTCTTCGGGGCCGGGCCGGAGCACGGCGCCGGGCACGCCGGGTTGCTGCTCGATGCGGAGTGCGTGGGCCTCTACGCGAACGACACCAAGGTCCCTGGTAATGCGCTCCTGGCCTTGCGCCAAGGCGACCGCATCCTGGCGGTCGTCGCTGGGCGCGTCATCGTCGCTACCGGCGGAGTGTCGCAGCCCCTGCCGTTTCCCGGCGTCGATCGGCCCGGCGTCTACGCCGCCCGCGGCCTCCTGGGACTGAGCGCCAGGGTAGGCAGGAAGCTCGCCTTGGTCGGCGACGGCGATGAGCAGCAGCGCTGCGCGGAAGCGCTCAGCAAGCGCGGCTACGACATCGTCCTGGTCGGCGGCCTTCCGAGACGGGCCCTGGGCAATCCGGTGAAGGCCCTCGACGCCGGGGACGGCACCCGCATCCGCTGCGACGCGGTGGCGATCGCGCTGCCGCCCGCGCCCCTGCACGAGCTGGCCAGCTGCGCCGGCGCCAACGCCCGGTTCGACGGCAAGGGCTTTCCGGTGGAGACCGATCAGGAGGGACGCACCAGCATTCCCTGGCTGTTCGCGGCGGGCACGGTGGCCGGCAAGCCGGCCGTCCCTTCGGGCGAGATCGCGGGGAGCGCCGCGTGTCGCTGATCGAGAAAGCGATCGTCTGCGCCTGCGAGGACGTCAGCGTCCACGACATCGACGACGCGATCGCGCACGGCTTCGCCGACATCGAGAGCCTCAAGCGCTACACCGGCCTCGGCACCGGCCCCTGCCAGGGCAAGAGCTGCGAGGTCGGGGCGATGCGCATCTGCGCGCAGCGCAAGGCCGTTCCTCCCCAGGCGCAGGTGCCTTTTCGCGCGCGCCCTCCGCTCGTGCCCACCTCCCTGGCCGCCTACGCCGGTCTTCCTGGCGAGGTGACCGGCCCACGCATCGCCACCGCCGGCCTGCGCCCCACCTGGGGCAAGGGACCGCACCCGCTCCAGCCGAAGGCTCCGTTGCCGGACAGGGTGGACGTGGCGATCATCGGCGGCGGGATCATGGGGCTCGCGCTGGCGTGGAACCTGGCGGGGCGCAGTGCAGGGCGCATCCTGGTCCTCGAGCGCGGCTACTTGTGCGAGGGAGCCTCGGGCCGGAACGGCGGCGGCGTCCGGGCCCAATGGACCACGCCGACGCTGATCGAGCTGGCGAAGGAGTCGATCGAGTTCATGGGCCGCTTTGCCCAGGAGCTCGGGATCAACGTCTGGCTGCGCAAGGGAGGATACCTGTTCCTCGCGCACGACCAGGAGACGCTGAGCCGGATCGAGTACGGCGCGGATCTGCAGAAGCGGTACGGCCTTCCCACCCGCGTGATCGGGCCGGGAGAGGCGGGCGAGATCGTGCCGCAGCTCGACACCTCGAAGTTCATCGCCGCCTCCTGGAATCCGGAGGACGGCGTGGTGTTCCCCTGGCCCTTCCTCTGGGGCTACGCCGACGGCGCGCGCAAGCGTGGCGCCCTGGTTGAGCCCTTCACCCGCGCGTCCGGAATCGAGGTGAGCGAAGGCCGCGTCCGGGCGGTGCAGACGGATCGCGGGCGCGTCGCGGCGGACCGGGTGGTGATCGCCGCCGGCGCCTGGAGCCCCACCGTGGCCCGTCTCGCCGGCGTGGAGCTTCCCAACGTCCCCTACCGCCATGAGATCGTCTCCAGCGAGCCGCTCAAGCCGTTCCTGGGCCCCCTGGTGTCGATGCTGGGCACCGGTCTCTACTTCTCGCAGTCGATGCGCGGCGAGATCGTTGGCGGCATGGGGGATCCAGAGGAGCCTCCCGGCCTGAACCAGGCCTCGTCGCTGCGGTTCATGGCGCGCTACAGCAGGGCGCTCTCCGAACTCGTCCCACAGGTCGCAGCGGTGAAGCTGTTGCGGCAGTGGGCAGGTTGCTATGACGTCACTCCCGACCACTCGCCGGTCCTGGGCGAAACCCCGGGAGTCGCCGGCCTGCTCCAGATGAGCGGCTTCGTCGGCCACGGCTTCATGATGGCCCCCGCCGTCGGACGGCGCATGGCGGAGTGGATGGGCGGGTCCAAGGACGAGATCTTCGAGCGCTACAACCTGCGCCGCTTCGCTGAAGGCCGCCTGATCCAGGAGACGTTCATCATCGGCTGAGCGCCTTTGTGCTACTCCGGGATCATGGGCACGGAAAAAAAGCTCGGGTTCATCGGCGCCGGCAACATGGGCGAGGCGCTGTTCAAGGGCCTCTTGAAGACGAAAGCAGCCCGGCCGGAGCAGATCCACGTCAGCGCCCGCCGGCCGGAGCGCGTGCAGGAGCTGGTCAAGGCGTACGGCGTCCGCGGCGGCAGCAACGCCGAGGTGGCGCGCGAGAGCGACGTGGTGGTGCTGTGCGTCAAGCCGCAGATCCTCGACCAGGTGCTGCGCGGAATCTCCCCAGAAGTCTCGCGCGAGAAGCTGGTCGTCAGCGTGGCGGCGGGGGTTCCCATTGCCGCCATCGAGCGCCGCTTGCACCCGCCGATGCGCATCGTGCGGGCCATGCCCAACACGCCGGCCACCGTGGGAGCAGCCGCGACCGCGCTCGCGCTGGGAGAGCACGCCACCGACGCGGATCTCGCCACCGCGCGCACCATCTTCGACAGCGTGGGTCTTACCGTCGTGCTCGAGGAATCCCAGCTCGACGCCGTCACCGGTCTCTCCGGCAGCGGCCCGGCCTACCTCTTCCTGATCATCGAGGCCCTTGCGGACGCCGGCGTGAAGGTCGGGCTCTCGCGGCGCGCGTCCCTGCAGCTAGCGGCGCAGACGGTCCTGGGGAGCGCGAAGCTGCTGATCGAAAGCGGCCAGCACCCCGGGATGCTGAAGGATGGGGTCACCAGCCCCGGCGGCACCGCGATCGCGGGCCTGCACACGCTGGAAGCGGGCGGCCTGCGCAACGTGCTGATGAACGCCGTCGAGGCCGCGACACGGCGCTCGCGCGAGCTGGGCGAGGAGTTCCTGCGCAAGCTATAGGCGGACGATGGACCTTCCCGGCATGCAGCTCGCGCCCCAGGGCGCGGCGAGAGAGGCGCTGGACGCGATACCCGGCCTGCCTTCCGACTTGCGCGCGTTCCTCGAGAGACACGACGGCGGCCGGGGCAAGGTCGGCAACCGGCCGCTGGTCCTCTGGAGCGCGCAGCAGATCGGCAAGGAAGCGCAGTCGCAGGAGGTCTCGCTCTCTACGCCGGGGCTGCTGCTCTTCGGCACCGACGGCGGCGCCGAGGGCTACGGGTACCTCTCTCGCCTGCGGCAGCGCCGCTACGGGCGCATCCCGCTGATCGCAGCCGGCGCGCACGAGTTCGAGGGCCTGGCCGACTCCCTGGACGATCTGCTCCAGGCGCTCATCGAAGGGCGCTGATCCGGCGCGCCTTTCCGAGGGCCTCGAGGAGCGCGGCAGGACCCGGATGGTCCCCCGGTCCCAGGCTCACGTACCGGTACGACACCTCGCCGGACGGCAGCACCACCAGCGCGCCTCCCTGCTGCCAGGCGTCGCCCGCTGTCCTCCCCTGGCGAAAGCCGCGCAGCAGCGCGCGCACCCAGCGCGCCACCGAGCGCGGGTTGAGCAGCGTCAGCAGGCGGGAGCGCTTGAAGCCAGCCAGGTCATACGCCTTCCGCGAGGGGTCGGTGAGCACCTCGACTGCCTGGGGGAAGCCGACATGCCGCGCCCACGACTTCGCCATCGCGGGCCACCCGTTCCCAACCACCACGAGCTTGCCCCCACCCTGCTGGAACTCCTCCGCGTGCGGCCGCAACTCGGCCGCCTGCTCACGGCACAACGCTCACCCATAGTGCCGGACGAACACCACCACCGCCGGCTTCTCCCGCCACACCTCGGCGAGGCGAACGTCTCGACCGTCCGTGTCCTTGACGACGACGTCCCCAAGCTCCATCGCCTTGCCCTAGAAGTCGTCCGGGGAGAACGCCTCATGCCCCGGGCCGACCTCGTACGAGAGCACCTGCTCGTTCTCGACGATCTTCGCCTTCTTCCGTAGCCCCTCGACCCACTGCGCGTACAGCTCCCCCTGCTTCCGCCCGATCAGCCGATCGCGGAGCGACTTCAGCTCGTTCGGATCTGGCTTCGAGACGTCCGCCCGCTCGCGCGACTTCACCCGGAACACGTACCAGCTATCCCCTTCCTCGACCGGCGCCTGCGGAATCGCTCCCGCCTTCGTCTGAGCGAACACCGCGCCAGACAGGTTCGGCGCCTGCCCGATGCCAGGCACGTAACCGCCCGTCGGGTGGAACGTCTCGGTCTCGTTGGTCTGCGGGCTCGTGAACGCGCTGAAGTCGAACTGGCCGGGCTCCGTCTTCTTCAGCGGGTAGAGGTCCTTGAGCTCCTTGCCCGCGCGGAGCTGAGCCAAGGTCGCGTCGGCCTTCTGCTTCGCCAGCTCCTTCGCCCTCTGCGACTTCACCAGGTCGAGCGCGATCTGTTTGCGGACTTCGTCCAGCGGTTGCAAGCGCGCCGGCCGCTCTTCCTCGGCCTTGAGGACGTGGAAACCCGAGCGATCCTTGAACACCTCGCTGATCTGCCCCGGCTTCAGCTTCGCAGCCTGCTCCTCCAGGGTCTTCCCGTAGGGCGACTGGCCCCGGGCGACGAATCCGAGATCGCCGCCGTTCGCCTTCGTCGCCTGGTCTTCGCTGCGCGCCTTGGCCACCTCGGCGAAGTCCTTGCCACCCTTCACCTCCGCCAGCGCCTGATCGATCTTCTCGCGCGCCGCCTTCTCCTGGTCGCCGCTGGCATTGGGCGGCAGCGACACGGTGATGGCCCGCACCTTCATCGCCGCCGGCTGGGTCCAGCGCGTCACCTTCTCGTCCTCGTACTTCTTGGCGATCTCCTCGCCGCGGGCCTTCATGTACTCCTCGGCCTCGGCGTCCGTGGCAGTCGCCGCGTCCCGGAACATGAACGGATTGAACCGGACCCAGGTGATGGCCGCGCTTTCGTGCTGCGCCGTGTACGCCGCTTTCACCTCGTCGTCGGAGACGCTGGCGCCGGCGATCGCGGCCTGCACAACCTTGCCGCGCAGCAGGTCGCGCCGGTACGCCTCCTCGAAGCGCTTGACGCTCATCCCGTAGCCGTTCTCGACCAGGCGCTTGTAGTAATCGAAGCTGAACGTGCCGTCCTGCTGGAACTGCGGGCTCCTGGCGATGGCGTCGGCAACTTCGGTGTCGCCCACCCGGATGCCCAGATCGTCCGCCTGCTGGGCGATCAGCTCCTGGTCGATCAGCCCCTTCAGCGTCTCGACCTTGAGATTGTCCTGCTTGGCGCTGTCGGTGGTGTACTTGCCGCCCCGCATCTGGGACATCTGCCGGAAGCGGTTGGAGTACGCCTGGGTGAAGTCGCTGGCGGTGACCAGCTCGCCGTTCACCCGCGCCGCCCAGGTCTCCGGCGTGCGCGTGCGGAAGCCCGAGGAACCACGCCCGAAGGAGAAGATGAAGGTGAGGATGATCGCCCCGAAGACGAGGGCAATCAGTGAGGACTTCGCGTTCGACCGCATCACGTCGAGCATCGGACCGCCACTCCGTCTGTTGGCTGGTGCGACGGCCCAAAATCACCGTCCGCACGGACGCTTGGAAAGCTTGACAGCCTAAAGAAGCCGGGCGACAGATGCAAGGGGAAAAACCCGGGAAGAGACCGCCTTCTCCCCCGGGTTCTGAGCCTGCGTGCACTCCATCTTCAAGCGCTTTCGCGAGCCCATCTTCGTGATTGCCCTGCTGGCGGTCCCGTTCGTGCTTTTCTTCGTCCGGGCCAAGAAGGGCCGCGATCTCAATGCCCTCGATCGCGCGGTGATCTTCATCATTGCTCCAGCCGAGAAGGTCATCACCCTGGCCGCCTTCGGGGTGGTGGACGCCTGGCAGGCCTACGGCGCCCTGTGGGGCGTCCGAGAGGAGAACCTCAAGCTCCGGCGGGACAACTTGAAGGCCAACCAGCTCCAGCAGCAGACGGCCGAGCTGAAGCTGGAGAACGAGCGCCTGCGCCGCTTGCTCGATTTCGTGGACAAGCAGCCTCCCGCCCGCCTGCTCGTCGCCCGCGTCGTGGCGGTCGGCGCCTCGCCCCACTCGCATACCCTCCGCATCGCCCGTGGGACCGAGGACGGAGTCGTCAAAGGTGCGCCGGTGATCGCGCCGGAAGGTGTGGTGGGCATCGTCTCGCAGCTCACCGGCAGCTACGCCGACGTCCAGCTGATCCTCAGCCCCCTCAGCGCCATTCCCGCCATCGCCCAGCGCACCCGCAGCCGCAGCACCGTCAAGGGCACCGGAGACATTGCCCGCTGCAAGCTGACCTACGCGCTCCGCGCCGACGACTTGCAGGAGGGCGACGTGTTGGTGACGGCGGGAGGGCCGGGGTTCTTTCCCCAGGGCCTTCGCATCGGGCGGGCGGTGAACGTGGTCAAGAAGTCGCACGGCCTCTTCCTCGAGGCCGACGTGGTTCCGGCGGTCGATTTCTCGCGCCTCGACGAGGTCTTGGTGGTGGTGGATCGTGTGCCCCTGGCCTCCGGGCCGGGAGCGCCAGGGAGCGGTCCGTGAGCTGGCGGGCCGGTCTCGTTCTCCTGGTAGCGGCCGGGCTCGCCATCCTGGAGTCCGTCATCCCGCACCTGTTCCATCTGCGCGCGGCGCGGCCGGATCTGCTGCTCATCGTCGTGCTCTACCTGGCGCTGCGCGACGACGTAGTGCAGGGAGCGGCGCTCTCCGCCGCGACCGGTTATCTCTCCGATCTGTCCTCGGCAACGCCCGCATTTCTCTACACCTTCCTGGCCGTGCTCACCTTCGTGGTGGTGCGGACCGCGGGAGCCGCGCTGCGCACCGAGGGCGGCATCCAGTCCGCCGTGGTGGCCTTCGGCGCGACTCTCGGGCATTCGCTGGTGGCGACGCTGATCTTCGGGTTCTTCACAGGCTCGGGATTGCACTTCGAGGCCGCCCCCCTGCTCTGGTCCGCCTTCGGCACCGCCATTGCGGCGCCGTTCGTCTTCGCGCTGCTGCGCCGGCTCGACGCCAGCTTCCAGCACGCGGACGAGGCGCCCGGAGGACTGTTCTGATGCTCGTCCGGCGCGATGCCGACGACCTGCGTGAGATCCGCCCCCGCACCGGGCTGGGCGCGCTGGTGGTCGTCTGCGCCATGCTGGTGCTCGTCATCCGGCTGTACCAGCTCCAGATCCTGCGCGGCGAGGTCTACGTCGTGCAGTCGATCGCCAACTTCCGCAAGACCCTGTTCGTGCCTGCGGATCGCGGGCTGATCAAGGACCAGAAGGGTCGCACGCTGGTGGAGAACCGGCCCTCCTTCGACGTGTTCCTCACCCCGGCTTTCTGCAAGGGCAAGGAACGCGACGAGGTCCTGGAGAAGCTCGCCACCTATCTGCTCCTGGGGCCCGAAGACGTCGAGCGGATCAAGACCGACTACCAGAAGAGCTGGCTCAGCAAGGACAAGCTGGAACGGTTCAAGCCGTTCCTGGTGATGCTCGACATTCCCCGCGATCAGGTGGACGTGCTGGAGGCGCACAAGACCGAGATGAGCTGCGTCAACCTGATCCCCACGCCGCACCGCTCGTACCACGCGCCGACCAGCCTGGGACACGTGCTCGGCTACATGAGCGAGGTCACGCCGGAAGAGCTCGAGGACAGCCCGGAATATCGCCGCGGCCAGACCATCGGGCGGCGCGGGCTGGAGCGGCGCTGGGAGCGGGAGCTGCGCGGCGCCGACGGCAAGCAGAACATCGCCGTGGACGCGAAGGGCCGCGAGCTCGACAAGGACACGCAGGAAGCGCTGATCCCGGAAGCCGAGCGCCTGGTGCCGGCGACGCCCGGCAACAACCTGGTGCTTTCGGTGGACGAGAAGCTGCAGCGGCTGGCGGACACCGCGTTCGTGGGCCGCGCCGGCGCGGTGGTGGTGATGGAAGCGAAGACGGGATTCATCCTGGCCATGGTTTCGCGCCCGTCGTTCGACTCGAACAAGATGTCCGGACGCATCACGCGCACGGAGCTGAAGGCGATCTCCGACGATCCGCTCAAGCCGATGCTGAACCGGGTGATGAACGAGAACTACCACCCGGGCTCGACCTTCAAGGTCATCACCTCGCTGGCCGGACTCGAGAACGACGTGATCACGCCCACCAGCAGCGTGTTCTGCGGAGGCAGCTACACGATGGGCAACCACCGCTGGCGCTGCGACAAGCCGCAGGGCCACGGCTCGCTCGATCTGAAGCACGCGCTCTCGCACTCCTGCGACGTGTATTACTACTCGGTGGGCGACCGCACCGGGCTCGACGCGCTCTCGGAGATGGCGCGAAAGTTCGGGTATGGGCAGCCCACCGGGCTCGATCTCGGCCGGGAGATCCCCGGCTACCTGCCGGACTCGAAGAGCATCACGCCCGAGAGCGGCAGCGCTCGAGCGCACGCCATCAACGCCGCCATCGGCCAGGGCGAGATCAACGTCACGCCGCTGCAGCAGGCGGTGGCGTACGCGGCCGTCGCGAATGGCGGCGAGATCCTGCGGCCTCAGATCGTCCGCCGGATCGAGTCGCCGGACGGCAAGCTCCTGCGCGAGTTCCAGCCCGAGGTGCTGCGCAAGGTCGCCCTCAAGAGCGGCTCGCTGGAGGTGATCCGTACCGCCCTGGTGGCGGTGGTCAACGAGCCGGGCGGCACCGGGTACCGTTCGCGCCTGCCCGACGTCGAGCTCGCCGGGAAGACCGGCACCGCCCAGGTGATGAAGCTCGGGCAGAAGCAGAAGCTGGACCCGGCCACGCAAGCGTACTTCTCGCGCGACCACGCCTGGTTCGCCGTGTTTGCCCCGGCCTCCGATCCAGAGGTCGTGGTGGTGGTGCTGAACGAGCACGGCGGGTGGGGCGCCGAGGCCGCGGCCCCGGCCGCCTCCAAGGTGATGGCGGCATATTTCAAGATGAAGCGCGAAGAGTCGGCGCCGGCGGCGGCGCCCTTGGTGGCTGCGCCCGCGCCCACGCCCGCGCCGTCGGTCGCAGCCAGCTCGGTGGTGCAGTGACATGGCGCTAGGGGTGACGGAAAAGAGGCTGGACAACCTGCACTGGCCGCTGGTGCTGTGCACGGTGATCATCTGCTCGCTCGGCCTCTGGAACCTGGCCTCCGCCACCAAGAACGCGCCCATGTTCATGGCGCTGGCCCAGACCCGGTGGATGATCTTCATCGGGTTGCCGGCGGTGATCGTGCTGCTGTTCATCGACTACCGGTGGCTCCAGACCGTGGCCTGGCCCGGCTACTTCGCGGCCCTGGGACTCCTCGGAGGCGTGGCCTTCTTCGGCAAGAGGGTGGCCGGCGCGCGCCGCTGGCTGCAGGTCGGATCGATGCAGATCCAGCCCAGCGAATTCGTGAAGCTGGCGGTGATCGTGATCCTCGCCCGCTGGTTCACCCGCGACGAGACCGGCGTGCGGAAGGGGTACTACGGCCTCTTCGACCTGGTCCGGCCGTTCGTGCTGATCCTGATTCCCTGCGCGCTGGTGATGAAGCAGCCGGACCTGGGGACCGCGCTGGTCACCTTCGCCATCGCCATGACCATGATCATGTTCGCCAAGGTGAAATGGCGCGACCTCTTCATCATGCTGGCCACCGGCGTGGGCGCGTCCGTCTTCGCCTGGAGCCGGTTCTTGAAGGAGTACCAGAAGCAACGCCTGCTCACTTTCCTCAACCCGGAGGCGTACGCCAAGGGGGCGGGTTACCACGCCATCCAGAGCATGGTCGCGGTCGGCAGCGGGCAGTGGAGCGGCAAGGGGTGGGGCGAAGGCACG
>Ga0209488_10004204_pt1 | contig 11328 bp, 10 predicted proteins | sample Rivendell_Oct201_8_FD_188349 | JGI IMG/M metagenome (GOLD analysis project Ga0209488, IMG submission 188349) | Vadose zone soil microbial communities from the Eel River Critical Zone Observatory, Northern California, USA -... | ecosystem: Environmental > Terrestrial > Soil > Vadose zone >... | reverse complement strand
GGTCCAGAAACCGAAATCGCCGTTGGGCATCTTCTGCTGCAGCTGCGCCATCAGCACGTCCTGGGCGATCACGTTCCACCTCGCCTTGGAACGGGCAAACCCGAGGCCAAGCCAGTTTTCCTGGGCGAGCCCAAGCATCGAGCGGCCTTCTTCGCGCCGCTCCGCACACCCGGCGTCGGACTCCAGATGACCACGCAGCCGGTCCGGCGCCGTGTAGCACGCAGGGCGGGAACGATATTGCCGGCCGTCGACCATCGAAACCTCGAGCAGATCGCCGAAGGTGAAGCGGTCGTAGATGCGCATGATCGGCCCGTCGGGACGCGACAGGATTGGCCGCACCGGCATATGCTCGTAGAAGGCCTGATAGGCGGCAGCGCGCCGGCGCAGAAACAGGTCCGGGTCATCGTTGAACTGCGACCATCTGTCGGCGTAGTCGTTCGCGACCTCATGGTCGTCCCAGGTGACGAGCGCCGGCGCCTGGGCGTGAATGCGCTGCAGATCGGCGTCCAGTCGGTACTGCGCATAGCGGTTGCGGTAGGTCGGCAGCGTCGCGGCTTCTATACCGTCGCTATGGGTGCGGACGCCGCCGGGTTGGGTGCCCTCGTAGATGTAATCGCCGAGAAACAGCACCACGTCGGGGGCTTCGTCGGCGAGGTGGCGGTACGCAGCAAAATACCCGTTCTCGTAATGGGCGCATGACACGAAACCGAACCGCATCCGTTCAACCGGCGCTCCGGCCGCAGGCGCTGTCATCGCACGCCCGACCCGGCTCACCGCGTCGCCGCACAGGAACCGGTACCAATAGGGTCGACCGGGCTGCAAACCGGACACATCGGCATGAACCGACCACGCGAAGGCCGCTTCGGCGTCGGCAACGCCGCGGCGTACGATGTCGCGCATCGCTTCATCGCCGGCGATCTCGTAGGCGACTGGCACGTCGCCGCCGGTCATGCCGCCGGGGGTCGCCGGGTTGGCGGAGAGCGGATCGGGTGCGAGCCGTGTCCATAACACGAAGCCGTCCGGCCGCGGCGCGCCCGACGCGACGCCGAGGCTGAACGGGTCGGCCGTCCAGCGCGGGGCCTGTGCGGCCGCGCGGCCGGTCACGCCCGGTCCGGCCATCAGGCCGAGGCAGCCGGCGCCGAGGTAACCGATCAGCTGGCGGCGGTCGATCGGGACGTTTTTGCGCCCAGACGTGCGAGAAGACATTGGCATTTGCCCTTCAGAAAAAGGAGGTCGCATGATCACCATCGACCCCAGGTCTGTTTCATTGATGTGACGGAATTGCGCATGCCTCCGCCGGTCGCGGCAATCGACGCGCATTCTTGCCTTGCCCGACCGCGACGCGCCGACCATTGATCAGCACGGCGGAATTTCCACGATTTATTTCTCCAGCGCGTACGTATATTATCCGTACGATTCTTCGGATGAGCGAGCAGCCTATCATGCCGACGACCGGTGGGGCCCGCGAAGATCGGATCGAGTTGCGGGCGACCAAGGAGGAAAAGCGACTCCTGGCGACGGCCGCCGCCTATGAGCGGCTGGACGTGACCAGCTTCATCATGCGCAACGTGTTGCCGACTGCGCGCGAAGTCGTCGACCGCGCCGAGCGCATCGTGCTGAGCAAGGGCGATACGGTGCGGGTGCTGGAGCTGTTGGAGAATCCCCCCAAACCGACCCCGGCTCTCATGTCTGCCGCGCGTCGTCGCGTCACCCGGAAATAGCGGCGTTGGTGGATTGGCGCGAGGAGCCGATCGGGTGGCATCATGACCGCAAGAGCTTCGATTGTGGTTCTCCCGAACTCAACGAATACTTTGAACGCTACGCAAGACAGAACCATGAGTCCGGCGGTGCCAAGACCTTTGTCTTGGTGTCTCCGGCGGACCCGGTACGTGTCATGGGCTTTTATTCGATCAGCCCGGGTGCCATTGAGTTCGCCCGCGTGCCCGCAAAGCTGACCAAGAAGCTTGGCCGCCATGAGGTGCCGGTGTTTCGGCTCGGACGTCTGGCAATCGACCGTTCGGTGCAAGGCCGAGGGCTCGGCGGCGACTTGCTGTTGGCAGCTGGTGAACGAGCCCTTGCGGTCGCGGCGGAAGTCGGCGGCGTTGCCCTTGCAATCGACGCGAAGGACGAGAAGGCAGCGAAATGGTATGAGCGGTTTGGCGCGCTCGCGCTGCTGGACGACCCGCTCAAGCTGGTACTGCCGCTCGCAGTCATTGCCGATGCGATGGCTAAGGCGGGAAAGAGCCGGAGATGACCAAGCCGCCAATTTATCCGGCCTTGGAGCGCCATCACCTCTGATGGCCAATGAACCCAGCTCGAAAGTGTCATTCGGCTTTGATGCCCGCCGCCTTGATGATCGGCCACCACTTCTCGATGTCGGCTTTCTGCAGCGCACCGAGGGCTTCGGGTGTCAGCTGATCGCGCGGCGGAATCTCATTCTCTATATCGGCGAACCGCTGACGCACCGCAGGGTCTGCGAGGGCATCCACGACGGCAGCATTGAGCTTGGCGACGACGTTCTTCGGCGTCCCCTTTGGCGCAAAAATCGCAAACCACTGCGAACTGTAGAACCCGGGCAATCCCGCCTCGTCCACTGTCGGGATGTCGGGCGCATCCACCAGGCGACTCATGGCGGTGACGGCATAAGCGTTGATTCGGCTGGCACGCACTTGCGGTAGGGCGGTGTCCGCACCGACGAACATCATGTCGATTTGCCCCGCCAGCAGGTCCTGCATCGCCGGGCCAGAGCCGCGATAAGGCACGAACTGAAAGCGGGTGCCGGTGATGTTCTGAAAATGGATGCCGCTGAGGTGCGGTAAGCTGCCGAAGCCAGGGTGCCCCTGCGACGCCTTGTCAGGGTTGGCCTTCAGCCAGGCGATGAGACCCTTCAGGTCATTCGCCGGCAGGGATTTCTTTGCGACAAGCAGAGCACCGCGACTGTTTGAAAGTAAAGCGACTGGTTCGAAGTCCGCCAGCACGTCGTACGGTAGCGCGTAGATTGCTCCGTTGACGACGTGAGTGTCCCGGAGGCCGATGACGAGAGTGTAACCGTCAGGGGCAGCGCGGGCGACCCGGCCGACACCGAGGCTACCGTTCGCGCCAGCCGCATTTTCAATGATGACCGGTTGACCGAGCGACGCCCGCATGCGCTCGGCCACGATGCGCCCAATCGTATCGGGCTGTCCCGCGCCCGCAGCGAACGGCACGACCATCGTGATCGGGCGCGACGGGTAGACCTGCGACGCCGCGCTGCTGATGCCTGCCAATGTCGCGGCGAACGCGACGGCAAGAAGCAACTTTGTCATGCTCCCCTCCGAAGCCTAGCCCGGCTGAGCTGCGGGCGCTATGCCAATGAACTGAGCAGCCGAGACACAACAAAGAGATAGCTCAGGCCGATTTAAGTGAATAATAATATTATTCGATGAACTCATAGTTTTTCATCTATGAGGCTAACAATGCAATGGGCAGACCGGATCGATCGTCGTTTCAAGTTGCGGGACCTCCGTATCCTCATGATGGTCGTCGAGTGCGGCACTATGGGAAGGGCGGCTGACCGCCTCTCGGTCTCTCAGCCGGTCGTGTCGAAAGCGATCGCCGACATGGAACACGCCTTGGGGGTGCGCCTCCTCGACCGGAGCCGGCACGGCGTCGAGCCAACGCAATATGGCCGCGCGCTCATCAAACGCGGCGTCGCGATCTTTGATGAGATGAGGCAGGGCATCAAGGAAATCGAGTACCTTGCCGATCCAACGGCGGGAGAACTGCGTGTCGGCACCACCGAGTCGATCATCGCCGCCATCGTTTCGCCGGTCGTCGACCGGATGTCACGGCAATATCCGCGCATGGCTTTCCATGTCACCTCGGGCGATCAGGCCACTTTGCACCGCGAATTGTCCGAGCGAAACATCGAGCTTGTGATCGCGCGGTTGCTGGCAGGCGCGCCTTTGGCTGAGAATATGGACGCCAAGATACTGTTCGATGATCGCTTGGTGGTAGCAGCCGGACCGAAGAATCCGTGGAATCGCCGACGCAAGATCGAGCTTGCGGAGCTGGTGAACGAGCCTTGGGCGCTGATGCCGCAGGAGAGTTTATCAGGCTCGCTCACTGCAGAGGCCTTTCGCGCGACCGGGCTCGCGCCTCCGCGCCCGACAGTTTCAAGCTCGTCCGTCAACCTGCGAAACGAATTGTTCGCGACCGGACGCTTTCTCACGACGGTACCTCGCTTCTCGCTTATGCTCCCCCGAAAGCATCCGACGCTCAAGGCTTTGCCCGTCGAATTGCCCAATACGCGACTGCCGATCGCAATATTCACCGTGAAGAACCGGTCGCTGAGCGCGATCGCGCAGCTGTTCCTCGACCGCATACGCGCCATCACAAAGCCGCTTGCATGACGCCGGCTCATTGGAGTTCACAAGCCTGGAAGATGACCCAGGGCGTCCCCGGCATCCAGCTCGGATTTCACTTCAGCCTACGGTCGCCCGGACCTCCGGGCCGAAGGTCATGCACAAGCCGATTTGACTCGGTTCCGGATTTGCGGTGAATCCGCAGCGTAACGATAGGCCCGGAACACTTCGTTCGAAGGATCGCCGTTGCGGTCCGGTCCCATGAACGGGCTCACATATTCCCAGACGATGTCGCCGCCGGGGGTGACCTCGAAGATCCGTCCCCACTGCCCCTCGCAGATCAAGGTGTTGCCGGTCCACAACCGCTGCGCCCCACTGATATGCGGGCTGAAGAAGGTGTAGCTCGGCCGCCCTCGATACTCCCAGACCGTCTTGCGCGTCCGCGGGTCGAGTTCAATGACGCGGGAAAACGGATTGGTGGTGATGTTGCAGCCGTTGGCGAACAGCGTGATGTTGCCGTTCGCCAGCGGTTCGCAATCGTGCTGCATACCCCAGCTGTCGTCGCGGTGCTCCCATTTCATTTTGCCCGATTGCCGGTCGATGAGGCCGATGGTGTTGAGGCGGCGAAAGCTGATCAGGATGTCGCCGTTCAGCGGCGCAATTGCATTGGCATGGGCGAATTCATCACGCAGCTGGCTCGGACTGAGCGGATAGTTTTCGACCTCCATGTCGCGACAGGCGTGCCATTCCCACACGACCTTGCCGGCGGGGGTCACCTCATGGATGAAATCGCCATACATGCAGCCGTCGGGGTGACACGTGCCGGGAAGGCCGCCGGGCACCCGTCTCGCAATCTCCGGTGAGACAATTTCCCAGCCGAGGAAGATCGTGTTTCCGTTCGGGAGACGGCGGAAATCGTGATGCTGGCCGACGTGCCGATACTCCCACACTACCTTGCCGTTCCAGTCATACTCCCGCAACAGGCCGCCGCGGCCGCCCATGTGTTGGGGGCCTTCGGAAAGTCGGCCGGCCCAGAGCAGGTTTCCGTTCTCCAGGAGATATCCATATGGTCCGGTTGTGATGGGATGTTGCCATTGATGCACGACCTCGCCGCGCCGGCCGAGCAGATACGTCGCTTGGCCGTGAATGGGGGAGAACAACGTGTAGCCCGGTGTCGCCTGTTCGTCGCAGGCGATGAGTCCGAAGTTACGATGACGCATGACATGCCCTTTGCACCCGGAGACGCGCACCTCGCGTACGCGCCGAGATTTTCAAGTGAGATTCGTGTGGCGGGCCGGACCGAACCAATAAGGTCCGCCGTCAGCCCGCTCTCTTGCGCTTGTTCCGAGGGCTGAGGGGCGTGGAAAGCTCCGCTGCAAGCTGGCGGTGGGCTCCCTTCTTTTCCTCCTCTGCAAGCATTCGGTCTGCCTCGTCCGATAACACCGACAGCGCCTTCCACAGGACGCGCAACTCCGATGCGGTCAGGCATCGCTCGAGCCGTTCCTGGCGCCCAATCGAGAACGGCTGCGCGGCCATGATGGTTGCCCGTCCCGCGGCGGTCAGACCGACCACGCGCAATCGTCGATCTCCTTGATCTGCGGCCTGCGTGACTAGGCCGCGCGCGATGAGATTTGCGAGGGCACGTGTGACATGCGCCTTGTCCATCGCGGAATCTGCAGCGATATCCCTGATCGAGGGCGCATCGCGGTTCGCGAGCGTGATCAAGACGCGGTATTCGGCGAGGTTGAGCCCGAACTCCCGTTCGACATAAAGCAGCATATGTTGCGCCAACGCTCGGGAAATCATCCCGAAGCGGTAGCCGAATCGCCGATCCAGCGGCAGCTGCCGCACGCAGCGGGCAGCGGAGTGCATCTGCGGCATCAGGTTTCCATTCATTGTAATTGCAACGTTGACATTGCAACGAGTTCGTGGCATCGTCAACGATTATAGAGACAGGTCTATGGGCAGGTCCAGTCGGAAGGAAATGAGATCGCTGCAAGGGCCGCACGGCAACCCAGACCGAAACGAATGTGGGCGGGAGACACAAATTGAGGGAGGACGTCATGAGCGCTCACAAATTGCTGTGGTGTTCGCTGGCTGCACTGTTCACATTGTGCCCCGTCGTCTTCAGCCGCGCACAGGAGGCTTCGACATATCCGACCAAGCCCATCAGGGTCATCGTCCCCTCCGGGCCCGGCGCTGGGTTAGACACCGCTGCGCGACTTGCCTCGGAAGCCATCGAGAAGCAGCTTGGTCAACGGCTGATCATCGAGAACAAGCCGGGTGCAGGCCAACGGATCGGGGCATCACTCGCGGCAAAATCCGCGCCCGACGGATATACGCTCCTGTTCAGCGCGCTAACGCCGATCACCGTAACCGAGCACTTTCCTCCGAAGATCGATTACGATCCCGGCCGTGACTTCACGCCGGTCGCGATCACGATCCGGCAGCCTGTTCTGCTGATCGTGAGGCCATCTCTGAGCGTGAGAACGGTCGCGGAATTCATCGGCTATGCGAAAAGCAGCCCCGGAAAGATTTCGTTCGGCGTGCAGGGGATTGGGAGCGAAATGCATGCAATGATGGAAATGCTGAGGACCCGCGCCGGCATCGACTTGACGCCTGTACCCTACAACGCCGCGGCGCAGGCGATCATCGACCTGCTCGCCGACCGGCTCGACGCGATGTTTCTTGTCGTTGCTCCGGTCAAAGGCCATATCGATAGCGGCCGCCTACTCGCGCTCGCGACGCTAAACGGGAAACGCATTCCGGATTTTCCGAACGTGCCTACCATGGCCGAACTCGGCCTGCCGGAAATGACTTTCGCACCCTGGTTTGGGTATCTGGCGCCGGCCGGAACGCCGCAGGCCATAATCGACAAATGGGTCGACGCTATCCGCCAACTTCCGACCGACCCAACGCTGGTCAAGCGCCTCGCTGAGATCGGGGCGGAGCTTGATATCGTCGGACCGCGTCGATTCGGCGCGATTATTGCCGAGGAGCGTCGCCGTTTCGGCGCCATCGTCGCCGCAGGGAATTTCAGCAGGCGAAATTAAATGGAATGACCAAATGTCTATCGCGTGGAACTCCAATGATCGCCCGGTAGATGCGCGGGCTAAGCCTGGTTAAGCCCGCAGGTGACGCTCCGCCGTCGTTGCGGGCCTTGACCAGGCCTGCTCCCGCAATCCATTAGGTGGAATGCAGCTGATCGTCGGATCGGTGCTGTCGAGCCCGCTAATGACGCAAGGTTAGGCAAAATGGACGCAGGCCAACTCGAAGGGCGCAAGGCGCGCGCCAAAGCCTGGTTCGAGGCGTTGCGCGACGACATCTGCGCGGCGTTCGAGCGGCTTGAAGTCGATGCGCCAGCCTCGCTTTACGGCGAGAGCGCGGGCCGGTTCGTGCGCACGCCGTGGTCGCGCAGCGATCACACGGGCGGGCCCGGCGGCGGCGGCGTCATGTCGATGATGAAGGGGCGCGTGTTCGAGAAGGTGGGCGTGCACGTCTCCACCGTGTTCGGCGAATTCGCGCCGGAGTTCCGCGGCCAGATTCCGGGCGGCGAGACCGACCCGCGATTCTGGGCCTCGGGTATTTCTGTGATCGCCCACATGTGGAACCCGCACGTGCCGGCCGTGCATTTGAACACCCGTTTCGTCGCCACCACCAAGGCGTGGTTCGGCGGCGGCGCCGATCTGACGCCGGTGCTCGACAAGCGCCGCACCCAGGACGATCCCGACACGATCGCGTTCCATGGCGCCATGAGGGCGACCTGCGACGCGCACGCGGCGGTCGCGCCCTATGACAGATACAAGACATGGTGCGACGAGTACTTCTTCCTGAAACACCGCAACGAGATGCGCGGCATCGGCGGTATCTTCTACGATTATCTGGAAGCGGACTGGGACGCCGCATTCGCGTTCACCCAGGACGTCGGCCGCGCCTTCGTGAAGATCTATCCGGAGCTGGTGCGGCGCAATTTCGCGACGCCGTGGACCGAGGCGGAACGCGAGGAGCAGCTCGTGCGCCGCGGCCGCTACGTGGAGTTCAACCTGCTCTACGACCGCGGCACGGTGTTCGGGCTGAAGACGGGCGGCAATGTGGAGTCGATCCTGTCATCGATGCCGCCGATGGTGAAGTGGCCGTAGGCACTTGTGCGAAGGCACTTGGAGAGTAGATGACTCTCCGCAGTGGCCTAAGGATTTCGTGAGTTACCCGAACTTTCCAGCAGCTCGTCAAGCAAGGCATGCTTGGTTGGCGCAAACGGGTTGACGATTGTAACTCCTCTCCAAGTGAAGCCAGCGTGCAAGTCCTCAGATAGAAGCAACCGGCAATCTGCCGCCGCGGCTGCACAGAGAATTATCGCATCCCAGATGCCAAAGCGGTGATCGGTCGCGAGGTCGGCGGCAGCAAACAGTATGGACGGAGACGTTTCAACCAGCGGAAAACTGTCTCGCCAACTCAAAATCGCCGCACGGGCATTTGCCGGAGCGCGCCCGGCTTTTCTCACCAGCACGTTAAACAGTTCTCCAAGCGTTTGTACCGGCAGCACCACCGCGCCTTGGGGCAGCTCTTGTACGAGCCGGAGCGCCGCTTCTTTCATCGAAAGTCCGTTTACTCCCTCCGCATAGGCGAGAACGTTCGTGTCCAGCGCCACGATCATGGCGCATCATCATACAGTTCATCCCGAGTCCAAGGACCGATATCGACCACAGGCTCGGAAAGTAGCCGCGCCAGCAGAGCGGCTCGACTCCGTTCCTCCGATTCCACGTGGGCACGCGCTGGTATGATCTTCGCCACAGGCCTGCCGTGGCTCGTGACGACATAGCCTTGCCCCTCCCGCACCTCTCTGAGAAGTTTGGAGAAATTGCGGTTCGCGTCAGCTGCTGAAATGGCTTTGTCCATGGCACTCCCATGAAGTAGTGATATTAACTACAGTTTGGCGCAGGTCAATAGCACGACGCACTCGCTCGATTTTCGGTTGACCGATTGCAGTGATTGCAGCTTTGCAATCGACGATACTGCTACCCAGGCAAAACAGGAATGTGGACGTGAAGACAACCTTCGATATCCCTGCCCCGCTCTTACGCGAGGCGCGAAAAATCGCGATCCGCGACCGCACGACACTTCGTGCGCTGGTCGAGCAGGGCCTGCGCAAGATCATCGCCGAGCGGAAAAGCGCGCGCCCATTTCGGCTGCGCAAAGCAACGTTCAAAGGGCAGGGATTGGCTGCGGAGTTGCGTTACGCCGATTGGGACAAGATTCGCGATCTTGCCTACGAGGGTCGAGGAGGATGATCGCCCTCGCCACCAACATCCTGATCAACGCGCACCGTTTCAGGAGCCGGCGGCGCGCTGCGTCACCAAATTATAGCAGCTTCCCAGGGCCTCGAAGTCGTAAATCCGCTCGTTCATTAAGACGGCATGGTGATCTATGCGGTGGGCTCCTGCCCCATCTTCCCCACCGCCCCCATAATCGCTATTGTCTAAGCGTGCTGGAGGGGCACGCAACGTCCCAAAGTCAGGCTTACCAGCTTACATATTCATGGGTTGAGTTCGGCGAGCCCTTTTGGGCCGTTCCTGGGAGGAGACGGTATGAGACACAAACTTGGAATGTTGTTGGCAGGGTCGGCCTTGATGGCCACCCCGGCGGCCGCACAAAATGCTGCAAGCCTGTTGCAAGCCGCCGACAAGGCGGTCGGCGCGAGCGCCGTGAATTCCGTCGTCTATGCCGGCACCGGTTGGTTGGGCGCGGTGGGTCAGAGTTTCGCCACCGAGGGCGACGGCTCGGATTGGCCGCGAACGGACTTCAAGAGTTATACCGCGACCATCGACTACGCCGGCAAATCCTCGAAAGAGGAGCATGTCCGCGTTCAGGGCAACAACCCGCCTCGCGGCGGCGGCTTCGTTCCGCTCCAAGGCGAGGTGCGCAACGCAAACTTTGTCAGCGGCAACTTCGCCTGGAACTTGAACGCGCAAGGCCAGCCCAATCCGCAACCGGGCGCCGCCGAGTATCGGCAGTTGCTGATCTCGCTCAGCCCGCATGGCTTCATCAAGGCCGCCCAACAGGCCAAAGACGCGACAGTCGAGGACCGCTATTACAGTCGGCTGAACCGGACGCTCAAGGTCGTAGGTTTCACCACCATGGGCAAGTACCGGGTGACCGGCGAGTTCAATAACGACAACCTGCTCGAGCGGGTCATCACCTGGATTCCCGACCCGGTTCTCGGCGACATGATGGTGGAAATCCGCTACAGCGATTACCGCGATGTCGGCGGCGGCGCCAAGTTCCCGTTCCGCTCTCACGCCCATCAGGGCGACAATCCGTTGGTGCCGGGCGGTCACAACTGGATGGAAGTGCGGGTCACCGACGCCAAGGTGAATGTGCCGGATGCGGCTGTGGCGGTTCCCGACGGTGTGCGCACGGCGCCCGCTCCGCAGGTCCGCGTCGCGGCGCAAAAGCTCGGGGACGGCGTCTGGCTCATGGGCGGCAGCAATGCCAACAGCGTCGCCGTCGAGTTCAAAGACTTCATCGCCGTCGTCGAGGCCCCGACCAGCGAGGCGCGCTCGAATGCCGTGATCGCGGAAATCAAGAAGACCATCCCCAACAAGCCGATCCGCTATGTCGTCGTCACGCACCACCACTTCGACCACTCCGGCGGGGTGCGAACCTACGCCGCCGAAGGCGCGACGGTCATCACCGACGACCACAACAAGGACTATTTCCAGAAGGTTGTCCTCGGCCCGCAGTCCCGCGCGCTGGAGCCCGACCGGCTGTCGCAGTTCGCGTTTGCACCGACCGGTCCCGGTCCGCTGATGCTCCAGACATTCACGGACCAGTACCAGATCAGCGACGGACAGCGCAGCATCATGCTGTACCATGTCGACAATCTTAATCACGCCAACGACATGCTGGTCGCCTATCTGCCGCAGGACAAGATCCTCATCAACGCGGACCTCTACGGGCCTCCGCCTGCCGGAGGGACGCTTGCGAA
>Ga0209488_10004203_pt1 | contig 11331 bp, 8 predicted proteins | sample Rivendell_Oct201_8_FD_188349 | JGI IMG/M metagenome (GOLD analysis project Ga0209488, IMG submission 188349) | Vadose zone soil microbial communities from the Eel River Critical Zone Observatory, Northern California, USA -... | ecosystem: Environmental > Terrestrial > Soil > Vadose zone >... | reverse complement strand
AGAATCAGCGTGGTGACCCAACCGACAGCAGCGCCGCCCGTCCGAGTGGAAATCTACGATCAGGTCTATAACCTCCGCGGCGTGGATGCGGAGTACATCATGAAGCTGGCGGAATTCGTTGACGGCAAAATGCGTACGGTGGGCGAGCAAACGTCAACCATCGATTCCCTGCGCCTGGCCGTGCTGGCGGCGCTGAATATCGCCGACGAATATCATATTCTTAAAAAGAAATATGACCTGCTGGCTGGCGAATTCAATCGCCGTGCCGGACAGTTGGCGGGCGCGCTGGATGAAGTTTTGCAAGACGAGCGCCGCGCCGGGTAGAATTTCTCGCGTCGATTTCTTTTGATCTATGCTTTCAAAGAGAGACGTAGCAATGCTACGTCTCTACGCCGTGACTCTTTTCTCCCAAGCTGCTTCGGTAGTCTCGGCCCTGCCCACCTCTGCGAATCTAAATCTTAAAAATGGCCATCCGGCCACTTGCCATCTACTCTGCTTTTCTTTAGCATCAGTCCTGATAACCGGCCTGCAACGCAGGTGAGAACGGTAACCGTTCATGAACCAACATTCAATGAACAGGGGGCCTGACTCGTATAATAACGGCTCGGTGTGCGAGGTTCCGCCAGTACGGAAATGCCTAAAGAGCCGCGGCGGGTTCCCACCATCTTAGGATGGGTTCAGAACGGCCCGGTCGCACGGCCAAGTGGGTCGGTTGTTTTTCTCTTTGTCGCTGCGCTCCAAAAAGAGTAATCAGCACTCAGCCGTCAGCATTCAGCCCACCAAGATTCCACTCATAAACAAGAATGCACTTTCGATTTTCTACTCAATGGCTTTGTCTAATTGCTGATTGCTGACTGCTTCCTTACAATCCCTCCTGTGTCCGATCCCGCTCCAGTCCAAACGCTGGCTGTGCCTCTCGAAGATAAAGGGGTACGTCTGGACCAATGGCTTGTCTCCCGATTGCCTGACGTTAGCCGCGTCCGCGTTCAGCAGCTGATCGAACAAAAAAAGATCCTGATCAATGGGAATGTGCCCAAGCCATCCATGAAGCTGCGGGGCGGAGAAGAGATTTTGATTACAGGCATCGTCGAGCTGCCGCCACTCAGGGCGTTTGCAGAAGACATTCCGCTCGACGTGATTTATGAAGATGAAAGTATTGCCGTCGTCAATAAGCCGGCGGGCATGAGCGTACACGCGGGTTCTGGCAAGGATGAGGCTGGAAATAGTGGAACCATGGTCAATGCCCTGCTCCATCGCTTCAACGGGCTTTCAACCGTCGGGGGAGAGCTAAGGCCCGGGATTGTCCATCGTCTGGACAAAGAAACCAGCGGCCTGGTGCTGGTAGCCAAGTCTGACCTTGCACACAGAAAACTGGCGGAGCAATTCGCCCGCCGCGAGGTCAAGAAGACATATATTGCGTTAGTTCACGGCTGGCCCAAGATGACAAAAGGGACCATCAATGCCACCATCAGCCGCGATATGGTCCGTCGCGCACGCATGACCACCCGGCGAGCGACTCAAAGCCGGCCAGGGCGTGAGGCCATCACGCACTGGCAGGTGACGGAACAGATTGACGGCGCTTACGGCAAGTTTTCCCTGCTGGAAGTGAAGATTGAGACGGGAAGGACGCACCAGATCCGGGTGCATCTCTCCTCCATCGGCCATCCTATAGTGGGTGATACTTTATACGGAGCGCCTCGGCCCCAGAGTTACGGAGGTACAGCGCCAGAGGTTGCATCTCTGAAAAGGAACTTTCTGCATGCTTTCGCGATACAATTCCGGCATCCAATCAGTGACGGGCCGCTTTCGTTCCAGCAGCCGTTACCGGCTGAGCTAAGTGATTTTCTCCGGCAAATCGGAGATTGAGGATTGTTTGTCCCAGACTATAATGTGCGAGAGAAGCCCTGATATGTATCTAAAAAAGACACTTGCGCTGTTGTTCGCGCTCGCTTTGGTTTGCTGCTCTGCTATGGCGCAAACCACGCCGCCAGCCGCGCAGTCGCCCGCCGCCGGGCAGACCCCATCGCCCACTGCCAATGCAGTTGCGCCCGGGGCGGCATCCTCAGCCCCGGATGACACGCTGCCGGTGCAGACTTTTCACAGCCGGTCCGATGAAGTGAACGTGATCTTCACCGTCACAGACAAGCACAACAAGTTCATCAAGGACCTGAAGGAAAGCCAGTTCAAATTCCTGGACAACAACAAACCGCCCAAGCAGATCATGAACTTTTCCGCGGAGACGGACTTGCCCTTACGCGTTGGATTGTTGATTGACGCCAGCAATTCCATCCGCGACCGGTTCCTCTTTGAACAGGATGCAGCCATTGAGTTTCTGCACCAGATCATCCGTCCCCGGACCGACAAAGCATTTGTGCTGGCCTTCGACGAAGTGTGGGACCTGACGCAGGATTTCACCGGAGACCTGGAGAAACTGACCAAGGGCGTGAAAGTGATCCGTCCGGGCGGTGGCACCGCCCTGTGGGACGCTGTGTTCTATGCCTGCCGCGACAAGCTGATGAAAGAGCGCGAAACCGGCCCCGTCCGCAGGGCAATCATTCTGGTCTCTGACGGCGACGACAATCAGAGCCGCGTTCTGCGCCAGGAAGCCATTGAGATGGCACAGCGCGCCGGAGTGATCGTCTATACCATCAGCACCAATCTCAGCAGTAATCCGGACGAAGGCGACCGCAGCCTGAAGATGCTGGCGGAAACCACCGGCGGCCAGGCCTTCTTCCCTTTCAAACTTCAGGATGTAGCAAACGCCTTTCACGATATTCACGAAGAGCTGCGCAGCCAGTATTCCGTGTTCTACAAGCCTGAGGGATTTGAGGCCAACGGGCAGTTCCGTCCCATACAGATCGCGGCAGAAAACAAAAAGTTCAGGGTCCGCGCGAAAAAGGGATATTACGTGCCTCGCCAGTAAGTACGGATTGCATTCGATAAAAAGCCCGGCGCTAAACCGGGCTTTTCTTTTTGTATCCTGATTTGGTCAATATGCGGCCGCAAGAAACTGCCGGGCGATTGCAACTATAATGAGAACCAAACAGCACCCCTATGACTGTCAAAAAATATCTGGTTCTCATAAGTGCATTGGCGATTGCCGGGAGCGTTACCCCGGCGCAGCAGCCCACTCCAGTGCCGTCTCCGGCAACCGGCCAGCAGCAGACCGGCGACCCCAAGGGCGATTCCAAAATCGATTCAAAGACTGAAAAAATCCCCACCGTTCGGGTCCGGACCGACGAAGTCAACGTGGTTTTCACCGTTGTTGATAAAGACGGCAAATTCGTGCGCGACCTGAAGCAGGACCAGTTCAGGATTCTGGACAACAAATTGCCGCCGCGACAGCTGATGAATTTTGCCGCGCAGACTGACTTGCCGTTGCACGTGGGCCTGCTGATCGACGCCAGCAACTCCATCCGCGACCGCTTCCAGTTTGAAAAGGACGCAGCGTCAGAATTCCTGTATGAAATTATTCGCCCCAAGTCTGACCGCGCTTTCGTGCTGGCCTTTGACGAAACCTGGGACGTAACGCAGGATTTTACCGGTGACATAGATAAGCTCCGCACCGGCGTAAGAGTGATTAAGGCCGGCGGCGGGACCGCGCTGTGGGACTCGGTCTATTTCGCCTGCCGCGACAAGCTGATGAAAGAGCCCGCCAGTGGCGCGGTGCGCCGGGCAATCATTTTGATCTCCGATGGCGAGGACAACCAAAGCCGCGTGTATCGCCAGGAAGCGATCGACATGGCGCAGCGGGCGGAAGTAATCATTTATACGATCAGCACGTCGCTGGTCGAAAGACATACCAAAGGCGACGACGACTTAAAAGCACTGGCCGACGCCACTGGAGGCCGCGCCTTCTTTCCTGTGAAGCTGGACGACGTGGTCTCGGCGTTTTCCGATATCCATGAGGAATTACGCAGCCAATATTCTGTGTCGTACCGGCCAGAACAGTTTGTGGCCAACGGACAGTTCCGGCCGATACAGATAATGACGGACAGCAAGAAATACAAAGTTCGCGCAAAAAAGGGCTATTACGTGCCCAGACAATGAGTGAGGCAATCCGCGGTAAGCGTCTTGATTTTTTCGTGAAAAAGGTTCTTACCGGCTCGCGGCCGTATCATTCGGCGGATAGTAACCTTTGCGCGCCTGGATTTTGTATCCGTCCCTGGATTTGACCTCAAGGCGGCGGAATTTACCGTCATTGGTCGGATTAGTGGAGCTGAACCCGAGAGTGTACTGGCTGCGCAGTTCGGCGGCAATCTCGGCAAAAGCCTTGTCCAGTTTGTCGGGATGGCTAACCGTGATAATTCGGCCGCCGGTCTGCTCCGCCAGTTTGCTCATGTCGCCATAGTTCGAGGGGTAGCGGGGATCGGTGATCAGCAACACATAAGCCACAGTGTCAGCCCTTTGCGCGGCTTCAATCGCATCCTTTAATCGTAACTTGCTGCCTACATCGTCGCCATCCGTGAGAATGATCATGGCTTTGCGTCCCACCTGCTTGCTCAAAACCTCATCTGCGGCCAGGTAAACGGCGTCAAATAGCAGCGTGCCCTTGTTCTGGCCCCCTGCGGTGGGAACGGGGCCAGGATTTCCCATGGGCGCCATGCCCGATGTGTTGGTGTTGATGCGGGCTTTATTCAGTCCGCTCCGCAGCAAATGCATGTCGCCGGAAAGGTCCTGAAGCAGGTCAACGCTAACGTCGAAGCTGATCACAAAAGCCAGGTCCTTATTGGTGAGAACTTTTTGCAGAAATCCGCCCGCTACAACTTTCTCTACCGGCAACGTATTTTCCATACTCTTGCTGCTGTCAATCAGCAATCCCATCGTGAGTGGGAGGTCATTTTCGGCGGAGAAATATTTGATCGTCTGCGGCTTCCCTTCTTCCAGCAGATCAAAATGCTCCTTGGAAAGATTCGGGATCAAGGCCCCATGCTTATCTTTTACCGTGAACAGCACATTGACCACCGTGACGTTCTTGCGGAAGACCGGTATTTTCCCCTGGTCTTTATCAGGAACCTGGTCCTTGTCCGAAACCTGGTCCTTCCCGGCATCTTTCTGCACAGGTGGGGGAGCGGCTTCCTGCTGGGCAAGCAGGGAGAAAGGAATTAATGCGACAGCAAAGAGGAGAAGTAAAGTCCGCATAAAGGCCTTTGGGCATAGCCTTTCTAAGAATGATGTAATTTGATCTATTGTATTAGATGCAGGCGAGTTGCCTCAGACACGCCGGTAAAGCATTACAATGGCTATGCGCGGCGTCCTGTTGAAAAAGCGCAACATTCCGGCCTGAAAACGATCTAACTGGTAGGAGGAACTGATGCTTAGGTTGACCCTTGGGAAGAAAGGGCTGATTTGTGCCCTGGCGGTTGTGGCCTTACCCGTTTTGAGCCAACAAACTCTTCCCGACGGCCCTAAGCCGAAAGAGCAGCAGACACAACAGAACGTTCCAGACGCGCCTCAGCCCAAGCCACAGCAGCCAAGTCAATTTCCGGATAATGCTCCTCCGGCTCCGATCAATACACATCCTGACCAGCCCGAGGCCACGCCTACTCCGGCGCCGCAGGCCCAGCGCCCAACGGCGGGGCAAGGCGGCATGCCAAGTGGCCGTGATGACCTATACAAGATGAGTGTTGCCGTCAACTTCGTCCAAATTCCAGTGCGCGTAAAAGATGGCTCGGGCAAGCTGGTCTCCGGGCTTACTTCCAACGATTTCAAGGTTTACGAAGATGGCGTGGTGCAACAGCTCAAGTTCTTTACGGCTGACGCGTTTCCGCTTTCGGCAGCCGTAGTTGTCGCCACGGACTTGCCCTCCACTACCATGAAGAAAGTAAATGACACGTTGCCGGCCCTGATCGGCGCCTTCAGTGAGGTGGATGAAGTTGCACTCTATCGATACGGCCATACCGTGCAGCAGATTTCTGGCTTTGCCGGTGCCTCCAGTATCTCCACCGCCAGCGTGAATCGCATTAAGCGTCCCGGACGCCAGGGCGGTCCACCAATGATGGGCGGGCCCTTTGGCGGTGGGCCAAGCATCAATGGTCATCCCGTGAATGACCCGAATGCCGGTCCCGTGGGAGACGTTCAGACTCCGCCGCGTGAGTTTTATGTGCTGAACGACGCCATCCTAAAGGCGGCCCAGGACTTGAGCCGTCGAGATAAATCCCGCCGACGCATCATTTTTGTGATTAGTGACGGGCGCGAGCAAGGCAGCAACGCCAGCTACGATGAGGTAAAGAGAATTTTGCTGGCCAACAACATCAGCGTTTATGGCGTCGGCGTGGATACGGCCGCAATCCCAATCTATGACAAGGCCAATCGCATCCGCGTCCCGGGCTTCGGCACCGGGAACATTCTTCCCCGCTATGTCTCTGACACCGCAGGCGACATGATGGCGGAGTTTGATCGCCAGGGGATCGAGCAGGCGTATGCCAAGATCGCGGACACGGCGCGCAACCAGTACACGCTGGGATATACGACCCAAGCCACAAAATCCAGCGCTTTCCGCACAATCGACGTTCGCGTGCTCCGCCCCAATCTGAACGTGTTTGCCAAGCAGGGGTATTACCCGCTGCCGCCTCAGTCGCAACAGTCGCCGCAGCCCTAGGTTACCTTTGGTTCTTTCCCGCCGGAGGTACAGGATTTGGTACTCCGGCAAAGGCGTACAATTAGAAGGCCGCCCTCGCTTCCGTCCGTTATGATATAAAAAAGTCTTTCAGCTTCATGGCCGTTCGGAATCGCAAGCGTGCAGTTTGCTTTCCCCGAGTGCTAGGAGAGTCTTGAGCTTTATAAACTTTGCCGCACGCGAAATTAACTGCAAGATCGTGTATTACGGCGCCGGTTTGGGCGGTAAGACCACGAACCTGCAGCATATTTTCGATAAAACGGTCGACAAACAGAAGAGCAAGATGATCTCCCTGGCCACGGAAACGGACCGGACGCTCTTCTTTGACTTCCTGCCCCTCGACCTGGGAACTGTCCGCGGTTTCCGCACTCGCTTCCACCTGTATACAGTTCCCGGCCAGGTTTTTTACGATGCCAGCAGAAAGTTGATCCTGCGCGGAGTGGATGGCGTGGTCTTTGTGGCAGATTCGCAGGAAGAACGCCTGGACGCCAACATCGAAGCCCTGGAAAACCTTCAGGAAAACCTGAAAGAACACGGGTACGACTTCAAGAAGATCCCCTACGTCCTGCAATTCAATAAGCGGGACCTGCCCAGCGCCATGGCCGTGGAAGACCTGAAACGAGAACTGGCTAAGAAGGATGAGCCTGCTTTTGAAGCAGTGGCGTTCCAGGGCAAAGGCGTTTTTGAAACGCTAAAAGAAGTGGCCCGGCTGGTTTTGATTGAGTTGAAAAAGGGTTAGGTTTTCCGAAGTCCCGAGCGTAGCGAGGGATCCCTATACTGACCATCCACTCCAGGCCATACTAGTCCGCTAACAAAGTGGTGCTTATAGCGTTCCCTCGCGCCGCTCGGGATTTCAGAAAAAGCTTACTTGTGATCCAGCAGAGGAGCAATCCCGCCAAAGTCCCGTGGAGATTTGCCGGCGCCCCGTCCTGCCTTGGCGGCCATCGGCGATCCTGGATTCAGTTCTCCATATTTTTCCAGGAGAACCGGCACCAGGGCGCCTTCCGCTTCCTTGGTAAATGTCATCAATCCACTTTCTTTTCGATCAATGCGGATGAAATCACCCAGCTTGATCTGGCCGGTGGCGACCAGGTTAGCCAGCGGGAAAACCACATTTTTTTCGATCGCCCGCTTCAGGTGCCGGGCGCCGTACTTGGGATCAGTCCCTTCCTGTAACAGGAAAGTCTTGACCGGCGAGGTGCAGGAAAACACGAACTGGCTGTTGCCGGTGGCCTGCAGGATTCGCTGCTGCACCATTCCCAGTTCAATTTCCAGAATCTGCTCCAGATGTTCCGACTTCAGGGTCTTGAACACTACGACCTTGTCGATCCGGTTCATGAATTCAGGCGAGAACTTGCGCCGGGCCGCATCTTGCGCGGTGCGATTGATCTTATCGTCCAGAGCGGCGTCCATGTGTCCGGCGCGCTTGGTGTTGCCGAAGCCGAGGCCGCCAGTCATGAGTTCGTCCATCTCGTGCGCGCCCAGGTTCGAGGTCATCACGATCAGGCACTGAGAAAGATCAACGCGGCGGTTGTCGCCCAGCGTAAGCGTGGCCTTGTCCAGGATGCCGAGGAGGAGCTGCCATAGAGCGTCACTGGCCTTCTCGATCTCGTCAAAAAGAAGGAGCGTGAGCTTGAGTTTTTCCGTATGCCACTGGTTAAGGGCTTCCTGCGTGAGCAGAGGATGGGTCTCGCGGTGTCCCAGATAGCCGGGCGGTGAGCCGATCAGCTTGGCGATTTCATGACTGTGCTGGAACTCAGCGCAGTCAATCTTGATGATCGCCCGGGGATCGCCGAAAAGCGATTCCGCAACCGCTTCCACCACGCGCGTTTTGCCTGAGCCGGTGGGCCCAAGAAACAGAAGGTTTCCAACGGGACGCCCTGGGGCGTTCAAGCCTGCGAGAAACATCTGATAAATTTCCACCACTTTTTCTACGGCCGGGTCCTGGCCAACGATTTTCCGCCGCAAAGCGGTTTCGAAGTCCTGCGCGTCCGAGCTGCGCCGGGTTGGATCAAGTGCAGTATTAAAGCCGGTCCTCATAAATTCCCCGCCTCTTTTTGCCGAGGACTCCTCCCAGTTTCGGAGGTGTAAACGTGAGATGGAAATGTAAGCTGCCAAGTTGTCATTACTAATTTGTCAACAGGCATCTACACTGCATCCAAAAACTTAGATGCGAAGTGTGTGACAAAAGACCAGACACTCACGCCATTTTGATCAGATTACCCGGACGGTGCTAAGATGCCTGCAACGACCCCGGGAAAGAGCCATCAATGTTACCCAAGAAGTTCCGTTTCATCTCCTCCGCGGCCCTGATCGTAGTTGGGCTGATTATTGCGGTTGTCGTCCTCACAAGACATGGCCAGATTCAAGCCTCTGCCGCTGAAAAACCGGCGGTCGCAGCGCAGAACCAGCCACCAGCCGCCACAGCACAACCACAAGAACTGCCTCCGGGAACCATTGCGGTTACAGCAAAAGCTGTTACCACCGCTCAGTTCCTGGCTCGTGGCCATCTGTCTGAGTCTTCTTATATGACCGTGGCTGAGTATGTGAACGCCATCGGCAAGGCGAATGGCGGCAAAACATCATTCAAGAAGGGCGACGTTATTCTGGTCCCCGGCCTTGAGCCGCAACCTATCGTGGAAAAGACGCGTCCCTTCCCCAAAGATACTGAAGTCCGCGCCATTTACCTGACGGGCGGGACCGCAGGCAGCGCCCATGGAATAGAGCTGGTTCGGCGTTGGCATCAGGCGGGCGGAAATGCCGTGGTCTTTGACATTAAAGATAGCGACGGTTCCATCAACATCAAGTTTGATCATCCCCTGGCGCGGAAGATAAAGAATTATCCGATCACCAATTTGCCCAAGTATGTGCGGTTCCTGCACTCGCTGGATCTGCATGTGATCGCACGGCAGGCGCTTTTCCGGGACGACAACATTGCCCAGCATCATGGCGAACTGGCGGTACAGTCCAGAAGCCTGCACCAGCCGTGGCGCGAAAATGGCAAGTTGGTATGGTCAGACAGCTCCAATAAAGAAGTCCAGGATTACAACATCGCGCTGGCCAAATACGTGGCTACGTCCGGTGTGGACGAGATCCAGTTTGATTATGTTCGCTTCCCCGCCGAGGGCAATCAGGCCGACGCGCAGTTTGCCTTCCAGAAAGATCCCAAGATGCATCGTGATGACGTGATCGCCAATTTCCTTGATCGCGCCTATACCCAGCTGCACCCCATGGGCGTGCTGGTTTCACTCGACGTGTTTGGCATCATGGCATGGCAACGGCAGGTTGATCTGAGCCACACCGGTCAGGACATCACCAAGATGGCCAAGCACTGTGACGTGATTTCGCCCATGATCTATCCTTCGCACTTCTTCGGGATGGACGGCTACACGGCCCCGGGCGACGCTCCGGAGCATTTCATCAGCGTTTCCATGGACCGTTTCGATAAAGTCACTGCCGGCACCGGCGTTGTGATACGCCCGTGGCTCCAGGCCTTCCGCTGGAGAACCAAGACTTATTCCCCGGAATACATCCTGAAGCAGGTGAGCGCGTCCAACGGACATCACGGCGATGGGTTCCTATTTTGGAACGCTGCCAACGATTACTCCAAGCCCTTCGCCGCCATGCCCACGATGATGGCGAACCCGAAAACATATCTGTACACGCCGCCGGCAGCGGTGGCGCAGAGCAGTCCGGATCCTGCAAATTCGGAAAAAGCGGGGCAATCGCAGGCTGCGGCTACCTCACGACCGTAGAATCGCTTCCCCGGCAAACATTTGTAATCCATGCGCTGAGAATTCAGCCGTATGTAATGTTAGCCGGGGAAATTTCCGTCAGATATAATGTGCTGTTCGCCTGAATTTCTTATCTAAATAGTGTTAGAGTGCGTTTGGACCGTTCTGAAGTCCGGGCCAAAGTCCGAACGCGTTCAGGCAAGCGAATATTAATCTGAAGGAGCCCCTAATGGCGATTCAAGCAACCGAAAAGATCTGGCATAACGGGAAACTGATTCCCTGGCAGGATGCCCAGATCCACGTAATGGCCCACGTGGTCAACTACGGTTCCTCCGTTTTTGAAGGTATTCGTTGCTATTCGCCCTCGGGCACTCCGGCAATCTTTCGGCTTCGCGACCACATGCAGAGGCTCATGGACTCGGCAAAGATTTACCGCATTGAAATCGATTACAACCTTGATCAGCTGTGCGCGGCGGCCCTGGAACTGGTTTCAAACAACGGCGTATGGCCCTGCTACCTGCGTCCCATTGTGATGCGGGGCTATGGCGAGGCCGGCGTGAACCCCTTCAACTCGCCCACGGAGGTCTATATGACCAACTATCCGTGGGGCAAGTATCTGGGACACGGCAACGTGAGTGACGGCGTGGATGCCTGTGTCTCTTCCTGGTCGCGAATTGCGCCCAATACCATGCCTGCAATGTCCAAGGCCGGCGCGAATTACATGAATTCGCAGCTCATCAAGATGGAAGCCATCGTGAATGGCTATGTGGAAGGCATTGCCCTTGACGTGAACGGTTATGTCAGCGAGGCCTCAGGGGCAAACATTTTTGTCGTCCGCAAAGGCAAACTGTTGACCCCGCCACTGGGCAACTCAGTGCTGCCTGGGATTACGCGTGAGTGCGTTATTGCCCTGGGCGAGGATATTGGTTTGCCCGTGGTTGAGCAGATGATTCCCCGCGAAATGCTTTACCTGGCCGA
>Ga0209488_10004202_pt1 | contig 11331 bp, 19 predicted proteins | sample Rivendell_Oct201_8_FD_188349 | JGI IMG/M metagenome (GOLD analysis project Ga0209488, IMG submission 188349) | Vadose zone soil microbial communities from the Eel River Critical Zone Observatory, Northern California, USA -... | ecosystem: Environmental > Terrestrial > Soil > Vadose zone >... | reverse complement strand
TGACATTTACGAGATGCAAGGGGAACTAAATAAGCTCGTGCGATTCATCCATAGTGAAGTCGAGGGTCTTGCGGACAGCGCGTCAAGCGCAGCATCCGCTTTCAGCGTTCTTGCATTTGCTTTGGAAGATTGGGGCATATAGGACGGTATATCGCAGGACAGCTACCCTAGGTGGCAATGCAATTCACGCTATCGTACTACAACAGGATATCCGATTTGTGTAATGAATGCAGACACAATGCGACTACAATGTGCGTTCTGTGCGGTTACAAATGGCAGGAGTGTTTGGCGTGTGGATGCGTTTCGGCTGCTCGTGGAGCGTATATGATGGTGGCGCACAACGCGACTTGTACACCTTTCCGAAAGCTTCTGGCCCAGAGCTTTTCTCCCCTGCTACCAGAAGCGATGAAGGATAAAGTAAAATCCCACCCCAGCAAGATCAATACAACGCGAAAGGGGTTGGACGATCCGCGAGTCGGGGAAAGGCATTGGTATTAGCCAAAACGATCATTTGTTTCTCGTGAGAGATATATCCCCGCATGTAGCCCTTGTAGATCATATTGGCAGCGAGACATTCCGCTTCTTCGGATGAAACGTCCATGCCAGATACCCGCAGCGAACTGTGGAACATTGCCACAGGGATGCGATTACTCTTTTCTGAAACTACCCAGCTAAAATAATGAATATCCGTCAACGGCACCGCCAAGGAACGAGCCCGACACCAACGTACACTCGTCGGAACAAGCTTCTAATGCAAATTTCCCGAGCTTTCTCGAGCGTAAGCCAAATATTCAGGTCCACTAACCGACGTTCAGACTTGTCTAGAGCGGTGTCAAAGCCTTGGATATCTCCTTTTCGTATTGCAGAAATAAAGGGCGCATAGAGTTCGTGTAGAACCGGGAATCGACTCAAAAGATCCGCGGAAGGTAGGTGGCCGCGTAAGATACGCAGTGGAATTAGGTATGTTAGTATGCGCCTGCAAACAAGGCGTGAAACAGGGCGACGGTTCCAGCAGCTCTGATGCGCACTCTTGATTGTTACGAGCCTCCAAGTGACAATTATAAAATGCAACGGTCAACTCTTGTTCCGACTGCCTCAAGTTTCAGCAAAAGTCATGATCATTGATGTGGCGCCTCACCTTTGTGTAGTCTTCGTTCAAAAAATTTAGCATGCCCAGGTAATACCTATATGTAACCTAATTTCTGTCAGACTCTATCGAGATGCGGAAGATTGACCTCTTACCTGATGCGCTCTCGGGTATTCGTGTAATGGAGGTATATCTCGGTTTGCCTCCAACGCCCTGAGGATATTCTTCGAGAGCGAGATACGTCGCACCTTGGGGAGATTGTCGGCATGGTAGGGATATGAAACAATTCATGCACATACTCGAAGATAGCTTTTGAGAACTAGGCCAACAACATAGTACACCCCCCACTTCCTTGACATCTGATAAGAGGAGGTCCTAGAGATGTATTGGCTTGCGTATTTACACGTGAACAAAAGTGTATGCACCTGTCCGTGACACAATTGGAGAAAGCCTTGGATATTATTCGAGCGGCCTCTTCCATGCAGTCACTTTTCTGACTCAAATCCCGTGCTTGCACGTCCGCCTGCAACAATTTTCAGCCTCTGAGTTGGTATACAGCAGGAACGCTCACGTCAAAGGCTAGATCGCGTAGGTCGCGGAGGGTGGCAAATAATGCAGGAAGAGTCCAGCCGCTGTTGTTGGTAAAGAACCGAAGAAACAAGCTAACAAAAACAAACGCGTAAGACACGCGTATTGGACGGGAAAAAGAGACATGTTGTGCACGCACTTGACCAATTGGGTGTGCTCCTTGAAGGCGTCGGCATATCGCTGTTTCGCGACGTGCGTGATGACCAACACATACTGAATCGCTATTTCGTCCCAAGGGCTCTCAATCGAGCCTTCGTACCGAGAGAGTGATTGGCGCTGTGCACGGACGTCAACGTCAAAGGACGAGATCAATGCGAGTGACGCACAGTTGGATTGCGAAATTCTTTTATGAGATCCTTGCCATGGGAGCTAACTGGGCGAATGAGATAGGCCAGGTCCAGGCCATTCTCATCGCGCAAGGCAGTGGCTATGAGAGTGAGGAATTGGGAGTAGGTTACGGGCATGAGTTTGACCCGTGAGTTGTGTTAAATTCCGTTCCGCAACCACCTCCTATGTTACGTAAACGATGGCACTTCAACCTTCTCTTCGACCACTCATTATCGCTGGTAGGGCGGACGCACCCCATACCATCGACGTATTCCGTGAGCAGATCTTCTTGTTTATGTCTGTCCTTTCAGGTGATCGTTATCTATCTGTTCACCCCTCTCCCCTGTGCTGAGCACGATCGCCCCTGCGATCAGCGGAAAGATTGCGGTGACAATTGACAAGGTTCTAAAACCGTTGGTCGAATCCGGTGGCCGATACGAAGGGAAGATAAAAATCATCTTCCGGAATCAGGTTCAACCCTGGCACCACAGCTCGACTCTTACCCACGAAGCTGGCCTTGCTGTAACTACTCCAACATTCATCTCCAGATGACCCTGATATGCATGCGATGTATAGGCCGCCCGTGTCACGCCAGATAAATTCTGGCCCTACTCCTTACTTGTAAGACTAACGAGAGCTTGTCCCGTTCTTTTTCTGAGAAGCGATAAATAGTTATTTCAAAGACAAGGAGAATACTACGACATCCCCACCTCCAATGTAACCGCCATACAGATCCGCGAGAATCTTGCTTCTCTATATGCACAGTTGGATGTCACGAGTGGGGAGGTTGACGCATTCAAGGATCTCCTGAAACACAAGAGCACCCCCAACGGCGGGGTGGATGTGACAGATGCGCTCAAGTACACTAGTAAGTTCTAGCATGACGGACTAACGCGCAATCGTGACGAATTTGTCTCGCAGTAAAAATCTCCAGGCAGAACGGAATCCACGTTTCCCCCTCAGTGCTGTGGGATGGGCTGTATAAAAGTGAAATCGAGAGCTCGTGGAAGGAAACTGAGTGGACCGAGTTTTTGGCGCAGAATGTCACAGCGTAAGGGATAGGAAATGGAAAAGTGCTTAAGATAGGCAAGAAGAAATTGTTTGTACTCGAGTTCAATGTAGCGTTATGGCGGCGAAAGCAGTCTTTCGAGCATTCTTCGTATGGATTGGGGGTCGGCTGTACCTTTACTGTATCTCATAACCCGACCCAAGAGCTTGTTAACAACATTCGGGACCCCCCGGCGCATTGCGTCAGCCTCTTCCGGCATGTCAGCTATGGCTTGCGAACATAAACGTTCGAGAAAATCGTCTCCTCGATTAGCTAGGAAGCCAAGATCCTCCGCCAGACGTGATGGGGCCTCGGAGGATGGGTGATCGAGCATGTGTCGTAATAATAATTTTCCTGATGATCCTGAGCCACCGTCAGAAGCTCCAAGGCAAAATCAGATTTCGGATTCCTGCCTCACCGGTTACCATGCCACTTTGAACCATGTCAATTAACCCTCCCATCTGCCCCACAGAGATAGGATTGTCACGAAATAGTTTTTTCCGTAGCGCAAGCTGTCCTAAAAGCTCATGTATGATCCTTTACCATCCGTTTAAGCAGGGGGGCACCGAGCGGTCGTTCTGGTTACGCACCAGTTTACGACCATCTTCGAATTACGGTCCTTAGTCAATGCCTCGAAATACGTGACGGCCCCGTGATTCAGCTGACCGTCGAAGCCAACTTCATTTCCTGAATGGACCGCTATTAACACATCAATATCCTGTTGACTGAGGCCATGAAGCGCCAAGCGCTCTCTAATTTCGTTGGGCAGTGCAGGCATCCCATCGCGAATGGATGCGATGTATTCCTATCACGGACAAGTGAGCCGGTTAGAGGCGGCGTACATGCGAGACTTCTCACCGTTGTTAGGAACAAGGGAGGGAGATTAGGATCCGGCATATAACGATAATCCGGTGCCTCTTCCTTGCTTCGTAGCGGAAAGGTTTCCCCTGTATTCTCTTCGAAACCGCGCGTCTCATGTGGGACGGATCCGCCACTCTCCAGAATCCCAATTTGCCGATACGCCTCTGAACCTGAAGGGCGGAGAGTTTGAGCTTAGCTTACAAAGGAAATCAGATTGATGTAGATATGGCATTACCAATTGCCGCCATCATGAAGCGGAGACTGTTAAGATTTTTAATTTCGCATCGTGTACCAGCCGGTTGTCCCTGGCGGCTTACAGACACGTTCACATCACAGCGCAAAGACCCCTGGGAAAGTCCTCATGGCTCATTGACACACTCCATGATGGAGCTTACTTACCTGTTCCATGTTTCCATCACTAGCAGCGACTGATCTAAGCACAGCCTGCAGGATCCGGACGTATTCACTTGCCTCTTCGGGCGATCTACGTCGTGCCGTGAGTAATCCACCGAGCAATCATAGTCTCGATGCCAACCGTATATCAGGTTTCGATACAATTTCCATGAGACCCATTCCTGCTCGATTTAAGTCAATTGACGCGTGCCGGCGATAGGGTTCGAGAATTGATTTTCCAGTATCCTAGTAATCACGTCAAACGGCTTGGCATGAATGCTAAAGCAGAAGGTTACCTGTTCGAGTTGTATCTGTTCGATACGTACGGCAACATTACCCTGGGAAAGAAATACGTGTCCTCCTCGCGCTATTGGACCTAAAGAGGAAGAGTTGAAAAATGAATGCTGAATAGGTTCATGATTGGTGCCCACTGTAGCGTTGCGTGATTTGATATCCCGCGGGAAGATCTGAGTAAAAGTAATGTTTCCGGTCAAACGTTGATCTTTGTTGAATCTCTGATTGGAGCGCAATGGCAGTTCTGATGGCGAGGTCAACGCATGTAGGGTTGAGACGCTAGGAGTGGCGGCGGTGAACATTTGGCTGTACGGGTTCCTGATCAAAAGGCTGCTTACGGGGAGGGTGCCGGGAAAAGCGGCATCGTAAGGGGAGACGCGCGAGTTGGGCGTGCTCTCGAGGTCAGTGACCCATGTCTCTGTAGGGAGAGTCAGAAGTAGGTTGGAGTGCGAATTTGAGCGGCGGCGGCGTCGACGCTCGCTACTCGGCAGACTCACGAGAAAACAGTTTCTCGCGTGATTTGATTTGTGCGTGGGCCTCTATGCCAATAACGACTTGCCAACCAGGCCATCTGTCGTCTTGCCTATTCCCGTGCCCAGGTATCCTGAGGGTATCGCCTTGACCAGTGCCGTACAAAGCGCGAAGCGACTGTGATGATAGAGTCCGTGATCGAAGTTGGCGAAGTGCCATAGGATGGGCACGACCGAAACAAGGTGACGCCATCAACCCGCCAGGCCATTGCTCACCGTCCACTCCACGGCTCCACGGTCCTCACACTCCTTTTTCTTTCGAAATGGTTCCCATACCCATCGATGATCCTACACCGGTATATACCCCTCATGAACCCGCAAGCTCCCTCATAATGCCCCATGTTAACCCGTATAAACAATCAATCTGTCCTTTCCGACCCACTGACATCACCCCCTTCTACGTCCTTGCATAGAACGACGACGAACAGGCGGCTACCGCCGGTCCCCCATTTCTCATTCCTTCGATCTCATGACGGGTATTTTTGCCTCTTTCCCCAACTATCTTAGACCCTCCGAGACTAATCCAGTTTAGCTTATCGGCACCATCGGACGCTCGCAAAGTCGTTCATACATACAAGCTGGACATTGGCGAGGTGGAAGTTCGGTTATTCATCACGTTTGTCTTCCATGTCATCCCAATGTTAGGTCTATCCCCTGACCCCGCCCTGGTCGCCTGTGGGTAGGATCGAACCAGTACGCGAACTGTCCCGCGAGCACACCTTCTCTCTCACATTGAAAGCCGGCCCACTCGAACGCCAAATATCTGAACCAGCAACGCTCAGCTTGAGCGTCGATCCGCGTAGTCTCGAATTTGTCGTATTGTAAGGCATATTGACGTGCATCTGTATCAGAAGTATTGATGTATCATCAACAGTGCCTATCCTCCCAAGGCGTCTCTTCCTCAGGGGTGCTTATTTTCACTACGCGTTTGGCTCCGCTCTGGCGATATCGATCATCGACTATTCTCTGAGGACACGTTGTGGATAGGCAAGGACCCTGACTTCAATTCGATCGAAGATGCGGCATTTGCGAGGCTGCGCAACGCCACTTCCCAGATGCTTCTGTACAAAATCGCAGTTGGCAGGACCCTGATGGACTTCATCGTCAGGTGTGCATCGCATTGCCCAATTCCTTCCTTCCCTTCCCTTCCCTTTCCATCCCTCACTTTCCCTAGAGCCACAGCCACATTCTAAACCCTGTTCGTCCACAGATGGCGAAAACTTTTCGAACGCGTCTACAGTCTCAGCCTCGAATATGACGGTTGTGGCGTCGGCCGCACGCTGTTCAGCGATTTCATCGTCGGTCTGGACTGTCCTCCAGAAAACGTAGATTTCGTGATCTAGTGCGATTTCCTGAGAATTAAGTTTTGTTCTTCTCCGACATCTAATTCGCTCCCCCCCCCCAGCACTATCCCCGTCTCCTCCACACCACAAGGGGCCACCCACCGCGTCCGCCTTTGGCTTCGCATACCCGTTCAGGCAGAGTCAGCGTTATCGCCAGCAAACGATATGTTCTCGAATAGCAGATTTATCTACCAACGAATTTGGGCCACAGACAGTTTCAAGGTCGGGAACAGCTTGGACTTTACTGCTCTGGGCCCCAAATTAATCGTTGGTGTTCCTAATGGCGATGGTCCGAGAACTCTACATCGTTCCAGGGAGCGATTATTACACCACGAGGGGATGCTGGCCGATATCAAACAGCCGACATATGGTGAACCCGCAGATACCCTCAAGGACATGTTGTGAGATGTTACGACCCCGGTTGCACCTTCTTGCTTTTCTTGCTCTTTCTTGCTTATGCACATGAACAATGTCACACGTCAATTATGAATCTAGTTCATATTATTTATAAAATCCGTACGAATAGGAATACATGTATGATTTGTCACACCGAAAGTACATGGTAGATACTCTACGCCCTGCAAAAGGAATGCTTGCAAAGAAGAAACAGTGAAAGTACAAGCCAGAGCAAGGAGAATCGAGTACCGTCGGGCCATTGGATTGGACCACAATCTTGGCAAGTGTCAGACGTAGCCCCTAGAGATGGAATTGAATAAATCCAAGTCAATACCAAACCAGAAGCAAGAAGACTCGTCAACCGGTACATAGACCGTGGTCGAGTACGCCCTTTTAAAAAAAATACCACGGGGCTACTCAGAAGGGCTTCACTATAGGAGACTTGTGCCGGCCACAATGGCAACCCCCTCGGCGAAAGCAAGCTGGGTTGACTTGAGGTGGGCTGGATCTTTGATGTCTTTGATTTCCACAGAACTCACTGATGTCGGGGCCATTGTAGCGACGACAGTGGTTTGAGATGTACGGGGGGCGGTTGAAACCCCATTCTCCGCGGGTTTGGCGACCTGGGCAGGGGGTGTTGTTGACTCTGAGGCTGCATTATATGACGACGGCCTTTCGAAATTGCATCAAAACAAGACTAGGTCGCGACGGAATCCCAGTGTGAGGCGTACCGCGGCTTCTTTGTGACAGGGAGGTCCGGTGACACATTGTTCGTCTTTTCTGCAGGCTGAAAGTTGCCGGATGGCCGCGCTAAATAAGAAGAGGTGTACATATCCCCTCGCACGCCACGCACCTTGGCTTGCTTCGGCCGTTTCTTGGCGACTGGCTTGGGCTGACGCTCTCCAGGATCGAACACGTTGTCGGGAAGGCCGGAGCTGCTCTAGTCGTGAATCTCAAGCCGAGAGAGTGACGTTCCACCTACCTTTTTATATGCCGTACGATGATGCCCATCTTGACTTCGTCGAATTTATCCCAGCTCTTAACCATCTTAGTAAATTCAGTCGTTGGCCAAGAAATATCAAGTCTCCGGGGACCCGTTGAGCCAGCTTTATTCAGTGGGAAAGGAACCATGAGCAAGAGTGTTTGTCCAAGTACTTGCTAATCCACGCACGCTGCTTTGCTTCAATCCCGAGCCCGAGGTAAAACGTTGTTGAATATACTGGCCGTGCACCTTCTATACCATCGATGTCCTCAGCCTTCCGCTTTGCGATGGCCGGCGTCGTTTCACCCTGAGCAACTAGGCGGATCTCATCGTCCGATACACAGTATGCGACTTGCTCAAAACCCTTAATGAAGGGATGGGCAAGAGTCAGAGAGTCGACAAGCTCAAGCTTCATGACCAGCTGCCGTAATCGGGACTCAACGGTACCAGCCCTACAAGATGCCAAAAGAACGTGAGGGTATTTATGAAAGAAATGGAAAGATATATACCACTTGAGTTGGAGGTCGTGCTCACCGGTGGATGCAATGATTTGGAGGTAATACCGGTATTTATGAAAGAAATCGTGCTTTGCAAAAAGCTCAGACCAGTCCGCTGTTCCAACGATGACCTTATCTACAATATCCGCCCCTAAAATGATGTCTTAGAGTCACAACAACACAAAAAGATGTAAAACAAACCTTTTTTGAATTCCTCAGTCATAACCATCTGGGTTGAGGCAGTAACGTTATGGGTGGCACACATAGCAGGATATGCCGGTGTGATGATGGGCATTCGATGCGCTCGATCGCCGGGATACAACTGGAAGACGAATTGAAATAAGCTTGCGAAGCCAATGAAGACCATCGCACCTTTGGGTTCCATACTCGGACTTGTAAGGGTCCGTCCTCGATTTGTTTAAGAAGGACAGGTTGTGGCCATGCCCTGAAGCAAGTAAAGTAAATTCCCAACGTTGAAAATATAGGTACGCACCATTGATACATGATGATGAAGAATCGACTAACGATTGCACCAGCGACGGCATTGGGGTATAGTTGACATATGCGCGCGACGAGCATCGCCCAGGCAACTCCACCGAGGAACCCATTCACGTTGGAGTAGATCGCTCTTCCTGCAACAAAATACATGAGGCTAGACATTGGGCACACGTGGCCAAGATACGAACGGGATGCCCAGAGCTTGATACATCGTAGAGCATCACGAAAGACGTTGACATTCGGGACGAGGCGCAGAATCTGATCTGTGACGCGGGAACCTGACACACGTCAATAAGCAGTATCAAAATTTGAAGATTTGGTGGGACGTCTAAGATACCTCCGAGACTTCGGATGCACCTGTCGTCTAGGTTTCGGAGTAAATTATCGTCCTGCAATGTTAGGTCGTCCGGTATTGACGACAGCGCGAGACGAGCCATTAGAAAGTCGATTGGAATTCCCGAGATCTTCAGCTTGATGATCGGAACGTAGGCATCGGGAACGCCCTGCACGAGTGGTAAGGTAAGCTCGATGCCAACGCTCGCGGGACGGCTCGGATAGCTTACCGAGACCTCTGTTACTCCTTCAGTGTTCCTGAGCATGCCCTCGAAAACTTCGAAGAAATCTTCTCGGGAGACGTGCTTCGGAACCACACATAACGTATCGATGTCAGTACCAGGACCATGCACACCCAGACGGTACGACCCGAATGTAAAAATTTTGCCCCCAGCGGTCTCCGCCGCAGTCTCTGAGAGACCGCGGGCGAGTGAGACAGTTTTGACGAAAGACTTGACAAGGGCCGCGAGACGACCAAGCACGATTTCTCTGGAAAGAAGCGACGTAAGCAAAATGCACCCGATGAACTCCATAACGCAGGTCATCGTCAAGGGAGAAATCCAGAAAGTGGACAGAAGGACCGAATAGAACAGAGAACTTGGGTGACAAAGTGATCAAGTGAACAGAGGGAGAGGGTTACGGACCTTGTTCTGGACTCTTCTTCGCTCTCCATCGTGTTTTGTCTGCGGAGTTCGTCCATAAGACTAGCAGTCACCTCTTTTTCTCTTTCACTTGATTCACTGGTTGAAATCGGAGGGGTGACCCCGAGATACCTGAGGCAAGACAGGCCGTCATCATGATATTGGTCTGGTCGGTGCATCATCTAGCTTACCCTTGGTTGTTCTCCATTTATAGTGTAGTCTATGTAGATGGTGAGTACGAGAAAGCCTTTCGCCCAGGCCAGTCAATCTTTTGTCTGATGACTCAAAGAATTCGAACGGGGCAAGAAAAGGTGCGGACAAGTGGGGCCAGCTTATGTCATCCATCAAGGAACAAAGTTTTGTACTGTCTGGAAATCGCGCCCTCAATGAAAATACCCAAAATACATCGACAATTATACAATAGTGATACATATCATAATTGAATGTGGAACGTGAGAAGTGGTAGCGAGGACTCCTCTAGGCCAACTTCATGTAGCCAGAATATCCCCTAGCCCCCGAGACAGAATCCCTGAGCTCGGCGCGTTGTAGTGCCCACTTCCTCCGGACGACAATAATCGTCACGATGGTTGCGACAACAACGATGGTGATACCAATCGCCAAACCAGCTTTGCGACCTGCGGTTGAGGGGTTGCCGCCATATAGCCAGTAATCTCCCCCATTCGGCGGCTGGACACAAGTCAACCCTTTAGCGTCTTGAACCGATTGAAACTCCGTTTGCAGTGTGGTCGTGGTCACATTCACCCACTCGACGATAAAGGAGGAGCTCGCTGGTGTAGGGTCGGAGGCGCTACAATTTGGTCCTCGGGAACCGATAAAGGAAGTATTTCCAAAGAGCGTGTTTCCTTCAACAGTGAAATTTCGAGCTGATGTGATGGCCATGCCGTATCCAAAGGCGCCTGAGAGCCTGTTGTTCAGGACAGTGCCCGATGAGCTCACGTTGGCGCCGAAATGGTCGCCAAACCACGTCTGGGGCCCGATGCCGATGCCGATTCTGTAGAATTTGTAAAAAGAAATAACGTGCTTATTGAGAGACGACTGACTTGATAATAACATCTTCTGCATTCTCACCGTCTTTCTGAGTGGCAGACTTCGAGTCTGTAGCAAAGCCCCCAAGATGGTATTGTTCGGCACGACAGTGCCAGTATAATTGCCGCCCCATGGATCAACATCAACCATGTTTATGCCACCAAGTGATGTTCTCTGAGTACATAGTCAGTCCAAGTCTGCATGGAAATGGCGTAAAGAACGTAAGCCCACATATTCAAATGGTGTTGTTCTCTACAAGTGTGCCCGGGGAGCCAAACAAGACGATACCAGAAGAAGTCGGGTTGTTCACCATGTTGTTGCGGACGATGGCGGAACGGCAGCTGACATTGATACCATCGGCCCATTCTTGAAAGGTGTCTGACCCGCAAGGGCCAATGTCATTGTTCTGGATCACAACATTATTGCAGAGGAGGCCGCCCTCGGCGATGTGGAGGCAGGACCAACT
>Ga0209488_10004199_pt1 | contig 11334 bp, 9 predicted proteins | sample Rivendell_Oct201_8_FD_188349 | JGI IMG/M metagenome (GOLD analysis project Ga0209488, IMG submission 188349) | Vadose zone soil microbial communities from the Eel River Critical Zone Observatory, Northern California, USA -... | ecosystem: Environmental > Terrestrial > Soil > Vadose zone >... | reverse complement strand
CCTATTAGGTTTGTGCGGAGACGTCCCAGCCCCTCGGCTTTCCCGTTGCACTCGCTTTTTTTGAACGCCGGCCGATCGCGGAGACGATTAAGGTAAGCCGACAGGTCGGGCTGGCCCGAAAAATCCGCACCGACCCTGGCGGCGGCCATACAGGCCTGACCCAACATGATATCGGCGGCGCTGAACTTTCCCGCTAAGAATTCCCTACCGCGGACTCCAGCGTCAACGGAGGCCAACATTCTTGAGAGAAGCTTCGTAGCTCGATCAACCTGGTTCCGACGCTCGGGCGAAAGGAGGACCGTTTCCACCACAATGGTGTTTATCGGGGGCATGATCATTCCTTCAGCGAAGTGAAACCATTGGAGGTAAACCGGAAACTCCTTTGAACCAACTTCCGGGGTAAGCCGACCGCTGCCATACTTCGCTAGCACGTATTGTACGATTGCTCCCGACTCGAAGATCGTGACTTTGTCGTCGACGAGGGTTGGCACGCGCCCCAGCGGATTAATCTCAAGGTAGGCAGGTGACCGCATGCTTGCATCCCCGAGTTTGAAGAACTCCAGTTCATAGGGCAAGCCTAGTTCTTCGAACAGCCAAACTATGCGAACTGCTCGGGTGTCAGGAGCAAAGTAAATCTTCAAGCATCCCTCCCGTCGTATTTTTCCGAATTCGGTAAATGCCTGTTTCTAAGGTGCTGTGTGGCGCATTGTCAATTCGAAGGGGACGCTAGGAGCTACCGTGCCGCGCGCGTCTCCTTCTTGCTTTCTATTAACAAAATCCCGGCAACGAGCGGCCCTCAGGCACATTACATCGATCTCCAGTCTAGATATGCGCATATCTTGCACGAGCGGGGGACGTCGAAGCGGTGATGCGCTGGCATCCTCCCGAACGCGGCCGCGAGGTCCGGATCTTGCGTCTGGGTGCACATCGAGGCTATACGGCGGATTCCGGCGTCACAGCGGCTGATCCGTGAGTACGAAATAATATCCCCGGATAGACAAACTTTGTTTTGGATAGCCTTCTTTTGGTATCGACGTACGCCTGCTTTTTTGAAGCGGAGTTTTTCCTGAATGCGCGCCGGAAGACACAGCGCTAAATCTACATGCATCGCGGCGGCACTTCGCAAGGCATCACGTCGCATAACTCAATTTTACGACACAACTCTTGCGCCAGCCGGGCTTACCGTCACTCAGTATACCTTACTCACTGAATTAGTGAGCCGCGGAAAGCTCGTGCCAACCGTGACCGAACTTGCAGATGCTATGGTGATGGATAGGTCTGGTCTAGGTCATACTCTTGTCCCTCTCGAAAGGGACGGCCTCATCACGCTTGCAGTGGACAGCGAGGACGCACGAGTCCGGAACGTGGTCTTGACCGTGAAGGGTAAAGCGCTCCAAAGGCGAGCCACCATCCTCTGGGCGCGAGCGCAAAAGCAGTTTTCCACCATCTTTGGCACTCGCCGAGCTGCCGAGCTTCATTCAACTTTACTTGCGATCGCCCACGACGAGAGACTGAGTTCGTCCTGAGATATTTTACCCTACCTTAAGCGCCGGTGTTCGCCACTTTGGCTTTTAGCCGAGCGCGGTTTTCATCCATTCAGCAATGGCTAATCCAATCTTCTCTCCGGAGTCTTCCTGGATAAAGTGCGTCCCAACGACCGAGACTTCCGTTTGATTCCTCCAAGTACGACAAAATTCCCGCGTCGCCCCGGTGAGAATTGCTCCAGGCTCTGCGTTCACGAACAATTTCGGGATCTCATTCTCCGCCATCCATTTGGCGTATGTGTCGACAATAGCGACAACGTCGGCGGGACTTCCACCGATGGGGATCTGGCGGGGCCAAGTAAGCATTGGCCACCGTTCCTCGCGTTTCAGGAACGGCCGGCGATATTCCGTCATTTCTGTATCTGAAAGTTTCCGGATCACCGAGCCCGGTAGGACCTTCTCGATAAAGAGATTGCGATCGAGAATGAGCTCTTCGCCCTTTTCCGAGCGGAAGCCCTGAAAGATTGGAACCGCGGCCTTATTCCAGTCGCTCCAATCTTTGATTGGTCTTACGATCGCTTCCATATAAGCGATTCCGCGGACGCGATCGGGATGATGACAAGCCCAGTCGAAGCCGAGCGCGGATCCCCAATCATGAATGACGAGGACCACCTTTTCTTTGGGTGAAATGATTTTGTCGATCAGAGCCCAAAGATACTTTCGATGTGTCAAAAAACTGTAGGTCGAAGCCCCTGCGTCGGGCAGTTTGTCCGAGTCTCCCATTCCGATCAGATCCGGTGCGACAACCCGACCGGATGACCGAAGATGAGGAACGACGTCTCTCCACAAATAAGAAGAGGTTGGGTTGCCATGGAGAAAAAGAATCGGTTCACCGTGGCCAGATTGGTGGCATGCCATTCTGAGTCCCAAGGCATCGACGCTTGTCTTGGCTAATGCTGTCTCACTCATATCACGCACCTCGATATTTAATTGCTAACTCTGGCCTTCGTGACCTTGGCATTCATTACGTCATCAGCCGCACCGACCCGTACATCGATAGCGGACTCGATCGCGCGCTGACGCCATCAGTCCATGCAGGGTGACCGATACGTCTCCGTAAAAAGCGAGAGGATCGAGCCCCTCAAGGAAATCGCGAGCATGCCTTACCGCTTGGTTGTAAGCTCAGTGAGACCAATCCGCGTTGTCCCAATCGCGATTGACGATCTGCAACCTACTTGGGAACGTCTCGTCTTTTGGAATGAACCTCTCGCGAGAGAAATCGCAACATATGCGTATGTGCCGATATCTGTCGAGTCAACGATATGCGAAATTGCGTTCGCTCTCAGGATCGATCGTCGATAATCGCCTCGGCGATTCGCGCTTTATGCCGGGGGATTTACGAGAACTCTCTGTGCTCCGGCGCGCACCGACTATGCTGTCGTGTCCTAGAAAGTGGCAAAAATGACGTATCCCGCCGTCGGGGCACGATCTACTTGATGTCGGTAAACAGATAGCGAACCGTTGGCGCGCAAGCCATGTTCCGGACAACGGGCAACGCGAGCGCTGTTTCTGCGCGCGAACGATTGGCAGTGAGACAAGCGAGGCCTAATCGAGCCTATGCGTGCGACGGCATCCGTCCGGACGCTCCATAATGGGCCAAAATACAGCCGCCTGCTTCGTCATCTTTGCTTGCTCGCTGTTAGTTTTGGTTCCTGCAGCCAGATGGCTGGATGTAAGCCCTAGCTGCGCAAGTCATATGAGGTTGCAAATGACGAACGCCGTCTTCGAATTTTCAGTCCCCATATTCAATCGGCATCTCAAGATACTTTCCAAGCTGGTCGAAACCGCGAAGACCTACGCCAACGACCGAGAAATCGAACCGGCGATGGTGATCATTTCTCGGCTCTATCCCGACATGTTCACCTTTGCCGAGCAAATACGGTCAGCTTGCAATACCGCAAAGCGCTCGACGGCGCGTCTGGTCGGCCTGGCGTTGCCTCAATCTCGGAATACGGACGAGTCATTCGCCGACTTGCAGGAGCGCATAGACGATGCATTGGCATATCTCGAAACGCTTCCAGAAAGTAGCTTCGCGAAATCGGAGGGAAGAAAGATCGAATTTCCGTTCGGCTCAGGCGTTGTGACGGTCACACCCCAGCAATATCTCACGCGATTTGCGCTTCCCAACTTCTACTTCCACGTTACGACAGCATACGACATTCTTCGGCATAAGGGCGTGCCAATCGGCAAGCGCGATTTCCTTGGGCCGATGGCGGACGCTCCCGATCCGTAAGCACAACGGCCGCTTCTGTTTAGGCTTCGTCCTCCGCGCAGCTTTGTCGTTGAGCTTGTCGTTGACAAAGTTACAGACCTGTCAGTACATTAATGCATTCAACTTATCACTTCAGGAGGATCCGGTGCGCGCAATAGTGGCAGAAGAGTTTTCAGGCTATGGCGGACTGCGGCAGATCGACGTTCCCAAGCCGGCGCCGGAGAAGGACAAAGTGTTGGTCCGAGTTACCGCGGCTGGTGTTACGCCCCTCGACTACACTATCCTTTCGGGTGGACACCCTCGCGCGAAGGCGCCGCTCGTGCTCGGCAATGAGGGGGCAGGCATCATCGAGGAGGCCGGCGGCACAGGTATGACGGTGGGCAGCCGCGTTATGTTCACGGGACCCTACGGTGTCCGCGAGAGTGGCACTTGGCAGGAATGGCTGCTGGTTAGGCCTGAACATCTGGCTGCGGTACCCGAGACGATCAGCGATGTGGTCGCAGCCAGCCTTCCGGTGGCCTATCTGACGGCGCAAATCACACTGGGACTCGCCGGGTTCGCGGATGGCAAGACGGTGCTGTCTCCCGGCATCGGAGGATCGGTCGGCAATGCAACCTATCAGCTCGCGCGGGCACAAGCCGCGGGCAAAGTTATATCAACAGCCGGCAGCACCGCGAAGGCCGAAAAGGCACACGCGCTTGGCTTCGTCGATGTAATTGATCTGACGAAGGAAGGTCTCGCCGATGGTGTTCGCCGGATCACGGCCGGCGCAGGCGCCGACGTCGTTATCGATAGTATCGGTGGCTCTTTGACTGGCGAGGCCTTGAGCGCCATCGGTCTTGGCGGCGCCCTGATCACGCTGGGCTATTCCGCTGGACGCAAAACTGCAATCGACGTGACGGACCTGATCTGGAAAGGCTCGCGGATGGCCGGTTTCTCTCTGTTCGCCCAGTCGCCGTCTGCCGTTGCTGCCGCTTGGCAGAAGATCATTCCACTGATCGTGAATGGATCGGTTAAGCCTCTCGTCGAGCGGGTTTATCCTCTCGGCGAGGCCAGCGAAGCCCTACGCCATCTGATTGAAGATCGTCCGTTCGGCAAGGTCGTCTTGACGGCATGATCCGTTTGGCTACCTCCAACTCCGGCGGGAGCGCGATGCTAAACTCGCAGTAAGCCATCCCGCTCGCTGCGAGCCCAGAGCCACGTTGGGCGCTCGGCGATACGAGGTTAATCCAATTCGCCTTTCGGATTTTCCAGCACCGCACAGGCTCGACCGCGAACGACCTCCGGACAGCCAGTTGCTGCCCGGCTAAGCAGTTCGTCATAAAATCACCGAAGACTGGCCCAAGAGCTAACAGCGGATCGCTTCGGGTTCGAACCGATCCGCTCCCGCGTTCACCAGACCCACTGGCCAGTTTCCCAGCGATAGGCTTTGTCCTGTCGAACGACATGCCCGAGCCCCGGAAACGGAAAATGATAACCCATCACCATGGTCCGCTCGGTCGCGACGCGATCCAAAATGGCCTTACGCGACTTAATCGCCTGCGCGGGATCGTAGTCGAAGATCGGCGACCAGTTCGGGCGCTGCAAGCTCGTCACCGGATGATGGGCAATATCACCCATATGCATGAATTGCTCATTGCCCGAAACGAACAGGATGGTGGCATGCGAAGGCGAATGTCCGGGCGCCGCGACATAGTGTACGCCGGTCGTGATTTCACCACCCTGCTTAACGAATCGGGATTGACTTGCGACTGGCGGCAGGTTTTCTCGAGCTGCCGAAATCGTGCCCTTCTTGAATCCGTCGGGCATCGGAGAACTATTGACCTCGCTTTCGAAACGACTGCCGGTCCAGTAGTTCCATTCCGTATCGACAAACACGAACTGTGCCTTGGGAAATGCGAGCGCGCCCGCCTTCGTCACCAGGCCTCCGATATGGTCTAGGTGACCGTGCGACATCACGACCAGATCTATGCTTTCCGGCGTGATTCCAGCTCGGACTAGGTTGGCCTCAAGCCCGGGAAAGCTGCCGAAGGCCGGGCCGAGTTTCTCGCCAAAGCCCGAATCGACAAGGATGCGCTCCCGTCCCGTGTCGACAACCAAGACGTTGTTCGTGACCTGGACGACAGGCTGCAGGAAGTTTGCCTTCAGCACTGGAGCGATTTCAGCGTCAGTGGCGTTCATTACGAAGACCGGCTTGATTGGTATCTGCCCGTAGCCATCAGAAATCACGGTCGCTTTGAAGTCGCCTATTTTGAAGCGATAGAAGCCATGGCCGTTAAGGGATTCCCCGCCGGATTGGGTCTCTGCTTGAGCCAGGTTGGGGGTGAAAAATGACGTTGCAGCTCCAGCAACGGCCAGCCCGGCGCCGGCACGAAATACACTACGACGGGTTAGAGTCGTCGGGGACTTGATCATATCTATCTCCTGTTGAGCGAACGCGCTGCATTGCCGGCGCGCCGGAAAACACAATGTCGATCACAATTGATATTGTTCCGCTCTTTTCACATGCAGTCAAGTCTCGCGCGGGCCTAAATGGCCGTTTGGGTGCGTTACTGTCAAATTGTAGCCCGGATCTCGAGTAATCTTGCCCCACTCACGTAATTTTGATTGTGGCAACGCCAATAGCAGACATCAAATGTTGATTGTAATCGAAATCGATTTCTAGCTAGATCGATAGCACCAACCAACAGCGGGACTCAGAGCGTCCCGTCGTGGAAGCTCCGATCCTCAAGGCGGTCGCGTTGATCAGCTGGTCCCGAATATCTGATGGCCACCTGGCAGAGCTTGGGACGCACAACCAACGTGGTGACCGGATCCGTTATCTGACGGTAGCGACATGCCCCCCATTTAAAGGGGGCGAGCAGAGTGGCGTTGTGGCAGTGACCAAACCGTCGGTGTCCGGCCGGCGAATTCGTGGATCGGTCAAGAATAGTTCTCCGCGCGAGCCGGCCCGGCACCTGGCCCAGCGAGCCGCAGCGAACGAATTTTCTGGAGCGCGATGACTTTTCTTCGAATCGTCATCCCGCTCCATCGCCTTTTTGAGCATGATCTGCGCGCCAACAGTTTGCGTTTGCCGCGAAGGAAAACCAGTACCCACTTTTCCGGATCACGCGTTAGCTTGGAAGTCGCTTGCTCTGTTGCAAGATCAAAGTGCGATAGAGCCTTGAAAAGATCTTGGCGTGCCGAGCGAACTACGCGCCCTTACCGTCGCCAATCTCCAATAACTTCACGGCCGCGTCGATAAGGTCGACCTTCGCATGGGCCGGCTCATCGATCAGCGCAGATACGTACGTCCCGTTGATGAGCAACGCGAGCTGAGTCGCTTTACGCTGCGGATCACGGACACCGAGTTTATTAAGTATAATGGCCAGCCGGGCCCGCATTTCCTCCTTGTTGCTCCGCGCGACCTTGCGACCGGGATGGTTGCCGTCGGCCGGAAATTCCGTCGCGAGGTTGAGAAACGGACAACCGCGATAGGTAGGCTGACGGATCCGTTTTGCGATGCCAGATAAAAGCCCGTCGAGGAAAGCGCGAGGATCACCGGCGTGGCGCTCCTCGATGCGATCCCACCACGCCCAAAACGAGCGATTCTGTTGGTCAGCGACGGCGGTAATCAACGCGTCCTTGGAATCGAACAAACGATAAAGGCTCGTCTTGGACACACCCGATTGCTCAACTATAGTATCTACGCCGACGGCGCGGATGCCATCGCGGTAGAATAATTCGCCTGCCGTCGCGAGGATGCGCTCGCGGGCGCTCACTTCGCCCTTAGGCGGAGCCCCTCGGCGAGGTCGCGTCCTTTCCTGCATATCCCGTATCTCCTCTTGATTTCTCATTTGACAAAGTAACAGACCTTTCTCTACTGTCAAAGTGACATACAGGTTGGTAACTATATAACCTCCCCTCGCCGAACGGCTGGCTCTCGAGGGGATGTCCTACTCACGGACGCAATGGAAATCGAAACGCGGCGGAGAATGGTTCTGAGATGCGGTATGCGTTGCTCGGTATCGCCAGAGCGCACGAGCGGTGCAACGTCAGCGGCGCGTAGCGAGCTTGCTTGGAGAAGCTCGCAACGGAGGTTCGGGCGAGTTCATCCCGGCCGAGCAGTAGTTTCGAACTCATCTCACCTTGACCAATCCGGTGACCGCCGATGACCGTCGCTTCTTACCGCTCCAACTCCACCGCAATTCTTTTGCTGGATCCGTATAACGACTTTTTGAGTGAGGGCGGAAAGCTATGGGAGCGCACCAAAGAGATCGCTGAAAAAGTGAACTTACTGGATAATTTGCGGAACATCATCGCCGACGCCCGAAAAGCGGATGTGAAGATCTTTTTCGTTCCGCATCATCGATGGTCGGAAGGTGACTACGTCCACTGGAAACATGCGACTCCGTATCAGATGGCATCGAGTGGACGAAAGACCTTCGCCAAGGGCACCTGGGGTGGCACTTTTCACGACGATTTCCAAGTGCAGCAAAACGACATTCTTATCTCGGAGCATTGGGGCTCAAGCGGATTTGCGAATACTGACCTCGACCATCAGCTCAAACAATATGGCATTGAGCGGATCATCTGCATTGGCTTGCTCGCCAACACTTGCATTGAGGCCACGGCGCGATTCGGGATGGAGCTTGGTTATCATGTAACGCTGGTGAAGGACGCGACCGCAGCCTTCAGCGAGGAAGCGATGCACGCAGCGCACCACATCGATGGACCTACCTTTGCCCATGAAATCCTGACCACCGCTGAATTGCGTACGGCGCTCTCTTGCGCAACATGACACCTTTCAGTCGTGTCCAGAGCAATTTTGGACGACGGGAGCCGAGTGGGCTGCGGCGACGTTCAGCAGCTTTTGCTGTCACGTGCCATCGAGCGACGATCCCTATTCTGAGCTGCTAATTTCTTGATTTCGAGGGATCATTAGATCACGAACCGCACACCTGCCAGCCTCGAGAATATCGTCCGACAGCGTCTCGTCGGCGGTGGCTCGTGCGAGCACGACAGAGCCTAACATTGTTGCGAGCGCACCGATGGCTACACGGCGCCGGTCCTTCTCGGACTCCCCCGAGAGCCAATGCGCCAGCGCATCGATCATTTCTTCCAGTTTAGTTGAAAAGATCTCTCGGGCTTCCGGTCTCCATCGCGCGATATCGGCGCCCAGCGATGGCAGCGCACAACCATGTGCAGGCGCATCGCGATGACTTCCACTTAAATACCATTCAACGATTACGTCGATGCCGACAGGCCCTTTTTCTTTCAGTTTGTTCCACTGGGAGACAGTCCGATCCATAGCCAACGTGAAAGCCTCGATAACCAGGTCGTCACGCGACTCGAAGTGAGAATAGAATCCGCCGTGCGTTAGACCTGCGAGTTTCATTAAATTGACCACGCTCATGCGGTTTCCGCCGGTTCGAAGCAGACCACGCGAGGCGGCTTCGACGATCCGCTTTCGGGTACGAAGCCTTTGTTCGTTCCTTCTAACCACCGCGGCAATTCCCTTGCATTTCTTCCCAGAGGCCATATTAAATTAAGGTCATCATACAATGCAATCTGGGTTTTGAAAAAGGAGCGCCGCCATGGCCACAGCTTCCGATCCGGTCGTCATCGTTTCCGCTGCCCGCACCCCGCTCGGCAAATTCATGGGCGATCTCGTGCCCTTCAGCGCGCACAAGCTTGGTTCCCACGTGATCGGCGCCGCGGTCGAACGAGCCAAACTATCGCCCGAGCGGATCGACGAAGTGTTCATGGGTTGCGTGCTGCCGGCCGGACAAGGCCAGGCGCCGGCGCGCCAGGCCGCCCGAGGCGCCAGACTGCCGGACGCGACGGGTGCGACGACCATCAACAAGGTCTGCGGCTCCGGCATGAAAGCAACCATGCTGGCTCATGACATTATCAACGCCGGTTCCGCCGAGATCGTGGTGTCCGGCGGCATGGAGAGCATGAGCAATGCGCCCTATCTGTTGGCGAAGGCCCGCGGCGGCTATCGCGCCGGTCATGACCGGATCATCGATCACATGATGATGGACGGCCTCGAAGACGCCTATGAGGTCGGCCGCTCGATGGGTGATTTCGGCGAACAAACCGCGGAGGCCTATCAATTCAGCCGCAAGGACCAGGACACCTACGCGATGGAGACGCTGACCCGGGCGCGCAAAGCGGTCGAAGGCGGCGTGTTCAAGGCCGAGATCGCGCCGCTGACGGTGACCGAAAAGGCCGGCCCGCGCACCATCGGCAATGACGAAATTCCGCTCAAGGTCGACCCCGCCAAAATTCCCGGATTGAAGCCGGCGTTCCGCGCCAACGGCACCATCACACCGGCGGCATCCTCGGCCAATGCCGACGGTGCGGCGGCGTTGATCCTTGCGCGCCGTTCGCTCACCAACCGCGATGGCCTGCCCGCGCTGGCCGAGATCAAAGGTCACGCCACCCATAGCCAGGAACCGCAATGGTTCACCACCGCGCCAATCCCCGCGATCCGCAAGCTGCTCGACAAGGTCGGCTGGAGCGTCGGCGACGTCGATCTGTTCGAGATCAATGAGGCTTTCGCGGTGGTACCGATGGCGGCGGCGCGCGATCTCGGCATCCCGCGCGAAAAACTCAACATTAATGGCGGCGCCTGTGCGCTCGGCCATCCCATTGGCGCGACCGGCGCGCGCCTGATCGTGACCTTGCTGCACGCCCTCGAAGCGCATGGTCTGAAGCGCGGTGTCGCCTCGCTCTGCATCGGTGGCGGTGAAGCCACCGCCATCGCGATCGAGCGCATCGTGCATTGATCAGTTGGGCGAGCGGACAGCAGTTCGACCCGCCGGGCGATTTGGTGAGCGGCAAAGACCGACCGTCGATTGTCGACGAATGGCTTCTTGCGGTTGCTGGTCCGCGCCGCTCACTGAAAGACGGACGGCGCCCGCTTCTCCACCAAAAGCAGAAGCGAATTATCAATAACAGCCTTTGCTTTTGGCTTGATTTGCGATTTGGGAATCCTGGGGGCGCGTGCCAAACTGACCCGCGCCTTTAACTCTGCCTTCGTGAAGCGGAAGCTTGGCTCGAACGCTCATCGAGAGATTGGATTATGTCTCGCTGAGCGCTCTCCAGAATCTCATTCGAAAATGCCGGCGCAGTGCCCACTACTGACCGCGACAGAACCAGCGCCCCCACCATTTTGCAATGCAAGCTGATTGCCCATTCGCGCAATGTCCTACGATGGCCTGCTGTGGCCAGAGATCCACTTTCGGCGATCAGCCCGGCAAGGATCGTGATTTGATTATCCAAGCCGCTGGCGAAATGTGATTGCGCCTCAGCACCAAGGCGGGGAGCATCGCCGGCGAATCCAGCTACGGGGCAGCCGTTGTTGATGTCATCGCGGTGAGTTGGCGACAGATACCAGCTTATATAGCGACGGAGAGCCGTGGTCGATTCATCGACCGGCGCTCTCGCATTCCTCACGAGTTCGGCGGTGCCGTCTGCCATTGATTGAGCAAGCACCTCGGCAACCAAGGCAGCCTTCGATTCAAAGTGGTTGTAGAAGCCCCCCTGGGTAAAGCCGGCATGCTTCATCAGTTCACTCAGCCCGACGGCGTC
>Ga0209488_10004195_pt1 | contig 11339 bp, 8 predicted proteins | sample Rivendell_Oct201_8_FD_188349 | JGI IMG/M metagenome (GOLD analysis project Ga0209488, IMG submission 188349) | Vadose zone soil microbial communities from the Eel River Critical Zone Observatory, Northern California, USA -... | ecosystem: Environmental > Terrestrial > Soil > Vadose zone >... | reverse complement strand
CGAAGAAGCGCTCAACCAAATTGAGCCAGGACGAAGAAGTCGGAATGAAGTGCAGATTGAACCGCTTGTGCCGCTTCAACCAGTTTTGCACCTGCTTAGGTCCCGGTTCTGCACTGAAGGGCGACGTAAAGACGTCGCGCTTCAGTGAGCCCGGGACGCACCATTTACGGATCGTCGGAATAGCGCTGCTCGGTCCAGGGATCGGCGCGATTGTGATAGCCGTTGACTTCCCAATAGCCCGGCTTGTCCACGCTCGTGAATTCGATACGCGAAAGCCACTTGGCGCTCTTCCAGAAATAAAGATGCGGCACGATGAGGCGCAGTGGCCCGCCATGTTCGCGCGACAGCGGCTCGCCCTGCCAGCGATGCGCCAATAGGGTGCCGTCGGCGGCAAAATCGTCCAGCGTGATGTTGGTCGTATAGCCGTCATAGCTGTGTAGCACCACGAAGCCCGCATCGGGTTTCGGCATCACGGCGTTGAGCACTTCCTGCGCCCGCACACCGTCCCAACGATTGTCGTAGCGCGACCAGGAGGTCACGCAGTGGATGTCGGAAACGTCCTGGGTTTGCGGCATCTGCTGGAATTGGTTCCAATCCCAGCTCGCGGGATTTTCAACTGCTCCAAAGACATCGAGACGCCAGCGTTCCGTCGCGATGTTCGGTTGTTCGCCGAGATCAAGCACCGGCCAGTCCTTGACGACATGCTGGCCGGGCGGCAGGCGATCGGCATCGGGCCGCGCCGTGCGGCCGGTGAGAAAGCGCCCTTCCCTCGCCCAGCGTTGCTTGGTGGTGGTGAGTTTCGTGGGCACGGGGGTGGACGAGTTTGAAGAGTCCTGTTCGTCAATCATGACTGTCACCGTAACAAATGAAGTGCGACTCAGGTCGTGTGAGTCGACGCCCTCTCGACACGATCGGTCTGACTCCCTCTCCCCTCTGGGGAGAGGGCAGGGGTGAGGGGGTACGATCTATCAATAGGCCTTGGTCCCCCTCACCCTAACCCTTGTCTCCCCATAGGGGAGAGGGAATCAGACCGAGTTTGTCTCGCCTTCATTGAATCACATCAGCGCACAATTAACTCATTCGTTGTCACCCACCAGCGCGTTACACACGGCCTTCGTCACTTCCGCGGTCGTTGCCTTGCCGCCGAGGTCCGGCGTGTGGAGCGATGGTTCGGCGGTCACGCGTTCGATAGCGCGCATCAGGCGATGAGCGGCAGCCTTTTCGCCGAGATGTTCCAGCATCATGACGGCCGACCAGAATGTGCCGATCGGATTAGCGATGCCCTTGCCCATGATGTCGAAAGCCGAACCATGAATTGGCTCGAACATCGAGGGGAACATTCGTTCCGGATTGAGATTGGCGGTTGGCGCGATCCCGAGCGATCCCGCCAATGCGGCCGCGAGATCGGAGAGAATATCGGCGTGCAGATTGGTCGCGACGATGGTGTCGAGCGTCTGCGGACGCAGCGTCATGCGCATCGTCATGGCGTCGACCAGCATCTTGTCCGTGGTAACGTCCGGATAGCCGGCCGCCACTTCGGCGGCGATTTCATCCCACATCACCATGCCGTGGCGTTGGGCATTCGACTTGGTGACGACGGTGAGCAGCTTGCGCGGCCGTGAACGTGCAAGATCGAACGCAAAACGCATGATCCGGGTGACGCCTACGCGCGTGAACATCGACACGTCGGTCGCAACCTCCTCGGGCAGGCCACGATGCGCGCGACCGCCGACGCCGGCATATTCGCCTTCCGAGTTCTCGCGCACGATGACCCAGTCGAGTTCCGGGCCCGTGACATTGCGCAGCGGGCTCACGATACCCGGCAAAATACGCGTCGGCCGCACATTGGCGTATTGATCGAAAGGCTGGCAGATCGCGAGCCGAAGTCCCCAGAGCGTAATGTGGTCGGGCACGTCCGGCACGCCTGCCGAACCGAACAGGATCGCGTCGTGTTTTTTGATCAGCGCGAGGCCATCGGCCGGCATGAACGCGCCGGTTTTCTTATAGCGCGCCGAACCCCAGTCAAAATGATCGAACGAAAGTTCGAAGTTCCCTTCGCGCGCCGCGCAGGCACCAAGCACCTCAATGCCGGCTGCGGTCACCTCAGAGCCGATGCCGTCGCCCGGAATGGCTGCGATGCGGTAGCGTGGCATTAAAGGCCATCCAAAAATTTCAACTTGCCTGCCCATTTGCGTGCGATCTCGGCCGAATAGGCCGGATCGACCGCGTTGACCTTGGGGAATTCGTCCTTCCACGCATAGGGCCGCACCGCATAAATGATGATGCGGCTGTTGGTAAGATCATGTTTGGCGCGGCGTTCCGGCAGCAGCATCGGATCGATATAGCCGGTCCACACGCCGTCGATGATGTCGGTCGCAGTTTTCGGATCCCAGCGGGTCGCGACCGCCCACATCACCTCGGCCGGATTGGTGATGTCGATGTCGTCGTCGACAATGATGATGATGCGCCCCAGATAGGTGCTCGAGCCGCAGCCGGCCGCGACGAGGCCCGCCATCTTGGCGTGTCCCGCATGCTGCTGTTCGATCGCGATCACATTGATGAAACGCGAGCCGCCGCCCGGCACTTTCCACACGCCCTTGATGCCCGGTACGCCCGCCGCCTCAAGATCATCCCACAGCGATGCCGCGCGGATGAGCGCGGAACCGGCCGTGCCGAAATAAGTTCCGGGGTAGATCGGGCGCGCCGGCGGCGTCGCGGTCTGGATCGGATCGTTGCGGTGATAGATCGCCTTCACCTGCAAGACCGGTTCGGGTCCGCTCGACGTGTAGTAACCCGGCCACTCACCGAACGGCCCCTCGACCATCGTGAGCTCTTCTGGCGAAGGCATGAAGCCCTCGTAGACCAGCTCGCAATCGTTCGGAAACGGCACGCCGGTGACGCGGCCTTTCACAAGCCTGATCGGGCGCCCGAGCCGCCCGCCCGCGACGTCGAACTCGCTCACGTCCTTGGGCACTGTCGCAGCCGCTGCCGCGCCGAGCGCCGGCGCCTGCCCGACTGTGACCACCATCGGGCAATGCTCGCCGCGCGCCCACCATTTCTTGCGGATCAGGTCGACGTGCTTGCCGGGCTCGATGAAGATGCTCAGCGTCTTCTTGTCGCGCACCGACACCCGATAGGTGCCGGCATTCACCCAGCCGGAGTCGGGATCCTTGGCAATCACCATGCATTCGGTGCCGATATATTGGCCACCGTCGTTGCCGTGCCATTTCGGCGCCGGAAATGCCAATATGTCGACCTGATTGTCCATCAGCACGTTCTCGAACACCGGGCCGTCGTCGACGAACTCGGCCGGTATAGGCTCGGAATTCTTGCGCCGATGCTTGCGATAATTCTGCACCAGTTCCATGCCGACACCTTCGTTGAGCACGCGCGAGGAGCGCACGTTGCAAACAACGCGATAATTTTCGGGATAGCCTTTGATCTTGCGGAACAGGAGGATCGGCGGAGTGGGCTTCTGCAGGCTCAACTCGTAAAGCGCGCCCATCTCCAGATGCGGATCGGCGCCTTCGATCACTTCCAGTTCGCCGATTTCTTCCGCAATTTCCAGGCACTTGCGGAGATCGCCGACGGCTGCGTGACGGGCGGCAGGGTCGGGCGACTTCCTGATCATTTGAAAACCAATGGCGGGAGCGACGGGACTCGAACCCGCGGCCTCCGGCGTGACAGGCCGGCGCTCTAACCAACTGAGCTACGCCCCCTTTGAAGGAGTGATGGGGACTTAAATGCCGCCCCGGTTCAAGTCAAGGCATGTGGGACGCAAGCCCGTCTTTTAAGAGAAAAAGCGGCGTCGAAATGCCTGGACCAGCTTAAAACCGCATGTTTTAGTGGGTCGGAGGCGTCGAAATCGCGAAAAACCCGCATTTTTCGCTAGGAAGTCATGGTCGACGCTGTCCGAATCGTCTAATGCGGCTTGGTGGGTGGCCTCAACGGCCACTCCCTGAAACAAGGAGGGTCATCCATGGCCACGGCACCCGGCAAGGCGCCCGCGAAGGCGGCAGCCAAAAAAGCAGTACCTACAGTTACCCTGAAACACATCGCCGCAAGTCTCGCGGAAACCCACGAATTGTCGAAAAAGCAGACTGAAGCGGTCCTTGGCGACATGGTCGGCTTGGTGACCAAGCACCTCAAGAAGGGTGACCGCATCCGCATCGGCGGTCTCGGCATCCTGGTCGTTCGCAAGCGCGCTGCCCGCAAGGGCCGCAACCCGGCAACCGGCGAGGAAATCCAGATCAAGGCCAGCAAGAAAGTCGCCTTCCGCGCAGCCAAGGAGCTCAAGGAAGCGGTTTGAGAACGTGCTGGGAACAACTGAATGGTTGCGTGTCCCGGGCGCAGCGCGGCATGAGCCTTCTTCATAAGCGCGTCTACGCGTGACTTATGACGCTGTGCGAATTGTGCGCTGCAGAACCGGGACCGTGACCTATTCGGTCCTCTGCGAGAGTCCCATCAAACGGCTGGTCGAATTCAGCCGCCTTGATGGATTGACGCCGATCGCAGCACGTACCGATGGACTGTGAATGGTGGGCGATGACGGACTCGAACCGCCGACATCCTGCGTGTAAAGCAGGCGCTCTACCAACTGAGCTAATCGCCCTTTTCCGAAGCCCGGGACCACCGCAGCTTATCCTTTATCGCCCGTCGGGGGGCTGTGAGGCAAGTATTCGTACGCGACAATCCGCATGTTCAGCGGCCGGCACGTGCCTCAATACAAAGGATCCCATTCTCCGTAAGATGCCCGCGGTCGCCGGGATACCACCATGCTTGGTCGAGCCCGGAACCTTTATCCGCATTACTGGCCGCCGACACGTTAGCCGAATAGGCCGAACGGGCACGCACAACTCCCGTCGTTCCGATCGGAAGCCTGACGCCAGCTTCGTCGATGATCTCAACGTTGACGCCGGGCATGACAAAACCGACGGCGTTAGGCACGCCTGCGATGACATCATAATTCCCCGACGCGATCAGGCCTGCTTCCGGGCCGCCATAATCAAGCGTGACGTTGCGGCAAAGACGCGACTGTACCCGACGGACAAGTTCCGGAGATGAAGGACCGACCCTGATTTCCTTGAGGGAGTCACACTGATAGGCCCGGCGCTTCTCAACAGTTTCGAGCAAGCCTTGGATCTCCTGTGATGGCGCCGAGATGGCCTCAATCTCGAACGTCTCGATCAACAGCAATTGCGCGTCATGGTCTGGTGCAAAGCAAGCTGTCCTACCTGCGCAGAGCTGCATGAGCGCTGGCAAAAATCCGGACGGGGAAGAAAGATCAGGGACGATCAAGGTGCGTTCAAAATTCGTCTCGCCTGTCACGGGCAGTGCTTTGACCCGATCCGCAATCGCGCGCTGGGACACGATCAACTTCTTGACTGCGCCCGCTGCTCCCAATGTAACAAACATCAACTCAGAATCGCTGGCAACACGTGGCCCAACTCGAGCCGCGGCACCGGACAATTTATCGTCGCGGCGCAGCCAGGAGTCTTCATATTGAATGTTGCGGCCGCCGGCCGTCATCAGCCCCTGCCCGGCGTGGATGACAGTGTTGATGCCGGCCTGGCGGACGTAGAACAAGGCGCCCTGGCTGATTGGTGCCACAGCAAATCCACAGCGCATGAGGGCGAGACAAACCATCAATTGTCGCGCCGGATGCGGGATGGCGACGGCGACAATCTCACTCTTCGCCAAATTATAGCGTTCGATGCGTTCGCAAATGGCGTCGACTGCCTGCGTCACGTCCCCAAAGGTCAGCGCCATGTCGGATTGAAAGATCGCAGGTTGCTCTGGATTCATCCGAGCCCAGAAAGAAGTCATCTCCACGGCACGCATGCGCGGGTTCCTGAAACAACTGTCACGCCAAACCAATGGGCCGCGAACCTTGCGCAACCTCTTCACCGGCCACGCCAGACAACATGGCATCATCGGCGCGCCCGTCAATGCAGAGCATTCCGTCGGGGGTGAGCCGGCCGAGATCGCCCGAATAACACCAGGTATCGGCAGCGTCTTGCGCCCGGTCGGGGTTATTCGCCGCAATGACCCTTGCGAAGTAGCTCGTGCGGCAGCGCACCAAGCCTTCCTCACCAAGAGGCACGACTGCATTGGTTTCGTCGACGATCTCGAGATCGACGTCCGGTAGCACAAAACCAACCGCGTTGGGCACATCGGCGATCATGTCGTAATTGGCGAGCGCGATCAGGCCGGCTTCCGTGGCGCCGTATTCGGTTATCACCTGCCGACAAAGACGGGACTGGATGCGCCGCGCGAGATCGCGAGATAGAACGTCCCTGCCTATCCGAATTTCCTTGAGCGAGCCCAGCAGATGTCGCGCCCCATTCTCGACCTCCTCGACCAAGCCGAGCGCCTGCTGCGTCGATGCAACAACTGTTTCGACGCAGTGTGTGCCGATCAGGCGCAGGCACGCCTTCGTGCCCGGTGCGAAGCAAACGGTCTTACCGGCGTAGAGCTGCATGAGGGCGCGCATGAAGCCATAGGGCGTCGCGAGGCTCGGCAAGATGAGAGTCCGGTCAAAATTGGCGTGTCTGGTAATCGGCAATTGATTGGCGCAATCCATAAGAGAGGCGGCGGGCATGATCATTTTCTTGACGACACCGGTGCTCCCGCGGACGAAAAAAATCAAATCCGTATCGGTGGGAGCCTTGGTCCGTTCAGCCGTGAGCCCAGGAGCTACCGAGGAACTGCCCGAAAGCCAACCATCGTCGAAACGGATGGTGCGGGCTCCGCCAAGCATCGGAGCATCATCGGAAGAAATTATCCAGCGTATGTCGTTACCCTCAAGATGGGATAACGCTTCTTCACCGACCGGTGCGGCAGCAATACCGCTACGCAATAGGGCAGCACAGACGGCGAGGAGCTTGGCAGGGTGGTCGATTGCAACCGCGGCTGTTCCATTACCGGCGGGAATAAGTTGCGCAAGGCGTGCCGCGATCGATTCAATGGCCCCCGCGAAGGCGCGATAGGCTATGGTCATTTGCGGCTCGATGACCGCCAGATGATCCGGCGTTGCACGAGCCCAGAAAAAAATCATGTCCGCGGGGTTCATTGGGAAAATTCAACACCCTCACAAAGCAATAGCCCCGGGTGCAAGCCCGGGCTACGATCTCGATCAACAAACGCGTCGATGCGGCAAAGCGTCAGAACTTGTAGTTGACCCTGGTGCGCGCCGTCGTTACTTGCCCAGTCACACGTTGAATGGTGTTAACGCTCTTTGTGTGATAGGTTTTGGCGCCCAGATCCATGAACAGAACCTCCGTTCCGATGGTCCAATTACGCGTCAGCATATGCTCGACGCCCGCGCCCGCAACCCAGCCGTAACGGGTCTTGGACTGCGAGTAGCTGTTTGTGCCATCAAAATGCTTTGTCGTAATGTCGCCAACAGCAAGGCCACTCGTGATATAGATAAACGTATCACTTACCGCCAGTCCCACGCGAGCCCGCGCCGTAACGACCCAGTCCAAGCGGTTGGAGAACGTATCAGATCCGTTGGAACTGGAATGTTTGCTGCCAGACGAGCCATCAACCTCCAATCCATAAACATAATTTCCCTGCTGCCAATTGTAGCCAATTTGACCACCGCCAGTCCAAGCCGATTTCTTGCCGGACAATGACTCCGGAGAGCCAGATTGTTCATACCGATTGATTTCCACGAGCGCGGTGCCAAGTTGCCCGCCGATATACCACCCGGCCCACGAAGCCACCGGTGGGGGCGGAGGTGCCTTGAGTTGCATATCGGCTGCATTTGCCGCTGAAATACCGGCCACCGCCGCGGCGCCTGCGAGCAATACTTTTTTCATCTGCATGATGATCATCCCCAGTTGTCGTGAACGAACCTGACGCAACACCCTAATCTGGGCGTGACCACTGAAGCAACCTGTTATCCCCATCATTGGAGCCTATCAGAAAGATAGTCATTGAGCGTGATATTTAGGCAACACTCCGATGGGGCAACTCCCAACAGAAATAAAAATACCATAAAAATATCAGCTACTTACTGACGATGACATTTGCAGACAGAGAAGTTTTGACAGCCGTGACCGTTCAATCTTACCCATCTGGTTGCGGGGTAGACGGTCGACCCGGACAAACCCGGTGTGAATGAATTGCGCGAGCCGGCCGTAGCTGATGAGGCCTATGGCGGATCCAGGCGCACACAGTGCAGCGACTTTCGGTTGCATTTCACTCTGGAAGTGGATCGGATCAAAGATATTCATCGCTTCGCGCCCTTGGCCAACGGCATTATTGGCCTGCCTGCCCGAATTGGGATGACGCTTCAGGCGTGCGCCAGCTAACGACGAAGTTCCGGCAATCGCGAACGCTCAATCTTGCCCATTTGGTTACGGGGAAGGCGTTCAACCCGGACGAAGCCAGCGGGGACCGTGGTCAACCTCAGATTCGATCCGCAATAGGCCCGCAATTGATCATCCTGAAGTTTCGGATCAGCCACAACGGCGACCCACAATTCCAAAATACCCAACGCATTCGGCGCGCCGAACACAGCGCATTCCTTTAGCCCCTCGCAGCCTGCGAGGACAGCCTCTATCCTTTCCGGATTGATCTTGTCGCCACCGAGGTTGATGAGGGCGTCCCGTCGTCCAGTAAGCCGCAGGACATTCCGGGCGTCCAGGGTTCCGATGTCGCCCGGCAGGAACCACCCGCCCCGAAAAGAGCGCGTGGTCGCTTCGACATCGCCCATATAGCGGTCCACGGCAATCGGCGTCTTGATCGCGATGAGGCCCTCTTCGCCAAGAGGCAATGACACGCCGGCCTCGTTCCTGATTTCGACCGTGACATATGGAACCACGACGCCAACGGCCCCCATTGTTTCCGAAACAAGTTGCACGGGTGCGGTTGCGGTCGCCCCAGCTTCGGTCGAACCATAGAATGTTACGACGTGGGAGCACAGACGCGCCCGCACACGGTCGGACAGGGGCTTCGCAAACACGTCACCCGTCGCAATGACAAGTTCCAGTTCGCTTTGCAGAGAAGGATAGCGCTCGTAGCCCTGGAGCATGAGTTCCAAACCGCCAGTCGAGACAACACAAGATTGCACACGATATTCCTCGAATGCGTCGGCGGTCACCTCGAACGTCTCACCAGGAAAGACAAAAGTTCCTCCCCGCCACAGCGTCGACAACAGCACATGATAGCCTACTCCGGTGGAGATCGGCAGATCGCAATAGACGCGAAGGCAATCCAACGCCGCGCTCGCAAATATCAGCGCGCGATGGGCGACGCGGGCGCCGAGAATAGCATGGCCCAGGGCCACGGCTTTCGGCCCACCTGTCGATCCCGAGGTCAAAACGATGCGGCAAAGATCCGTTGGCGCAAGTTGCGGATATTCATTCGGCGCGAGCGGCGTTCCGTCTCCCCGGGTCCACGAAAGATCGGCCAGGAAGAGTTGTGGTGCATTGGCGAAGGCCGTTGGCGCATCTGCGATCACGGCGTCGATCTTGAATGCCACCCTGTTGCGGCCATCATATCCCGATACGCTCGCGATGTTCAGCCGCGCCAGCGCGAGAATGACCGCCGCATGGAAAATCTCATCCGTGATGCTCACCGCAACTATCTGCCCCGGCGCAAGGCCGAGCTTGCGAATATGGCGGGCGATATTGTGGATGAATTGCACGAGCCGGCCATAGCTGATGAGGCCGATGGCCGATCCGGGTGCGCACAGGGCAGCGGCTTTCGGCTGGATTTCGCTCTGGAACAGGATCGGATCGACGATGTTCATGACTTCACGCTTTTCCAACCGCCGGCATCATTGCGTCACTTGCACTTTGGCTCGGCCGATTTCAGCCACGCGCTGACGATCGATTTTGTTTTGCCCCCCACGCGGGATGGCATCGACGGCGATAAAGCGTTGCGGAATAAACACCGGCCGCAGGTGACGCACGCAATGTGCGCGCAATGCCTCCTCATCGATCGACCCGCGTGCCACGATCAATGCAAAGAGTTCGGGCACGCCAAGCAGAGAATCGAGAGTGAAGGCTGCGGCCTCGGCAACACCGGGAAATGTGCACAACGCTTCCTCCACGACTTCCGGTGCGACACTGTCGCCGCCCAATGTAAGCGTTGTCTTCGCGCGACCCGTTATGACCAAGAGCCCGTCGGCGGTCACAAGCCCGAGGTCGCCGGGATGAAAGGCGCCGCCGCGGAATATTTGTGCAGAGGTTTCGGGATCACCCACATAGCCGCTCGCCTGGTGCGGCGAGCGAATGGCAACCCGGCCCTCGCTGCCAGGCGGTTGCGGCCTGCCATCGCCGTCGAGAATGTCGACGGTAACCCCGGGCACCACATAACCGACAGCACCCGGAATGTGACCGATCGCATGCGCTGGCCCGCACGCCACTGTCGTGGTCTCGGTCGAACCATAGGAGACGTAGAGATTCTGGCAGATTCTCCTGCGCGCACGCTCCGTCAGTTCGCGTGACAAGCGCGCGCCTTGGCAGATCATGAATTCAAGATTGCAGTCGAGATCAGGATCTTCCTCAAAGGCGTGAACGATAATCTCGAGATTGTGAGGCGACAACGCCAAGCCCTGCACTTTGAAAGGATGCAAATAGTGCAAGATCGCCGTCGGATCGCGACCGGAATAGTAAATCGTGCCGCCGCGCGACAGCATAAAGATCAAGTAACGAAACCCAGGCGATGACGGGATGCCAAGATCGCAAAATAACCGTGACGTTCGTGCCAAGAGCGGGCCCTTGGCATAGGTATAATGCGCGACGCGATCGGCAAGTGCCTTGTGGCTGAAGGCGACGCCCTTCGGCCGCCCGGTCGATCCTGACGTCAGAATAATCCGGCAGATATCGTTCTCATTGCCGCGATAGACACGCGCATAATCGAGCGGCGTCCCCTCCCCTTGCAGCCATGAATTATTCGCCGCGATAACACTCTGGGACTGACCCGCAAACAGTTGCGGCGAATCCGTAATGACGACATCAACGGTGAGATGTTCCGGCACGCGGCCTTCCGCCAATGACATCGTCACGATGCCGATGCGCATTAGCCCAAGTGCGAGGGCCGCGTGCAGGACGGCGTCTTCAATGAGCAGCGCGACCGTCTGCCCTGGTGTGAAGCCCGTGCGCAGTGCCGCGCGCGCGACGTTATGTATCAGCCTTTCGAGGTGGCCATATTTGATGGAATTAAGGCCCGACCCCGGCGTCGCAATCGCGGTTGCGAAGGGATTGAGCTTGCACTGATACAGAATAGGTTCGACGATGTTCATTTGTTTGCCGAAACATCGGAGCCCCCTCACCCCAACCCTCTCCCCGGAGGGGAGAGGGAGTCTACGGAGATCGTGGCGCCGT
>Ga0209488_10004194_pt1 | contig 11341 bp, 9 predicted proteins | sample Rivendell_Oct201_8_FD_188349 | JGI IMG/M metagenome (GOLD analysis project Ga0209488, IMG submission 188349) | Vadose zone soil microbial communities from the Eel River Critical Zone Observatory, Northern California, USA -... | ecosystem: Environmental > Terrestrial > Soil > Vadose zone >... | reverse complement strand
CAACGCGGAGCACAATCAGCACATCCCGATCGACGAGCTGTTCGTCGACCGTTGCTGGTGCGACGAGGGTCCGACCCGCAAGTGGGGTCAGGCCCGGGCCCGGGGCCGCTGTCATCGCGTGACAGGCTCACCTGCAGTCCGGCTCCCGGCTGGCCATTCTTGGTCACGGTACCGACCACGGCGCCGGTCTGCGGCACGGCCAGCACGAGGTCGAGTCGCGTGATTCCGCCGCCGCGCACGCTGGCGTCTGCCGCCAGCGATCCGTCGAGCAGCTTCGGCCCCAGTTCGCGGAACACCTCCATCGGCGAACCGAGCACTGCCCGCACGGCGTAGCTGCCGGGCACCAGGCCATCGAAGCGATAGCTGCCGTCTTCGTGCACCGACTGCATGAACTGGCCGCCGCGGCCGCCGAAGTTCGGCAGACTCAGCTCGCCGAGCGGGATCGCGACCACGTTGGCATCGGCGAGCTGCTGGCTGCTGGCGCCGGTCACGTGGCCTTCGATCTGGCCCAGCGCACCGAGCACCAGGATCACGCCGTCGACGTCGACCTTGACCTCGAACGGTTCGCTGGTGGCCGCGGCGAAGCCGTCGGCGGCCGCGGTCACGCGGAAGCGGCCGGCGGGGGCGTGGGCCAGCACGAAGCGGCCCTGCTTGTCGCTGGTCGTGTCGGCGACGGTCTGGCCGCCGTTGGTGAAGCGGCGCAGCAGCCGCTGCAGGCCGGCGGCCCGGTCGCCAGCGCCGTCGCGCTGCGGCTCGCGTCCGCGCGGCGGCTGGTCGTCGGCCGTGCGCAACTCGACGTGCGCGTTCGGCACCGGCGCGCCGCCCACGTCCTGGGTCGCGCCGGTGACCGCGAGCCCGCGGTCCAACGCGGCGTCGACCTGCGCTGGCGCGGCGGTCTCGAGCTCGACGTTGGCCGAGCGCCAACGGGTGTGGTCGGCTGACTGCACCACGACCTGGAAGGTGCCGAGTTGCAGGCCGGTCAGCGTGTAGCGCCCGTCGGGATGGTCTTCGGGCTTGCCGAGGTCCATGCCGCGCTGCCACGGGGGGCCGCCGTCGGGTCCGAACGGCCCGCCCTGCTGCTCGATCCCGGGCCGGCCGAAGCCGCCGGGCCCGCCGGGCCCGCCCGGTCCGCCGGGGCCGTTCTGCACCAACCGATCACGCATCGCCCGCAGATCCACTTCGCCTGGCTGACCGCGACCGCGCCCTGGTGGGCCCGCACCCTGGTCCGTCGGTCCGGCGCCGGGGCGCGGACTGCGGCTCGGCAACGCGCGCACGGCGAATCGCGTGACCGGCGCACCGGTCGCCGCGTCGGTGACCACGCCGGTGATCTTCAGGCCATCCTGCAGCGTCACGTACAGCGTCTGCCCGAGCTTGGCGTCGATGCCCTGCTGGTCGTGGTACAGGAAGCCAGCGGCATGGACCTGCAGATCGAGCAAAGCACCCGGCAGGTGCTCGACGGCGAACCGGCCCTGGGCATCGGTCGGCGCGCGGAAATCCCGCCGCGCATGGCTGTCGCGCAGCACCACCTCGGCCTTGTCGACGCCATGGCCGGCGATGTCGTGCACGAATCCCACGACTTCGTAGCCGGGGCCGAGCCGGATGTCCTCCAGCTCGGCGCCGCGGTCGCCTTCGACCAGGAACGTCGGCGACGAGCCGTTCTGGTGGTGGGCAGCCGTCGCCGCCACGCGCCAATCGCCGATCGCAGTGTGCCAGAAGTGGAAGAAGCCGTTGCCGTCGACCTGCTGCTTGCTCAGCAGCTCGTCGCGGTTGCGCGCCGAGCGCAGCCGGTTCTGCATCTCCGGCTGCAGCTCCACGGTCGCGCCGACGATCGTGTTGCCGTCGAGATCGGTCACGCGGCCGGACACGTCGCTGCCGTTCTCGAGCAGCAGATCGCCGACATCGACCTCGCTCTGCACGTCGGCCACATTGCGTTCGAACAGGCCCGGCGCATAGTCACCGTGCGCCACCTGCAGGGCGACGCGCACGTTGCGGAACAACTGCCCCTGGAACGCGAAGTGGCCCTGCGCATCGGTGTGCACGGGCTCGGGGATCCGCCGCTGGTTGTCGTTGCGGTTGCGCGGACCGCCGCGCGCGAAGTCGAGGAACACCTTGGCGTCGGCCACCGGGCCGCCACGGTCGTTGACGACCCGGCCCCGCAGTCGGGCGGTGATGCGTGGGTCCTGGCCCGCTGCGGTCGCGGCCAGTTCCTGCCGGTTCAGCCCCGGAACTGCGATCGGTGCGGCCGCGGTTTCGCCTTCGACCGGCGTGGCAGCCACTTCGACCTCGTCGGTCGGGCTCCAGCTGCGGACCGAAGCATCGTGCAGCAGCGCGGGGACGAGCAGCAAGCCGAGTGCGAGCAACAGCAGGCAACCGGCAATGACGGCAATGGGTTTCTGGGGCATTGGCGAAGGTGTGGCGCGGGGCGCCCTTCTACAGGCTATTACGACCTTCGCCACCATGGCGCGGGAGTGCCGCCCTGTAAGAATCCTGCAAGGCGGCAGACGCCGTCAGTGCCCGAGCACGAACACGGCCGGCGCCGCCGAGCCGAGCACGCTGCCGGTCGCATCGACGAAGGCCACCTGGACGGCACCGGCCAACAGCTGCGGGAAACCCGGGTTGTGCAGCTGCAGGGTCGCCTGCCCCGTCGCATCGAAGGCGATGAAGAACGTGCCGACGACCGACAACAGGGCCGGATCCCAGTGCAGCAGCTGTTCGAAACCCGGGACCGCGATCGTGGTCTCGAAACCCGAGGCATGCAGGGCGAGGGCGGCCATGCCGTTGCCGTTCACCGGGCCGTGCAGCGTCACCACGGCGAACGGACCGGCCGGGATCGGCGAGCCGACGCTGGTCGCGGTGGTCGGTCGCCGGCTGCGCAGCGACCGCAGTCGGCTCGGACCACCGAACGCCGCCTCGTGCACGAACAGCACCGAGCCGAGGTCGGGCTGGAACGGTTCGAACTGTGCAGCCGGCGCGCCGGCGGCGAACTGCAGCGTCACCGCACCGACGCTCGCGCTGCCGTAGTCGATCAGCGTGCTGACGCCCGGCGCCGGACTGTGTACGTCGTCCACTGCACCGACGCGCCCCCGGAAGAAGTCGACGAACAGCAGATCGTCGTCGTTGTCGAACGCCAGGTCGGCCGCCGCGTCGAGGCCGGTGATCACGACCTGCGCGTCCTGGTCGGTCAACACCACGTGCTGCTGCAGGGCGGCATCGACCTGCGTCCGCGTCCAGCGCAGCACCGACACGCTCGCCGGGGGTGACGGGAAGATGGCACTGGCGGTGGCGTAGTAGACATCGCCGTCGTGGTGCACGGCGAGCGCACCACTGGCGCCGGGGACGCGCGCCAGCCCTTGCGCCGACGCGGCCACGAGATCGACGACCAGCAGATCGTTGTCGGCGGCGCCGAAGCCGCCGGTCTTGGCCGACACCAGCAGCCGGCCCGGTGCGAGCAGCGTTGCGTCGTAGTTGAACGGCAGGTTGGCGACCACGTGCGGCGGATGGGCGGGATCGAGCGGCACCAGCCACACGTCGCCGGTGCTGCTCTCGCCGAAGGCGAGGGCGCCGGGGCCGGCACCGACGGTGAACGAACCGAACACGGCGACGGCGAAATGCAGCAGCGTGCGCGGCAGCTGCCCCGGTCGTTCGAGCACGAGGTCGGTGCCGGTGCAGTAGACGACGGCGTGGTCCGGCAATGCCCACACGTTGCCGGCTGCCGGCGGCAGCGCGCGCACCGTGTCGGCATAGCCTTCCGGCAGGGACTGCGCGGGCAGCGGCATCGGCAGGGCGAAGATCGCGGACAGGAGCAAGGGTCTGGTGTTCATGGCAATCGTGGTCGGAGAAGGGAGGAGAACGGGCAACGGAGCACGGATGGGTCGTGCGACCGGCGCGCAGCGGCTGGTCGCCGGGCCGGCGCTCAGGGCAACAGCTGGATCGCCAGCGCCTGGCTGCTGCCGTGTTGGCCGGAGCCGAGGGCACCGAGGCCGATGGCCTGGAACTGCAGCAGGGCGGCGAAACCACCGGGGTGCGTCAGGTGGATCGTGGCGCTGCCGGTCGCATCGAGCTGCGCCGAAGCGGTCGCCAGCGGCGCCGTCGGTGACAGCGACAGCCACATGGCAGCACCTTCGTACACGCCGAACAGGTTCTCGGGTGCAGCGACGGTGCTGCAGGCCAGGAACATCAGGCCGTTCGCCGGCGCACCCGCGAGCGTGAACGCAGCCGTGCCGCGGCCGAACGTCGTGCCGGGCCACACTTGCAGCGCCGGCCGTTCCGGATGCACGCGCACGACTTCGTAGAACAGACTGAAGTCCGAGGCCGCGACCAGCAGCGACGGCGAGTGCGCGTCGGGCTGGTACGGGCGGAACCCGGGCACGGACGGCGACGACTGCGGCAGGAACTGCAGCTGCAGTCCCGTGCCGTTGAGCGTGACGACGGGCGAGGTCTCGGCCACCAGCGTCGCCAGCGGTGCGCGCAACACCGCGTTCGAGTTGGGATCGCTGACGTAGACCCGTTCCGCCTCGTCGAGGGCCAGGTCATAGGCGCCATTCCAGCCGCCCTGGACGCGGTCGGCATCGCTGCGCAGCAACGCCTGCCCCTGGTACAGCGCCGCCTGCACGCGCGCGGCCGGGAAGTGCAGCAACTGCACGGCGCCCGCCGGTGGTGGCACCACGGCGCCGAGGTCGGCGACCAGCAGACCACCGGCCTGGTCGAACGCCAGCGGACCCGACGGCCCCGACAACGGCAGGAACTGGCGCGGCGGCCCCGCCGGCGACACCAGCCACAGGCCGGTGTTGGCGCCCGGTGCCGGCCAGGCCGGGTTGGCCGACACGACCACGGCGCCGCCGGCATGCACCTGCAGATCGAACGAGTTGGCGACGCCCGGGAACGACGTCAGCGTCTGGGTCTGGGTGTCGAGCGCATACACGGTGCCCGAGCGCAGCGAAGTGCAGCAGACGCGACCGCGCGGCGGGTCGGAGCGGACCGCGGCGATCTCGTCGCCGGTGCCGAGCGCCAGCACCGGGTTCCAGGTCGACGGATCCGGCCGTTGGTAGAGCACGCCGCGCAGCGCCACATAGAAGGCCGCGGTAGCGGGATCGAAGGCGCTGCCGCGCACATAGAACGCCTGGTTGGTCGAGTAGTAGGCGGTCTCGGCGGCGAAACCCGGCGGGGTGGCGATCGTCACCTGGGCGGCGAGGTTCGTCGGCGCGCCGCACAGAAGGCCGACGCACAGAAGGCCGGCGCAGAACGGGCCGGCGCAGAACGGGCTGGGAGCGGCAGCCGGACGGGAAGATCGGGACAAGTTGCACCTCGCCGGCGTCGCGCGCGCCAGCAACGGAGAGTCGAATCGGGCCTGCGCCCGGTCCCGATCGGATGTTCTGGCTCCCGATTCGTCCTACTGATCGCACCTTCCCGGCCTCGCCGACGGGGCGATGCCAGTGGTCTCACGCGACGTTCGTCTCGGTCACAGCTGCGGGACAGCGCCGGATTTGCACCGGCTTCCCCGACGAGGACAGAGCAAAGCGTAGTCGGCGGGTACAACTGCCGCAAGCCAGCCCTTGCCTGTGGCACCGACGCAGTCGAAAAACCGGCCCCTGTAATGTCGCTCCTCCTGAAGGACCTGGCGTTCCGCGCTGCGGCCACCGGTCTGAACCTGTGTGGTGCTGCCGATACTGCGCGCTTCGATGCCAGCCAGTGTCCGGATTGGCGTGCCGAGCGGCTGCAGCAGGGTTGCGGGACCATCGTCGTGCTCGGCAGCGGCGGACCGACCTTCTGGCAGCAGATGGTGCGACAACACGGCGCGCCGAAGGCGCCGCAACCGAACTACCACCCGGTGCAGGCTTTCGCCGTGCAGGGCATGCGCGAGCTGATCACCTGGCTCCAGGCTGCTGGCGTGACGGCGCGGTTGGTCCAGCCCGAGGATGCGTGCACGCTCAACTTCGTGCAGCTCGGGGAAGCGGCCGGCCTCGGCACGGTGTCGCCGGTGATCCACCTGCTGCTGCATCCGCAGTTCGGGCCCTGGGTGTCGTTGCGCGGTGCGCTGCTGGTGGTCGGCAAACCATTCGGCGAGATCGCCGACGCCTCGCTCGCCGACAGCTGGCAGCCCTGCTGCGGCTGCCCGAAGCCATGCGTCGCGGCATGTCCGGCCGGGGTGCACGACGGCGCCGGCGGCTCGGATTACCACCGCTGCGCCACCCACCGCCATGCCGGCAACTGCGAGGTCGGTTGCAGCGTCCGGCGTGCCTGCCCGGTCGGCGCCGAGCACCGCTACCCGCCCGACGAGGAGGCGCATCGCCACGCCTACAGTCTGTTCGCGATGCGCAAGTGGTACGGACTCGGCAAGTGGGCGCTGGTGCCGCGCTTCCTGCGCGGCTGAACGTCCGCCAATGGCGGTGCCGTTGCCGGCCGCCGTGGCGCTGAAGGACCGCGCCGGCCATCGCAGCGGTGCCGCGCGCGCGCGCCCGTGACCGGCAGAGCTCACCGGATCAACGCGCGGATCCGCGCCACCGAGTCGTGCACGTCGGCGGTGGTGGTGCGGTGGTTGACGACGCAGAACCGCAGCACGTAGCGGCCGGACAACCGGGTCGAGGACAGCATGACGAAGCCGTCCTGCATCAGGTCGTGGACCAGCTGCTGGCTCGCGGCATCGCCGGCGCGCAGCGCGAAGGTGAACACCGACAGCTGCGGCGGCGTGACGATCTCGACGCGCGGATCCTGCTGCAGCAGCGCGTGCGCCAGCCGGCACAGCTCGAGATCCTTCTGCACGTTGGCGGCGATCGCGGCGGTACCGACGCTGCGCAGCAGCAGCCACAGCTTGAGCGCGCGGTTGCCGCGCGTCAGCTCGGGGCCGCGGGTGAAGAAGTTCACTTCGGCGCGCGGGATGTCCTGCATGTAGGTGGCGTCGCCGCCGAATGCGGCGGCCAGCCGGCGGGCATCGCGCACCAGCAGGCAGCCGCATTCGAACGGCGCGTAGAACCACTTGTGCGGATCGAGCGTGATCGAGTCGGCGCGCTCCCAGCCGCGCAGCCACTCCCGGCCCGCCGGCAACAACGCCGCCGCCGCGCCGTAGGCGGCGTCGACGTGCAGCCACAGCTGCTGTTCGGCGCACAGCTCGGCGATCGCCGGCAACGGATCGATCGCGCCGGTGTTGGTGGTGCCGGCGGTCGCGGCGACGACCGCCGGCACGCGGCCGAGCGCGCGGTCTTCTGCCACCATCTGCCGCAGCGCCGTGACGTCGAGTCGCAGGCGGTCGTCGACCGGCACCGACCGCACGTTGGCGGCGTGCAGGCCGAGCACCTTGGCCGCCTTGGCCAGCGAGTAGTGGCTCTCGTTCGAGACGTAGACGGTCGCCGTCGCCCGATCGCGGTCACCGAGGCCGGCGGCGAGTGCGCCGAGGTTCGCCAGCGAGCCGCCGGTGGTGAAGATGCCGGTCATCGGCGGCGGCAGGCCGACGGCATCGCGCAGCCAGGCCAGGGTCTGCACCTCGAGTTGCGCCATCACCGCGCCGCCGAGCCAGGTGCCGACGAAGGTGTTGGTGGCGGCCGCCACCCATTCGCCGAGCGCACCGATGAACGAACCCGGACCCGGTACGTAGGCGAAGAACCGCGGATGGTTGACCAGCGTCGCGCGCGGCAGCAGGTCGGTGAAGAAGCGCTGCAGCGACGGCAACATGCCGAGACCCGAAGTCGGCAGCGGCTCGTCGAGCAGGGGTTGCAGCTCGGCGGCCACCGGTGGCGTGATCACCTTGCGCTGGCGCAAGCTCGCCAGATGCGCCACCGCGAGGTCGATCGCGTGGTGGCCGAGCTGCTGCATCTCCCGCAATTCCGGATCGAGGGTCATGCTGCCGTTATCGCGGCGCGAGCGCGGGCCGACAAGATCGACGGTTCGTTGACCCTGTGGTGACCACGGCCTATCGTTCGCCCTCTTTTTCCCTCCCGGCCCGGGCGACCCATCGCGTGCGGAAGACGGTTTCCATCGGCAACGGCATCGCTTTCGGCGGCGACGGCTTCGTCGTCGTGGCCGGGCCGTGTGCGGTCGAGAGCCGCGAGCAACTGCTCGCCACGGCGGTCGCGGTCGTGGCTGCCGGTGCCGGCATGCTGCGCGGTGGGGCGTTCAAGCCGCGCACCTCCCCACGTTCGTTCCAGGGTCTTGGCGCGCATGGGCTCGAACTGCTGCACCAGGCGTCGTTGCGCACCGGCCTGCCGGTGGTCACCGAGGTGCTCGATCCGCGCGACGTCGAACTGGTGGCGGCGACCGCGGACCTGCTGCAGGTCGGCTCGCGCAACATGCAGAACTTCGCGCTGTTGCGCGAGGTCGGCCGGCAGCGCAAACCGATCCTGTTGAAGCGCGGTGCCGCGGCGACGATCGACGAGCTGTTGGCCGCGGCCGACTACATCCTGGCGGAGGGCAACGAGCAGGTGGTGCTGTGCGAGCGCGGCATCCGCGGCTTCGACCCCACGACCCGCTACGTGCTGGACCTCGCCGCCATCGCGGTGCTCAAGGAACGCTCGCCGTTGCCGGTCGTGGTCGATCCGAGTCACGGCACCGGCAAGGCGGCCTACGTGCCGGCGATGGCGAAGGCAGCGGTCGCCGCCGGGGCCGACGGCCTGCTGCTGGAAGTGCACCCGGTGCCCGAACGGGCGCTGTGCGATGGCCCGCAGGCGCTGCGGCCGCAGGATTTCACCAGATTGATGGCGGAATTGCGCCGTCTCGTTCCACTGATGGGTCGGCACCTCCTGCGACCAGCGGTGGTCGGAACGGAGACTGCCGGCTCAACGCCCAACGAGGTCATCGCGCCATGAGCCATCGGGTCCGCAAACCATACATCGCCGGCAACTGGAAGATGAATCTGGACCGGGCCAAGGCCCTCGACCTGATCAAGACGATCAAGGGCCGCCTCGGTGACGGCACCGATCGCGAAGTGGCGGTGTTCGCGCCGTCGATCTACCTGGCGGACGTCACCGCGGTGGCGCAGGGTTCGCCGCTCGGCGTCGGTGGCCAGAACATCTGGTACGAGGACAGCGGCGCCTTCACCGGCGAACTGGCTGCCAGGATGCTGCGCGAGGTCGGGGCCGATCGGGTGCTGGTCGGCCACAGCGAACGGCGGCACGTGTTCCACGAACCCGACGACTGGATGGGCCGCAAGGTGCGCATGGCGCTCGATCGCGACCTGCTGCCGGTCTACTGCGTCGGCGAGACCCTGGACGAGCGCAAGGGCAACCGCACCGACCGCGTGCTCAAACGGCAACTCGAGTCCGGCTTCGAGAAGGTGCGGCCCGAGGACGCGCACCGCCTGACCGTCGCCTACGAGCCGGTGTGGGCGATCGGCACCGGCGAAGTGGCCACGCCCGAACAGGCCGGCGCCGCACACCGCACGATCCGCAAGTGGATCACCGGCCGTCTCGGCGACGAGGCCGCGCAGACGATGCGCATCCTCTACGGCGGCAGCGTCAAGCCCGACAACGCCCGGGAGCTGATGGCCGTCGACGGGGTCGACGGCCTGTTGGTCGGCGGTGCCAGCTTGCAGGCAGATGCCTTCATCCCCATCATCGAGTACGACGCAAAATGATCGCTCTGTACTACCTCGGTTGGTTCCTGTTCTTCGTCTCCTCGATCCTGCTGACGATCGTCGTGCTGTTGCAGGAGAGCAAGGGCGGTGGTCTCGCCGAAGCCTTCGGCGGCGTCGGCGCCGAAACCTTCGGCGTCAAGGCCGGCGGCATCAACAAGTTCACGTTCCTGCTGGCCGCCATCTTCCTCGGCTCGGCGATCCTGCTGCACGCCACCTGGAACACCTGACCTCGCAGGCATCATCCCGCAGGCGCGTGCCTGCACGCCCGCAGTGACCGCCATCCGCAAGCCGATTGCCAGCATGACCGGCTCCGGTACCGCGACCGGACCCACGGAAGCGGGCGAGCTGCGGATCGAGGTGCGGACCGTCAACAGCCGTGGCCTGCTGATCAAGCAGCGGCTGTGCAGCGAGTGCATTGGTTGCGAGGCGGCGATCGAGGAACTGGTGCGTCGCCAGCTGCAGCGCGGCACGGTGACGTTGGTGGTCGAGCGGCTCGATCCGCGGCTGCCGTTCGCCGATCGCCAGACGCTGCGCGGCCAGCTGCAGGAACTGCGGGCGCTGGCCGCCGAACTCGGCGTCAAGGACGATCTCGGCCTGCGCGACCTGGTGATCCTCGCCGGCCAGTCTTCGCGCAGCGAGGTCGCGGCGGCACGCGAGCTGCGGCCGCGCATGGCCGAGCTGGTGCTCGCCGCCTTGCGGCAGCTGCAGCAGCGCCGCGAGGCCGAGGGTGCGGCGATCGTCGCCGTCATGCTGCTGCTGCTCGACGAACTGGTGGAGCAGGTGCGCACCGCGACCGCGCGCGCACCCGAACTCAGCGCCGCCTACCGTGACCGCCTGCTGCGCCGCATCAACGAGTTCCTGGCGACCCAGGGGCTGCAACTGCAGGCTGCCGACGTCGTGCGCGAAGTGGCCTTGTTCAGCGATCGCGTCGACGTCAGCGAAGAATTGCAGCGTCTGGTGGCCCACGTCGGCGAAGTGCGCAACACGCTGGCGCAGGGCGGCGAAGTCGGGCGGCGGCTGGAGTTCCTGCTGCAGGAGCTGCTGCGCGAGGCCAACACGCTGGGTTCCAAGTCGCCGGACGTGACGATGGCGCACACGGTGGTGGCGATGAAGTCCGGCATCGATCGGCTCAAGGAACAGGCGGCCAACCTCGAATGAGCCGGACGCGCGGCAGGCTGGTGGTGATCTCCGGGCCGTCGGGCGCCGGCAAGACCTCGGTCTGTCGGGCGCTGAAGCAGCGTCCGGAGATCGAGTTCTCGGTGTCGGCGACGACGCGACCGATGCGCGCCGGCGAGCGTGACGGCGTCGACTACCACTTCCTCGACCGCGCCGAGTTCGAGCGCCGCGTCGCCGCCGGCGAGTTCCTCGAACACGCGCTCTACAGCGGCAACTACTACGGCACCCTGCGGGCGCCGATGGACCAGGCGTTCGCCGCCGGCCACGTGTTCGTGCTCGAGATCGAGGTCGAGGGTACGCGGCAGCTGCGGGCGCAGCGGTTGCCGGGACTCTACGTGTTCATCGCCCCGCCGAGCCTGCAGGCGCTGCGCGAGCGGCTGCAGAAGCGCGGTACCAACGCGCCACCGGAGATCGAAACCCGCATGCGCATCGCCGAGCAGGAACTGCGCGCCGCGCGGGAGCTGGTCGATGGCGCGCCGCTGTACGACCATCACATCGTCAACGAAGTCCTGGACGTCACGGTACGCAGGGTCGAGGAGCTGATCGGGCTGTGAAGCGCACACCGCAGAAGCCGCGGGCCCGGCGCGTCGGCGCTGCTCGCGG
>Ga0209488_10004193_pt1 | contig 11346 bp, 19 predicted proteins | sample Rivendell_Oct201_8_FD_188349 | JGI IMG/M metagenome (GOLD analysis project Ga0209488, IMG submission 188349) | Vadose zone soil microbial communities from the Eel River Critical Zone Observatory, Northern California, USA -... | ecosystem: Environmental > Terrestrial > Soil > Vadose zone >... | reverse complement strand
GTGAAAGGACCCTGAAGAGTCGCGTTAAGCACCTACCAGGATGACAGAAGCCACATATGGCGTCTGGTTTCCTGTACCAAAGAAGAGCGCGGCGAGAGGGTACACCATTCTCTCCCCGAAATCCTTGGAGAGCCCAAAGAGGCGCAAAAGGACGTATACGGGTAGCAGAGCCAGTATACCTTCAAGGAGCTTGACTGCTTTAAGGACACGACCGAATTTGCTGATATCAGATGCGAGATGCTCTGTGAGTGGAGAAGGAAAGACGTTCGTCCAAAAGTTTTCGCCTTTGCCAAAACTGATTCTGTGGGAGACGGGGTGAATGGAAAAAACGTTGGGAGCGGCCACACGACGCGCACTGCATATCTACTTTCTCAGGTGGGAACCCGAGTTCGCGGAAGATGCGCAACGTGTTAGCAAAGGCGGGCGAACAGCCCTGAACTCCATCGTTGATATACGACGCGCCACACAAAGTAGAGTCTACATCCATGGAGCTCGCCATACCGCCTGCCATTGGCTCCTTCTCGAAGACGGTAACAATGAACTTGTCAGTGTGCTTTGACAGGGCATAGGCGGCCGAGAGACCGGCGGCTCCAGCACCCACAATGGCAACGTGGTGGAGAGGCATTGTAAGGAGAATAAAAACCAACCAGGAATACAAATTCGCCGATCGAATGATGACCAAACAAAAGCACAGAGCAGACACTGGCACGTACAGGTGTAAAGCTCAGAATATTATAATCAGTAGCCATAACAAGTTCGTATCCGTCCTACTCTCAACACTCTTCATCATTTCAAGGATATTTCAGTGGTCGCGAGACTTCCTACCAAAGTGTGCTCAGAAAACAACAAGGCATTGGATTCAGAGTTACCTATAGTCGCCCTCAGCGGCAACACTCAGCTCTTCAATCTCGCCTTGTACCGCACTTAGGGCCTCGGCAGCAAAGGCGTGATAACGTAGCTGTACGTAGGAGAAAGGTCATCTGGGAAGCTAGCCGGAAGGGATGGTGAACAATTACCTGTGCTTTGAGGAGCTCGTGGAGGTTCTTAATCGGCTCGGGCTGCCCGGAGGGGGATTGGTTAAAAAAAGATTTAGGACGGAGATCATCACACACATTCTCAAGCACGGCCTTCATCAGTGTAATAGCAACCTCCGTCTTCTGGACAAGATCATCCTCGGCATTCTCGACATCTAAACGAGCATGCTCCTGCTTGGCCGGACTAGCGGTCTTCAACCTGAAAGTGGGGCAACACCGTGTCAGGACGTAAAATGAAAAAGAGCATATAAAGCAGGGACACAGGACACCCCCCAGTGGACGTACGTTTGCTTGGCAGAATCCAGCTCGAGTCGGGACAAGCGTACTGCCTGACGAGCCTTGACGGCAACGTTGATCGAGGTCTGCAGAGTCTGTTGCCACGGCGCAAGGAATAGGCGCGCAACTTGGTCGTCGTGTTGCTCGCGAGCATTCCCAACTTTCTTCCATGCCCCACCATACTCGGCCAACGCTTGCGCAAGACGGTCATCTTTGCCCCCGGGTGACTGCGCCAGTGCCGAAGAGGCGGCAGTCGCTGCACGGCTAAGTGCATGAGGCAGCGTCTTGTGTTGAGGTGTGGGAGCTTCGGTCCTCGAGGGTGCAGGGAGGTTGGTACCCTTGAGGTTGCTCGCGGCAAAGTTGGTCACACCACGGCTGATATTGGCGCCAAGCTCGGCCACGGACTCTTGGATTTGTGATGGGTAGTCGTACGTCTCATTTTCATATGCTTTGGTGATCCTGTAGATGTCTGGTTTAGGAACTAACTGGATGCAAGGGCGAGGCTGCGCAGCACGCACTTGAGAAAAGTTGTGTGAGCCACTTTGAGGGCTTCAACTTGAGTCTCGAGGTCCCTATACTCTAATAGGTAGAAGAGTTAGAGATTTGGAGAGTCAGGAAAGCGAGAATAAGTGTGCAGACCCTGTGGGAGTTCTGTTATCTCGTCGGGGGCGACCTGCCCGAGGCGCTCCCTGGTCGCTTGAACGGACGAATTAAAGCCTTTGGCAAACTTATTGGCAGATTGACCGAGATTAAGGTTGGAAAAGCTTGATTGAATTTTGCCCCAGCCTTCCATCGTGTTGTGATACAGTTCGTCGTCGACAAGTTGAAGTTGAGTTGAATAAACTGAGCTCGAGCGCCCAGTAAGCCAAACACGCAATGATTATGTAAGCACTCCTCCTCCACCTGAGCGACGCGTACGCCCCTCGACGCGCACACCTTTACATGTCTGCTGCCATGCACTCCCCACGGTCAGGTTTTGACTTTTCAAATGCGAATCGGTGGGTTATGAACCTCTCTTAAGGAGTTGGTTCAAACAGCGCTCTGGTAGCAATGCTTTCTTTGAGGACAAAGGTGTCAAGATGCCACAGGCTACCAGCACCGGTACGACTATTGTCGGCTGCCTGTTCAAAGATGGGCTCGTACTTGGCGCCGACACGCGCGCGACCGCGGGTCCTATCGTGGCAGACAAGAACTGCGAAAAGGTGCAGACTCCAAGGCCTCGGACGCCTTGCCCGTTTCCCAATCGTCCTTCTTATCTCAAAGTGTAAACTGACGAAGCAATTCAATGACATAGATTCACTATATCAGCGAGTCCATCAGATGTTGTGGCGCCGGCACCGCAGCGGATACCGAGTTTATCACCGCCCTCATCTCGAGTAACATCGAGCTCCATGCGCTCTCAACTGGCCGCAAGCCTCGTGTCGTCACTGCTATGACCATGCTTAAACAGCGGCTCTTCCAGTGCGTCTCCTAACACTAACGCGTTTGAAAGGCGCATGCAGTGACAATACACCGGCGGCGGGCCACCGCTGCAGGCACCAAGGTCAGATAGGTGCCGCGCTTGTCCTAGGAGGCGTCGACGCTACCGGCGCCCACTTGTTCACCATTCACCCACACGGCTCGACGGACAAGCTGCCGTACGTTACGATGGGTTCCGGTTCGCTTGCCGCGATGGCCGTCTTTGAGTCGGGATGGAGGCCAAACCTAGACGTGCGTGATCTCCTGCAAGAAGTGATTTTTCCAATAATTCTCATATCCTTATTAGCGGGACCAAGCCTTGCAGCTCGTCGTCGCAGCCATTTCTGCCGGTATTTTCAACGATCTCGGCTCTGGCTCAAACGTAGATGCGTGCGTTATCACAGCGTCCCATACCGAGATGCTGCGTAACTACGTAATGCCCAACGTTCGTGTCGAAAAGGAGCGCAAGTACGGTTTCCGCCGCGGTACGACAGCATGGACGCGGGAAAACGTGCGTGATTTGGTTGTGAGCGAGGAGAGCCGACCGATAGCTGGTGTTGCTGGCGGTGAGGCGATGGATACTAGCTGAGCTGAGGAGCTCACGAGCGTCGAATCGTGAATATAGAAAGGTCGTGTAGGATGTCTTCCAGTTGAAGTTGAAAATCATATCCGATTTCAATTTCTAACGACTACATACATGGCATTAGCCGCAAAAAAGAAATAATTTCTCAATAGATAGCGATGATACATCATGCGAAATCAATGTTATAAAAGCCAAGAAAAAACATATGTGCCGTGAATGCTTTGGGGGGAGGAGTCGCATGAGGAACCAAATGATGGGCGGGTAGGTTTTAGGATGTGTCGCGTTTTGGGAGAGGTGGGCATGAAGTTCGGATTCAGATCCGGGGAAATATATAACTGGCATTACCGTCCGGCTTTATCTTCGGTAGACGCAGGGGAAATCACCGCGACCAAAACCGAGATGTCTGTAGATAGCCATCATGAGCAAATAAAATGGGGTGAATCACATCACACGACGGACTAACCATCTAGCTTTCCGCCGCTGAACACCCGCCCTTCCTCGCGCGCCCTGCATCCAAACGGGATTTCGTCGTCCGCTTCCAGAAGTGTTGACAAACTCTCTGCAGTCGACGTCATCTTTGAGCGGCGCTGCGACACTTTGCGCGCTCGCGAGCAGAGCGCCTCGGAGAGCATCCCTGCGAGTGTGCGTCGCGGAAGCTGTGAACCGCTTGCCAGTGGAGAGGTGAGGAATGTGCGCCGGAAGCGCACGACCTCATCGAGGACCTCTTCGTCCCATAGGTTATCGCTCAACCCGTCTGAAGCAAGGACGAGGATGTCATCGGCGTGCACGGGGAGCGTGATCACTTGCGCTGCGCTCGGCAGTGTGCTAGATGCAGGCCCCAGCTGCAGTGGCGTATTAAACTGGAGACGGGGTATAGGTGAATGTAACTCAAGGAGCGAGAGGGAAGCGACGTACGGCCCACCACATCTCCTCGCTGCGCCAAACGATGTCGTCTCCACGGACCAGCATACCGATGCAATCGCCGAGGTGCGCAATCCGGATGACTGCATCGTGCGCCAGCGCATCCGCAACTACACTTACTTCGGGCGTGGGAACGTGCGAACCTGCGCTGTCGAGCACCGCTAGGAGAGCGGTCGAGGATCCGGTCATAAGGGGTTCTGGTTTGGATGGCGCAGGTAAAGATGGTGTTGATGCCTGTGCGGAGGGTAAAATAACGTGGGCTTTGAGTGCCCGCTCATAAGCACGCTCTAGAATGAGGAGGACATCAAGTCCATCCGCTAGGTCCTCGATACTATCGTCGGTGGCATCTTGTGACGTCGCTAAATGCGATGGAGAAGACGAAGGTGGATAAGGGGGAAAGGGCGTATTCGGAGATGGGGTCGAGTCATGAAAGGAGACAGCCGGGGAGGAAGCTTGTGCAGCTACTTCGGCGGAACAGAAGTACATCAAGCGTCGGGCGAAAAGGGCTGACGGAGATGGGGCGCCTTTCGGCGAATCTGAGATGGGCATGAAGACACCGCTGTATGGAGATATGTGGATCACGTACGGTTGCGAGACCATCCACCAACGCCGTCCGCGACACCCATCGCATTGTCACGGACAAAATAAGCATCTTCGCCGACCTGTACAGCGAGGTCGAGCCCGTCCGCCAGCTTCAAGCGGTGGGACCAAGGGTCCACGTCACCGCCCGCATCACGGCCAGGGTCAACGGATGAAAAGTGGCGCTTGGGAATTCCGTAGGCACCAACATCGAAATGAAAACGATGCTTTGATGCGGAGGAATTCGTGGAGAGTAAACATGGATCGAGGACAGCGGAAGGGGGTGGTGGCGGGGGGGTGAAGGGCTGATACAAGAAAAAGGGAGGGGCGTGAAAGTTGGACAAGGGGACGCCATTGAGCGAAGATGATGACGAGTTGGACGAGTGCGGGGAAGTGAGAGCAAGGGATGAAGGGGGAGCAGCGCCGGTATGGGCATGTTGGGAATTTGGAGCTTCAGGCTCTGTCTTGGCCTCTATGGGAAGGCGTGTTGTAGAAAGTAGATGTGGGTTACCGGGGCGAGAGGATGGAGGAGGGGTAGATGGGTCAAAGTAGGGTAATGACGGGGAATAAGTGTGAAGAGCACGCGAAGAGGATCCGGCACTATTGGAGCGAACGCGTGGGGCAACAAAGCCTCTTGGGAGGACAGTATAGAGACGTTTATGAAAGGACTTTATGGTTGGACCAGGGGCTGTCATCGTGTGCGAGATTAAGGAAGAGAATGTGGTGGTTGCATGCGTACTGTGGCCCCCCTCCGTTTCTCCGATGGTTTCCCACCCACCCACTTCCCGGCTCCGTCCGCCGTTAATCGGTCATCAGCCATCACAACCACTATCTTATAATCCAATTAAACGAAAACACATCTAATCCTATGCCATCCGTATCAAAAAAATCTCTGCAAATCCTCATGAATGGAATAGGCCAACCGGCGTTGTGTCTTGGTGGCCTTCCGACCACCCGTTTGCCTATCCAAACCCCATGAGTGCGAAACATGATCCATAAAACTATCCCCACCCACCTTTGTTCCTGGCAAACAAAACTTTCCGGTGCACCCTCCCAGTCATCCAGGACATACATCCCTGTCGCGCCCAGACCATGGTCATCGTCCTCGGAACCAAAAAGGTCTAATGCAAGTTGCGTATGGACGACACCCGCATACGTCGTCACGCAGCGAGGATTAACAAGGATCCGGGCAGGTCGAAATAGAGAGTTGGGGATCGAGAGACGGGTGAATGGCGATGGGTCCTCGACCGGGACATCTGAATCTGGCATCGCGTCGTAGTCGGAACCTGCGTTCGCATCCGGGTCCGCATCGTTTGGTAACCGGTGAGCGGGCCCCTGCTTCACCTCATCGTCGTCGTCCAGAGCACGTTTACGACGTGCAGGAGAGTTCCTCGCGTCCATCTCCTGGACCCCTTCTCTGGCCTTGTGAAGCCAGAGGTCCCGGCAAAACCATGCTTGGCTACTATCTAAGCATGGTGCATCTGACGTGCGCTCGGGCGCGGCCTCTATCGTGGACACATTATGGAAATCTGTGCCTGCGCGGTACGAGATCCCCATGTAGTACGATTGAGCTGGGTCAACGACATGAGTACCTGACTCGCAACAAAACACCTGGAACGGCAAGTGTTGCGAGTAGCGAGCAGCACCGATTCTATCCCGTGGCGGGACGGCGTCAGGCTTTGAAGATGATTTTGATTGACGGAACTGATCGCCGTTGATATCACGAGTGCGCCATCTGAGGATGAATGAGCTGGCGTATACGTCGAGCAAAACGAATAAGGTACATGCCTGTCGGAAAAGATAAAGAAGCCGTTATGCTCAGCCCAATCCATACCGCAAACCATCGCGGCATCGTTTGCATCGCTGACTTTGATCGTCTCCAGAATGTCATTGGGACAAGTGAACCCCTTGAGCCAGATGACACGATGGAACTTGATTTTGCGCCGCTCGTACAGCTCCATAAGGGGCTCGAGGGCGAGGTTGCGCGTATAAGCCTCTTCGGAAGGGTAATAAGCCGCTCCCGGATCTTCAGTCATACCAGGGACCCGTCTGATCCTGTACGGGATACCCAACAGAATGAGCACCGCTTCTGATAGATCCGTGAGAGTAGCTGTTGAATCTGACGAGTCGTAATCGAGCATTGAGACGAAGAGGCGGGAGGGTCCGAATCGTTTCGCGAGTTGGACGATGACGGCGAGCTGGTCGACGAGGAAGTGGTCGGCAGAATGAATGATTATGCTAAAAAAGTAGAGATGCTTTTTGCTTAAAAGGTCGTCAAACGCGTGCTCTTGACTGTTCTGGCCGAATGGACGAATGAGGGTGGGACAATGCGCCGCGACCCAGCCGTGAAGGGAGAGGAGTGTCTCGATAGAGCTCAGAACGCTCTGAGCGTCCATTTGCGCAGTGTCCGGGCCCAAAATACTATGCCAAAGCAGAGTCAGTCGAGGACTGAGAGTCGAAACTCGCACTCACTATGGCTTCTGATTACCCTCCCAGTAATCCTCCACTCCATTGAGAACGATATCACTCATAAGGTCTTCTCTCTCGTCGCGGCCCATCCGGGACTGCAAAAATGCATGACGTCGGACATCTAACGCGTTGTCTGTGACATGCACAAAGTCGAGGACGCCATGTCCCTGTATTTCGTGCGATTTTGTCCTTGACGACGATGACTTGGAAGAGGTAGCGAGACGAATCAAGATGGCTGCTGCGACAAGGAGGAAGATGCGTGTCAAGTTGCGACGGCGGAAGCCGAAAGCCATTTTGTTCGATGTGAACGGCTTTCGAGCGATATTTTGTGTAAGGGTAATTGGACCTGGGAGTGAGTCGGTTTGTTGAGTGACGAGTGGTGTCCGCCCTTTTCGGCGCCTGCGCCACGCTAAACCCAAAACTCTCATAGGCACCCCCTGACGGTAGCGCTTTGCTACTTTGACCTCCATGGCTGTCGTACCACATCTTATGACACTGGCCGATCTGTCTGGCCCTCAGATTAATCGTCTTGTCAACCATGCTCATCGCCTCAAGCGGTTGTCCACACCGTTGCTCGCACCCGATTCAAGCAAGCAGCGTTACCAGCGCTTCCCCCCCCAGTCTCTATCCAGCAAGTCCATCGCCCTCCTTTTCTCAAAACGTAGCACACGTACGCGCCTGTCCGCGGAAACCTCTGCGCTCTTGCTCGGTGGCAGTGCATTATTTTTAGGAAGTGAAGATATACAACTCGGGGTAAACGAGTCTCCGCGTGACACGGCGCGTGTCATTGGCGGAATGTGCCAAGGTATTTTTGCGCGAGTCGGTGACCACTCGGAGATTGAGGTGCGTCGAATATGATTCCCTACACTCTGGCGCCCACCATCTCGACAACCAGGAACTTGCTAAATACTCACCGGTACCTGTGCTCAATGCCTTGTCTTCACTTTGGCACCCCACTCAAATTCTCGCCGACCTCCTCACCCTCCACGAGCATGCACACCTCTTTCAGCCTTCTTCCACTACTTCATCCGGACGGACAGCAAAAGGCCACGTGGCAACACTCCCAAAACTTCGGCCGTTGACGATCGCATACGTCGGCGATTCTGCCAACGTGTTGCACGATATGTTAGTGACCTACCCACGACTTGGCCACAGTCTACGTATTGCGACACCTCCAAAACCGGCATATCAGGCGCCTGCACCTGTGTGGGATCGCGTGAAGGAGCTCAAATGCGACGAGAAGATCTGGTGGGGGACTGACCCGAAAGAAGCAGTTAAAGGCGCAAACGTCATCGTGACAGATACCTGGTACACCCTCTCAAGGCTATTGAGGATATCGTCGAGCTGACGTCCAACAGGGTCTCAATGGGACAAGAAGCAGAGTACGAGCAGCGAGTGCGCGACTTTGCGGGCTACCAGGTGACCGAAGCACTCTGTCGCGAGGGAGGTGCCCATCCCGACTGGAAGTTCATGCATTGCCTGCCCCGAAAGAAGCACGAGGTCGACGACGAAGTACGTACACCCGTATTTCTATGTCAAAACGCACATCTCATGACTTTCTGGAGGTCTTCTATGGCCCTCGCTCTCTCGCCTTTCCGGAAGCCGACAACCGCAAGTGGACGATTATGGCCGCGTTCGAGTGCGTCGCCTGCCTTGAGTCTGCGTATACCGTGTACTCATTGTGCCCTCCAGTTTACTCTTCGGAAAGTGGGATCTCACTGGTAAAAGTGACCGCAAGAAACGCCAGGACTCCTAGAGTAATGCAACCACTCCAAAAATCTGTAAAATATATATTTGCAGAACTGTCGCCGCTTCGCGTCTTTTCACTCTCCACGCGCTCTGATATGACGTCACGGGGCTCTGGCACAATTACCGCACCGGTGATAAGAGTGACATCCCCGCAAGTCGACTCCAACAATCTAAAGGCGCACACGTGTTGAGTGATGTGAAGTACGGACATCAGCGTTGAGCCTATCGCCACCTCGACTGCCGCTTTCACCTATCTGAGGTATCTGATGCCCTCCCTAAGCGCCATGACCAACTGCAGCTGCGACTCTTCCAAGAAGATAAACTTTAGGACTACTTTACTTAAGTGGGTGAGCCTCCAGTACCCTGGCAGCGTCTCGTTCTCGCTCGGACAGTTGTAAGTTGTCAATATGTCAACATCTCCCACTCGGGTGTGGAGTTGTCACGTGTTCCATCAAAGGCACGTGGTATATAAGCCCAAACCATCTCAACTTCCTATTTAGGACCCTGGCGGCCACTGGAGATATTACGACCTCTCTCGGCTCGGACCATAGCACGAACCTACACGAGAAAGGAGGTCGCCGAGGTGGAGTGACGTACATTACATCCTCGAGAGTAATTTATTGTTCACACTGTGATCCCCTTTTCGGGTGGGGCAAGTGGGTCATGTGCGAAGTTTGCTCCCAAAGCTAACGTGCAAAGCAATTTGTTAAATAAATTTTCTGAAAGGCCATTCTCGGGTGCCTGAGTTACATGAGACCACGAGATGCAAGTGGGAAATTTATGCACGTTCACATGATCCAACATATTTATTTTGGGGACGGCGGTCGCCGAGTTTCAAAGATGCCGGTCCAGAGGTTTGCACAAGTCGGGATCTGTAGGGCGGGAGGAAGGGCGATTGAGGGGAGAAGCAGCGCCGCATTCATTATCAGAGAGAGATAATGGGGGAGATGGTGGAGCGATAAGGAGGGCAGGATCCGCCAAGGTTGACCAGCCGCGGGATGCGCTAGAGCTCGAGCTCGATGGTCCAGAGTGCGAGGTGACCGCGACGTGCGTGTGAACTATGACGCAAGTGTGAGCTATACCGTTCGCGCCGATTTATACCACTTTATTTTTCTGATCGCTCCCACATCACCATCTACCGCTCCAATGTCAGAAGAGAAACGCGAAGTAAGAAACCCCATCCTCTTCGAGTGCGCATGGGAGGTCGCAAACAAGGTCGGTGGTATCTACACCGTCATCAAGTCCAAGGTGCCCGTCACCGTATCAGAGTTTGGCGACAGATACACCCTCATCGGTCCTCTCTCGTACAAATCCGCTCCCATGGAAGTCGAGGCGGAGGAGCCGGCTGACCCTCACATCGCCAACACCCTCGAATCGATGCGTGTAAAAGGCGTAAAATGCCTCTACGGTCGCTGGCTCATCGACGGTAATCCCCACGTCCTCCTCTTCGATACAGGCAGCCAGTATCACCGCCTCGATGAGTGGAAAGGCGATCTCTGGAACCTCGCAGGCATCCCAACACCACCCAGCGACCACGAAACAAACGAAAGTATCGTCTTTGGCTACGTCGTAGCATGGTTCCTCGGCGAGGTGCGTTCTCTTCTCCCCCGCTCCCGAGTCCGTGCTAACTTTTTTTTTTTCTCACTGCGTTCAGTATCTCTCCCGGCAGCTCACCACTGCCGTTGTTGCACATTTTCACGAATGGCAGGCCGGCGTCGCCATTCCGCTCTGTCGGAAGCGTCACATCGATGTCACGACGATCTTCACGACACACGCGACTCTCCTAGGCCGATACCTGTGTGCCGGCTCGGTTGACTTTTATAACAACCTTCAGTACTTTGATGTTGATCACGAGGCTGGAAAGCGTGGTATCTACCATCGATATTGCGTCGAACGCTCGGCCGCACATTGCGCAGATGTCTTTACCACTGTCTCTCACATCACCGCCTACGAAGCTGAACACCTCCTCAAGCGCAAGCCCGATGGTGTCTTACCAAATGGTCTGAACGTTGTCAAGTTCCAAGCTATGCACGAGTTCCAGAACCTACACTCCACCGCAAAAGAGAAGATCAACGAGTTTGTACGGGGTCACTTTTACGGACATGTCGACTTTGACCTGGACAGTACGCTCTACATCTTCTCAGCCGGCCGTTACGAGTATAGGAACAAGGGTCTTGACATGTTCATCGAGGCCCTCGCACGTCTCAATTACAGGCTTCAGTCCTCAGGCTCGGCAGTCACTATCGTCGCCTTTATCATCACGCCTGCTCAGACCCA
>Ga0209488_10004192_pt1 | contig 11347 bp, 9 predicted proteins | sample Rivendell_Oct201_8_FD_188349 | JGI IMG/M metagenome (GOLD analysis project Ga0209488, IMG submission 188349) | Vadose zone soil microbial communities from the Eel River Critical Zone Observatory, Northern California, USA -... | ecosystem: Environmental > Terrestrial > Soil > Vadose zone >... | reverse complement strand
TATACGGGAGGTGCAGCTGATCACGCCTTAGCGGACCCGTGGTACATCCATCCGGGCACGATCGAGGCGCACGACAGCGCAGCTGGAATCGCGCTCTTCGTCATACTGATCGCGGGAGTGTTCGCGGCCTACTCATGGCGGCGCTCTCTCAAGCGCCCGGCTGACTTGATTCCGGGCTGGATGCGGGCCGGAGTAGTAGTGGGCTCGCTCGCTGCCGTTGTCACCGTGACCTACACTGCCTACCTCGGCGGAAAAATCATCCACGAGGCGCCCGTCCTCGAGATGAAGCAGCCGCCCCCGGGACTATCTCCCGGAACTGCGGCGGCGCCCGCAAAGGACTGAACCGCCGCGTACTAACGACGATCGAACTTTGTGGTGTTCGAGTTAGATCGCTAGCACCGCCGCGGCGTGGCACTTGATCGACTTGCAGGGAAGGAGGAAGGGTGTCCTCGGAGGGGCACCCGCAGAAAGAGCCCGCCGTTTGGGCGCGCAAGCGCGCCCCAACGACGGGCGTTCGAGGACACTGCCCCGCAGAGGACACCCTTCCGACTGACCGCCCTTCCGACTGACCGGCGCGACGACCTCAATCGAGCAACGCCAAAAGCTGCGCCAGTATTCGCTCGGTCATTCCCCAGATAACGTGCTCCTGATGGCGAAAGACGCGCGCGTTGATCTGAACGCCACCCGCGCGCACCGCACCCTGCTGCCACGAATCAGCGCGCGCCAACTCCGTAAACGGAAGCCAAAACGAGAGCGCGACCTCGGGACTCAATACGAGCGGCTCGCTGCGATCGAGCAAAGCCACGAACGGCCGTACCATGATCGACGGAAGTCGCACCGTGCGCGGACGCAGATCGTCCAGCCTTCCGACCATCATCCCTTCGCGTGACAGATCGATTCCGGTCTCCTCCCGCGTCTCCCGGATCGCCGTCTCCGCCAGCGACGCATCGCGCGCTTCCGCGCGTCCACCCGGAAAAGCAATCTGACCGCTCCAAGGATCTCCCTCGTACTCCGCTCGCTTGATGAAGAGCAGCTCGAGCACATCGTTCTCGCCAAGTCGAAAGATCAGCGCAACCGCCGCCCTGCGGACACCTTCCTCTTCCTCGGCCGCTACCGGACTGTGTGAATCGAGAGCCGAGCAGATTCTTGCCATAACGGGCTGCGCGAGAAGGCGCGCAAATCTCACGTCGCTCCCGCTCATCACATCACGTCACGGCCGCGTTGCGGACGAAAAACTTGGCCGTCTCGAGTACGACCTTTTCCAGAACCGGCGGAACTTCGTTCAGCGGATGCGTCGCACTGAAGCCGTGGTTGGCGCCCTCGATCAGCCGGAGCGTACTCATTCCCTTCGACAGCGAATGTAGATGCTCGGCCTCCGAGCTCGGAACCGTATCGTCAGCGGTCCCGTGGATTATCAGCCATGGGGCTTTGATTTTGGCAGCCGCAGCCTCGATGTTCACCTTGGTCTTTCCGTGCAGCTCCACATCGTCGAGGAGATCCGTCTCGAGCCGCATCACCTGCCCGGTGCGCGAGTTGGTGATCTCTGTATGCCCGCGCTTCCGCCACGTGATCACATCCTCCGGCGACCAGCGATTCGGATACGAGATCGCCGCCCACGTAACGAGCGAGCTCACGTCCGCGGCTTCGGCCGCTGCGTAGAGAATCGCCATCCCCCCTCCGCGCGAATGTCCGAAGAGGCCAAACTTCCCGTGGATCCACTTCCTCCGCCGGCTATAATCCTCGACGAGCTCGATATCTTCCAGCTCGCGCGAGAATGTGTTGTGCGCGAAAGCCTCCGCCTGGGTGAACGACTCGCGATCGGCGCCGATACCACTGCCCGAAAAATCGAACGTGATTGCGTTGAGACCGTCCTGCGCCAGTGTCCGCGCGAGATAGGGGAAGAACGCCCAATGCGCGAACCCCTTGAAGCCGTGACAGATGATGACGGACCCGATCGGTTCCTCGGCGAGATACGCTTCCCCACGAATCGACAGCCCATCGACGCACGGGATGTCGAACGGCTCGGGCTTGATGACGCTCGCGGCGGTCACCCCTCGACCTCGCCATCGATCTCCGCCCATCCCTGAAATCCGCGCGACATCGACGCGACGTCCTCGTATCCCATCTGCTTCATCGTCAGCGCGGCGAGCGCCGAGCGGTTTCCGCGCGCACAGTAGATGACGACTTTCTGGCCGCGATCGATAATTGCTTCAACCTTCGTCTCGAGATTTCCCCGCGGCAGATGGATCGCGTGCGGAATCCGGCCGAGATTCCATTCGTGGGGCTCTCTTACGTCGAGGTAGATCGCCCGCTCGTTGCGCGCCTGCATGTCGCGCACCTGTTCCGGCGTCACTTCCTTTATCTGTTGCTTCGCCTCGTCGATCAGGTCCTGCCCTGTCTTGTGAGCCATTTGCGCGTCAGGATGTATAGGATGTCACCGTGAGTGTGCTCGTCTTCGTGTCCAGCGTCGCCGTGGCGCCGAGCGGAATCGTCCATTGCTCGTCGATATGCCCAACGGGAATCCCTGCGATGCACGGAATGTTGGACGCGCGCGCGATCTCGCCCAGGACCTGATCGAATGGGCGACCACCGCCACCGGCATCGTCCGGACACTTTACGCACGCGCCGAACGCGATCGCCTTGCAAGCATTCAGCGCGCCGGAAAGCTTGAGCTGCTCGAGCATCCGATCGATGCGGTACACCGCTTCACCGATGTCTTCGAGAATCAGGATGCCATCGGTGAGATCCGGCATGAACGGAGTCCCGCATAAGGAGGCGAGCACCGCGAGATTGCCGCCAACGAGTCTTCCTTCCGCGGTGCCGGGATGGATCTCACGCGCCTTGGGCGCGGTGCCGCATGAATTTGTCTGCCCGATGATGGCGCGCTCGAAGGAAAGGCGCGAGAAATCGGTGAGCGGCTCGCGTGCCGTCGGTCCGTGGTAGGTAATGAGCCTGCACTTTCGCTGTATCGCGGCGTGAAGCGCGGTGATGTCGGAATAACCGATGACGGGCTTGGGCGCGATCGACAACGCCTCGTAGTCGATTCCCGCAAGGATGCGAATCATTCCGTAGCCGCCGCGCAGACACCAAAGGCCGTCGATTTTCGGGTCGCGCAGCGCGGTATTGATGTCGCTCAATCTGTCACGGTCGTTTCCGGCGAGATATCCGATCTTGTCGCGCGCGTGCGGGAAGACGATCGGCTCCCAACCGAGTGCGCGCGCATTCTCCTGTGCGCGTGAGAGCTCTTCGGGTTTTTGCAGCGGGCCAGCTGGAGAAATGAGCGCGATGCGCGCGCCGGATTCGAGCTGTTTGGCCCGACGAAAATGTTTTACTGGCACGAAATCACTATGTGTGGCGCGAATTACGCAGTGACTTTGGTCGTTGCATGGTCGTAATATGGCACATGCGTTGCTTTTTTCGCTGCCAGTGACAAACACTCCGGAGGGTACAAGAATGGCTGGTTCGGAAGAGAAGTTTGGTGCGAAAGGTGGTGGAGGTGGCGGCCAGGGCGGCGGCGGCCAAGGTGGTGGTGGCGGAGGAGGCAAGCCCGGCGGTGGCGGTGGTGGACAAGGTGGTGGCGGAGGCAAACCCGGCGGCGGCGGACAAGGCGGCGGCGGTGGCGGTGGTAGACCCGGTGGAGGCGGCGGAGGCGGACAGGGTGGCGGCGGCCAAGGCGGCGGCGGGGGAGGAAAGCCCGGCGGCGGTGGTGGTGGCGGCGGCAAACCCGGCGGTGGTGGAGGTGGCCAGGGAGGCGGCGGCCAGGGCGGTGGTGGTGGTGGTGGCGGACGCCCACCCGGCGGCGGTGGACAAGGTGGTGGCGGCGGCGGTGGTAAGCCCGGTGGTGGTGGATCCGGCGGTGGTGGTGGCGGAATGGGAGGAGGCGGTGGTGGTGGTCGTCCGCCCGGAGGCGGTGGCGGCGGCGGCCGTTAACTCTTCCAATTTCGGCGGGGCGTCGCAGTTGCGCGGCGCCCCGCTTTTTTATTGATGCACTATCCCGCTGCCGTCCTCTGGTCGCTCCCGTGGATCATTCCGCCGGTAGCGACATTCTTCCGGCTGAGAAATTCGCGCTCACTGGATGACGAGAGCGACGTCGTGCCCGACAATCCACCGCTCGTATCGGTGATCGTTCCCGCGCGCAACGAAGCCCACAACATCGCGCGCTGCGTGAAATCCATTCTCTCAACGACGTACCCGAACCTCGAGCTCATCGTCGTCGACGACAGCTCGACGGATGGGACCGCCCAGATTGCGCGCGATGCGGCCGAGCGTGATCCGCGCGCCCGATTCATCGCATCGCCGCCGCTGCCCGATGGCTGGTTCGGCAAGCAGTGGGCGTGCGTCGCAGGTGCGAACGTCGCGCGCGGCAGCGTACTCCAATTCACAGATGCCGACACCGTGCACGCGCCGGATCTTGTGACCCGCACCACGAACGCAATGCGACGCACGCGCGCCCAGCTCTTCTCCGTCGCCGGCCGCCAGGAGCTCGGCGGCTTCTGGGAGAAGGTGATGCAGCCGCAGATCTTCTCGATCCTCGCGATGCGCTACGGCGGTACGGAGTCGATCACGCAGGCGACGAACGTGCGCGACAAGATCGCCAATGGCCAATGCATCTTCGTCACGCACAACAGCTACAACGCGATTGGTGGGCACGCCAGTGTGCGCGCCTCGGTGGCCGAGGACATGATGCTGGCGCAACGCTTCTTTGGTGCGCGGAAGCGAGTCGTGCTCATGCTCGGCGTCAATCAGCTGTCGACGCGCATGTACGGATCGCTCGGCGAGATCATCCGCGGGTGGCAAAAGAATGTGTTCGCGGGCGGACTGGACGCGGTGCCATTCGGAAAAGTGGGCCAGACGATTTTCCCGCTCTTCCTGTTGATGCCGCCCCTGATGCAGCTGCTGCCACCATTGGCTCTGGCTCTCGTGGCGGCCGGACTCACGGCGGGTGGTACGCTGCTCGCGTGGGCGGTGATCTCGGGCGCAGCGACGCTTCTTTGGTGGCTCGTGGTGTACATCACAATCCGCGACAATCCACTTTATGCGCTGGTTTATCCCCTCGGAGCGCTGGTGCTGCTCTACATCTTTCTCACCGCGGTGATCCGCGGGCGGCGCGTCACCTGGAAGGGACGGACTTACATCTCCCAGTGATTGCCTGGTTGGATCTGGAACTCTCCCCGAGTTGGCCCCGTACTGATGAGAATCCCGCCAACCTCTAGAGGATAGTCAAATGGGTCCAGGTGACCTCGGCATAGTCATCGCGTTCATCGGAGTCGTCTCGGGGGTCTGTGTTCTCGCGGGCGCGTTTGCCGGTGCGTACTTCTTCGGCAAGAGCAGAGGGCAGAGAGAGACGCTCCAGACTGGCAGGGATCCCGAGCTCGTGGCGCGATTAGCGCGCGTTGAGCACATCATCGAATCAACGGCGATCGAAATCGAGCGCATCAGCGAAGGGCAGCGATTCACTACCAGACTGCTGTCAGAGAAGAAATCGTTCGAGTCGTAATGCACCGCCGCGAGCAATGATTCGGGCGACATAGCCAACAAACGATGTAAGGCGGACAACCCGCTCCCGTTACGCTCGTGCGTGCAAAGTCTCGAGCGTGCTCTTGGACTTCTCCGGAATGCGCGGTCGATCGAAGGCGCAGCGTCGATTCTTAGGGAGCTAGGGTTTAACGAGCCCCTGCTGCCACTCGACAGAAAGGCGCGCTCCGCGCTGAAGCTTCCCGAGAATATCCGCAACGCCGGTATTATCTCCGGAACCGATTGCCTCCGCGCTCTCACGCTCGAGCTATCTGGCGCTTCGGATTTCCGGCAGACTGTCGGGACTGCCGCAAAGGCGCTCTCCAACACTGCGACCCAGTTTCTGTGGATCGTTTGTGCGTTCCAGCCTCAGACAGGCGAGGTCGCGATCGCGTGTTGGAGCTCGACGCGGTCGGGAGTCCGAGTCGTTTCGCTGCTATGCCGAGGCGAGAAGCTCTATAAGAGCGACGCTGAGACTCTCTGCGCGCTGTGCGCGGTAGTCGCTGAATCCGCTCTCGTCACTCACTCGCGCTGGCTCGATGTTCTCGGGCGCGAGGCAATCACCCGGAGATTTTTCGCCGCGCTTCAGTCGGTCGTCGCCGACCTCGCCGATTCGCTGAGCGGACGCGTGTCACGGGTTGAGCGCGATGAGCTCGCGCTGCTCTACATCTCACGCCTCATTTTCCTCTCCTTTCTCGAGACCAGAGGATGGCTGAACGGAGATTTTGGCTTCCTTGGTAACGGATATTCGCGCTGCGTTGGCGAACGAGGCCGGTACCAGCAGAAAGTGCTGGAGCCTCTCTTCTTTGGGACGCTGAACACGCCGACTCGCGCACGATCGGCCCGGACCAGGCAGTTCGGGCGAATCCCATTTCTCAACGGCGGACTTTTCGCCCGATCGCATCTCGAAAAACGGCGGCGTGACAGCGTGTTCTCCGACGACGCGTTCGGCAACGCCTACGGCTCACTTCTCTCCCACTATCGCTTCAGTGGGCGCGAAGACTCAGGCGATTGGTCAGAGGCATCCATCGACCCCGAGATCCTCGGTAAGACGTTCGAGGCGCTCATGGCGGCGCCCGATCGCAAGACGAGCGGCGCGTTCTACACGCCGCAGCTTTTGGTCGAGGACGTCACGACACACGCGCTCGACTCTCTGCTCGACTCCGGGAATCTCATCGAAGCACTTCGCGGGATCAAAGTCCTCGATCCTGCATGCGGATCGGGCGCCTTCCTGGTTCATACTCTCGAGCGGATAGCCTCACTCATGAAGGAAAATGGTGAGCCCGGCTCGAACGCCGAAATCCGCCGCCGCGTGCTGACGTCGTCGATCTTCGGCGTTGACCTGAATCCGACGGCGGTTTGGCTTTGCGAGCTGCGCCTTTGGCTCTCGATCGTAATAGAGAGCGACGAGACGGATCCGATGAGAATCGCCCCACTTCCCAATCTGGATCGCCACATTCGCGTCGGTGATTCACTCGCTGGCGGGGTATTCGATCTCCGCGATGCCCCGGGCACCGGAAGGAAGATCGTCAGCCTGCGCGCCCGTTATACCAGGGCCATTGGGGCCAGGAAGCGCACTCTCGCACGCGCTCTCGATCGCATGGAGCGCGGCACCGCGATCGAGGTCCTCGAACGCGAGCGCGTCAGATTGAGCGCGGATCGTCGAGAGCTTCTCATCGCTGTTCGTGCGAGAGATTTGTTCGGCGACCGTCACGCTCCCGCGCCCGACGCCAGATCGCATTTGCTTTGGCTTCGTTCCCGTCTGAGAGAAAATGCGCGCCGAACAAAGGCTCTCCGGTCAGGTGCCGCGCTCCCATTCTCGTTCGCCGCTCACTTCTCTGACGTCGCCGCCGCTGGCGGCTTCAACGTGATCGTCGGCAATCCACCGTGGGTGCGTGTCCATCACATCGCCCCAGCTTCACGCGAGCGACTCCAACGGGATTTTTCCGTATACCGCCACGCCGCCTGGGAGCATGGGGCCGAAATCGCCGGAGCGGGGCGCGGTTTCGCTGCGCAGATCGACCTGGCTGCTCTTTTTGTCGAGCGATCGTGCGATTTGCTAAGCCCCAAAGGGGCGATGGCGCTTCTACTGCCGACGAAGCTGTGGCGATCCCTCGCCGGAGGAGGCGTCCGACAGCTTCTACTCGAGCGCACGGAAATCGTTGCCCTGTTGGATCTGACCGAATCGCATTCGCAGTTCGATGCGGCGGTGTATCCATCCCTTCTCGTCGCTCGCCGCCGAGCGGAGCGCCGGATTGGTAATGATACCGACTCCGGAATCGAGGACCGCGGAGCAATCACCAGCTCGCGGGCGCCCGTACGCGTGACGATTCGCAAGACCGACGGCACGACCCACTGGACCTGTTCGCGCGAGCTGCTGCCCCTCGATGACACACCCGGGAGCCCCTGGATTCTCCTTCATCCGCTCGCACGCCGCGCATTCGATCGAGTCGCGCGCGCGGGTGTTCCATTCTACAAGAGCGATTTCGGTCGGCCGCTGCTTGGCGTCAAAACGGGATGCAACAGCGCCTTCATCGTGCGCGTCGAGTCATTGGACGGGGACGTCGCACACGTATCGGCTGGCTCGCGTACCGGCTCAATCGAGCGCGACATGCTTCGGCCGCTCATTCGCGGCGAGACGCTGAGCAAATGGACTGTGACCGGACCTCGCGAATACCTGGTGTGGCCGCACGACGAGCACGGCCAACCCAGGCGAACGCTTCCTCCGCTCGCGCGCCAATGGCTGATCCACTCCCAAGATGCGTTGAGCGCGCGAACCGATCTTCATGGGCGGTTCCCCTGGTGGTCGGTGTTCCGCACCGAAGGCGCCGCTAAGAGTCAGCCTCGCGTCGTCTCTGCCGATTTCGGATTGACGCCTCGTGCGATTGTCATTGAGCCAGGCGAGCCGCATGTCGCACTCAACAGCTGCTATGTCGTGAGCTGCGCAACCTCGAACGATGCGTACGCTCTTGCCACGATACTCAATAGCTCGCTCGCTGCGGCCTGGCTCAACTCCCTCGCCGAACCCGCCCGCGGGGGTTATCGCCGCTACCTCGGCTGGACACTGTCGCTTCTTCCCATTCCCGCTGACTGGCCTCGAGCTCGCGCATTGCTTGCGCCAATCGGCGAACGCGCAATGCGCGGCGACGTCAGTGACGATCAGGAAACCCTCGACGCGGTATTGGGCGCTTACCGGCTGGACCGCCGACAGGTGCAGCATCTCTTCAACTGGACGGTCGACTGCGATTAGAATCCGCCACCGCGGTGCGATCTCTGATCGCCCGACTCGTGCTCGCCGAATCGCCGGCGCAAGCAAAGGTGGGATCCATCTCCCTGCAGCCCCACCAAATCTCCGCCGTCACACGCCTGCAAACGTCTCTGGATCAGTTTGGCGGCGCGCTGCTCTGTGACGAGGTGGGAATGGGTAAGACCTACGTCGCGACTGCAATTGCTCAGCGCTACTCTGACTGTCTTGTGGTCTCGCCGGCATCACTCACGTCGATGTGGCGCGACGCGCTGACGGTAACGCGCACTACAGCGCGGTTGCGCACATTCGAGGCATTGAGCCGGGCCGACACCGATCGCTTTCGCGGCCGAGATCCGCAGATTCGAGAGAAACACATCGGGAGTGGCCACGGAGCCAATGAGGGCCACGATCTGATAGTGATCGACGAGGCGCATCACGTGAGGAATCCGGGAACCAACAGATTCTTCGCACTCGCATCACTCGCTCGAGGCGCGCGCGTTCTCCTCCTGAGCGCGACTCCGATTCACAACAGACGCGGGGATCTCGTGGCGCTGTTGTCGCTGTTCCTGGGATCGAGGGCACGCACAATGACCTCCGCCGAGCTCGCGCTCTGTGTGGTGCGCCGCGAACAGGATCAGCTGCGGGGGGCGCTCGGCATTCCCGAAGTTTTGGCCGCTGTTCAACATCAACTCTCAGATGACCCGCGAGTAGTCGAAGCCCTAATGAATCTGCCGCCGCCTCTTCCCGTCAGGGATGGTGGACTCGGTGGTGTCCTCATCGGTCGCGGCCTGGTGCATCAGTGGGCGTCGAGCGAAGCCGCACTCCACGAAGCGGTTAGAAGGCGCATCGCGCGAGCGACAGCGATGTGCGCATCGCTCGAGGCAGGCACGTATCCAACGGAGCGGGAGCTGGAGACCTGGACCTACGGCGATGGCGCGCTGCAGTTGGGGTTTCCGGAATTGCTTTCGAGTTTCACGGCCAATCACACCGATCTGCTTGCTGCTGTTCGTCTGCACCTCGGCGCCTTGGAGTCATTTTACGCCCGCTTCGCGAAAGACAACGCGCTCGACGCCGAGCGCGCTCAAATCATCTCGCGAATCAGAAGCTCGCAACCAGGCTCGAAGATCGTCGCGTTTGCTCAGTACTCCGAGACGGTGTCGATTCTCTTTCGCCAGTTGGCGCATGCGGGCCGAGTGGCGATGCTCACGTCACACGGAGCGAGAGTAGCTGGCGGTGCATTGACGCGCGTCGAAGCGATCGGTCGATTCGCGCCAGGCGCAAATCACTATCGTGCGCCTCGGGCCGGCGAGTCAATTGACCTTCTGCTCGCCACCGACCTGCTGAGCGAGGGCGTGAATCTTCAGGACGCGCAGGTCGTGGTTCATTTGGACCTGCCATGGACGCCCGCGCGCATGGAGCAGCGAATCGGGCGCGTGGCCAGAATGGGGTCGCAACACAAACACGTCATTGCTCACGTTCTGCGTCCGCCCCGCAGCGCCGAGCGGGTACTCGGCACCGACACGATCGTGCGACGCAAATGGACAGTCGCGCGGAAATCCGTGGGAACCAGCGCGCCGAATCCGTTGCCGGAGGAGCCCGACTCCGTAGTGCAACGATCCGATTCGAGCCAGATCGGTGCCGCGGCATCTGAGAGTGAGAGCCCGGCTTTCAAGACCGAGCGGTTGCGCTCGCTCTTCCGGAGCTGGCTAGCCCATCAACCTGAATTGCCATCAGAATCTGCGCGCGACCCTGTTGACGACGAGGTCATCGTTGCCACGGTGCGCTCGCCGCATGCAGGCTTCGTTGCCTCGGTTTCGCTGCCGGAGGGCCAAAGACTAGTTGTTGGCGTCGCGGGAGAAGTGTCTGGGGACATCGATGACCAGATCGCGGTCTGTTCGATCGCGTCAACGAACGATGTACCAACGGATCCCGCTGTCGTAAAGCGCGCAATTGGGGCGATACAGGCCTGGTGTGCGCACCAATCAGCCTCCGCAGCAGCAGGCATAGGAGTGTCGAGCGCTGTGCGCCGGAAAGAGATCACCAAGCGCATCGATTCCGCGATTCAACGCGTCCCACCGCATCTGCGTTCAGCGCGTTCTGCCGTTGCCGCCCGCGCCCGACGAGTCGCGACAACCCAACAGTGCGCGGCTATCGAGATGGAGCTCGCTTCACTGTTGAATTCAGATCTCCCGGCCGACGAATGGCTGAACGCGATCGCCGCGCTTGAGTCGGCAAGCGTAAAGCCCTCGCAAATTGACTCCGGCCGGCCCCCAAAGATTCAGGTGCTCCTGCTCCTGCGAGCGCCTGAATCCTGAAATGACTTTCGATCAGGCCGCTGCCATCTCGACCACACTTCGATCAGACGCCTTCGATCTCGGTCGCCGCCCGATCGAGAATCTCCTTGATCTTCCTGATCTGCTCCGGCGTCCGCGTCGAGCTCTTCGATGCGTAGATCGCCTTGCCGATGTTCTTGAACCCGCGGTGCACCTCCATCATCGGCTCTCCGAAAATGTTCTGCGCGAAGTCGGCGATCCGCGAGAAGATGTCGTCGATCAACGGCTGGTTCTCGGCCAGATGCGCTCGCCC
>Ga0209488_10004191_pt1 | contig 11348 bp, 10 predicted proteins | sample Rivendell_Oct201_8_FD_188349 | JGI IMG/M metagenome (GOLD analysis project Ga0209488, IMG submission 188349) | Vadose zone soil microbial communities from the Eel River Critical Zone Observatory, Northern California, USA -... | ecosystem: Environmental > Terrestrial > Soil > Vadose zone >... | reverse complement strand
TTCCCAAATGCATTTTCAGGAGGAGTGAAGCACAAAAAAACCCTCTATTTTTTCAAAAAGTAGACAAGTAAATGAGTAAATGGATATTTTCCTGATGTTGTTGTTGTCGTTGTGTTCTCATGCGCTTGGGAGCAGACTTGTCTGTCGCCGGGCAGCCCCATCCAGTAGTAGACAACCCCCTCCGAGTCCCTCATTTGAATATCGAATATTTTCTCCGAGAGCTGATCTACTACTACTCTTCACGTGCCAAGAACCATCTGGTCATGACGCGGGATGGGGATTAGGCGCTTTGACTCGCTCGGAAGTGGAAGCTCCGTTCCGGCTACTGTAGGTAGCTACAAGTGCTGTGCAGTAGCGCAGTGCAGTGCAATACCGTATCGATGGGAATTCCCGAGCCCAAATCGATCCCTGCTTCATGACAACAACGCGAATCCGAATTCGAGTTCTTTGCCGAGTTACTCTATCTGATGTTTTAGGGAAGTGCAAGGCCGCAACGGCCGCCAACACTTTATCAAACCCGTGTCTAAGACAGCTGGACACGTACAGACATGACAACACGGAGAAGTCGTTCACCCATCGTCGGCACAGTAGCTGGGTACGTGTGTGGGAATGACCGGCCTGCGGTTCTCGGCGACAGACCTACAAACGTCTCAAGCATATGCCAGGGGGGGCTCGCAGCATCAGGATTCCTGCCTCAAACGTTTTTGGGCTCGTATGAATTTGCACGAATTTGCACGAATTCGTACGAGTGGAAAAGTCAGAAAGTTAAAAAGGAACCTAGAACTCAAAAAAAGTCATTCCAAAGTCCTTTTTCAGGAGAGAAGTAACAAAAAACCCGTTTTTTATTGGACGTTTTCCTGATGCGACCCGAGGAGCCCTGATCAAGCACTGGCATACGTCGGCGGAGCAAATCTGCAGGCTCCGGACCTGCTAAATCGTAACGCAGTTGCATTGGTGCTGAGAATAGTATCACGTGAAATACCTAAAACGACAACATCATATGTGTTCAGAAAGGCATTGACCCAATAAATAATGTCCGAGGGTCCGAGTCGCGATGGACGCACAGTGCTCTATATGTCGATGGCCCGGATTGCTATCAAAACAATCTCCTGCTATGTACGAAGATGGCATAGTAGGATGAAATAAGTATCCACGAAATATAACGGGGCGTTCTGCACTATAGACGCACAACATATCAGTGAGAGAAGCCTGAATCGCGCAGAATGGTGACCAGTAAATATGAGGCCCTGATTACAGTGACGAAGGTGAAGTTGAAATCTAGGCCCGCGCCCGAGTGATGACTTCCAGTGCCCTGGCATAAAGCGCTCGATGTTCAGAGCTATCATGGGCAATGCGCGGCGATGACAGCTCATCGTCAATATGTTGCCCGCTCTGTCCTTCGAGAATGTTGCCTAGGAATAAAATGAATTCATCTGTGATCCCGTTAGGGTAGAACGAGTCGAAACTCTGATGTAACCAGGCTGAGAAGCAACTTCCGCGTTCCGAGTGAGTGTTTGAAGTTACTCCAGTCAGCCGTGATAGCCCGAAATGTACCGGTGTACAGCCAATCATGGGTGCCTTCGAGGGAACCTATGATTGACAACTCCTGGAGTGCAAGGAGATAGAGCTCGACTGAATAGCCAAGCGCACCACCCTCGTTCAGATCCTGCAGACGCCACAATTGTGACTGTAAGTGATCTCTCCACGACCTAGACCCGTCGAGGAAGTCGCGCAGGTTCTTGAGCGCTTCGTTGTAGACATCGGTATGCCAGTGTCCTTCGAGGATTTTTCGGAATGTTGGGACAATCGAGCAAATGCTCTTGAGTAACTGCCCGGGTCGTATGAATTGTAACTTTTGAATGACAATTTTATTCAAGGGAAGTAGGTTTTCACCAGTACGGTTGTCGTCGTCGTTATCGTCGTCGGAGTATCCCAGGCTAACACCCGGTAAATGATCTATTATCCGTCCAACATCCAAGTGGACAACCCTTCGGATCGCATTGACCGCCAAATCTACCGGATGGAAATTGTCTGCTTCAATATTGATAAGCTCCAGCTCTGATATCTCAGATTCGTGACGACGGAGGGTCTCTTTTATTTGTTCCTTGACGACTCTTGTAGCTGGGGCAGCTCACAGATTTCAGTACTCCTTTGGAATCCCGATCCTTGTATCGCCGCCTGTGCAATTTCTGAAACAGATACCAGATAAGGCCAGAGAATGAGTTCTGATATGGTGATTGCGAATATATGATAGGTGCGAACATCGTGAAGATGTACAGCAATCCAGTGATACCGATCGGAATACTCGTGCTTAGTCCAACTGTTGTATTGGTGTTCAGGGCGGAGTCACAGAGGCCCCCAAAGAAAAGGAATAGAGACACATGCAGGAGTCCAGGTACTGCCTCTGCTACAACAGGCATGTACCCATCCTTCCGATCCTTCCTGCAGATATTGTCGAAGTCGGGCACTCTTCAGAGGATCACCATACCGTTGGAAGACGTGCATGTAATCGCGAACCCATTGCTGAACGAGACTCGTAAGGAGCACAGCAGAGAGACTGAAGATGAGGGCCATGAACCAGAATACATTTATGCGGATGTCAGATGACAAAGGCCTGAAAGCAGGGAAAGGGGCAGGGGGAGTGGGAGCGATGGGGACCTGAGGAGCGATGGATGCGATTTGGTGGGAAATCTGATCGAGGATGGCAACGTTTTGTAGGAGGTAATAGACCATTTGGTCTGAGGGGTTGGGTTTCAAGTTCTGTCGATTGTGAATGCGGTGAGGGCAGCTGAGAATAAACCAGCCTGCAGGACGACGCATAAACACGACCAGGTTGATTATTGGAAGGATTAAAAAAATACGAATGAATATAAGGACGCCATCCATGTCCTCTTTCAGAGTTTGAATGCGAGCCTCGTCATGTCCCTGGGCCTCCTTTCCATAACGTGTCCAGAGCGGATTCGCACTGCTGTCAAAATCGCCTATCATGCGCTTTTCTTCAGGCTCTCCGTCAGAGGTGTCATTGGTCGGACCAGCGGTGATGAGTGAGTCATCGGATGCTATTTGATCAGGCCATTGAGACCTCCACTGATAGGGGAATACACACCTGAGTTATCCTGAGCCCCAACCTGATGTTGTTCGCCTTGTGCCGGCGTATGTCGAGTGACACCTTCAGGATTAGACTGTAAGATGTTCATTTCGTGAGCCTCGCTTTTCACATGTGCTATTGATCAAAGTGTTGGTACGGTATACTGGACTTGAGATACAGTGGTGAAGGGAAAATCCAGGTCGCACCTCCATCCTGTGAGACAATTGGCTGCGCTTCTGCAGCAACTTGTTGGCCACTAGACACTGACGAGACTAGTCTAGTGTCAGTTTCCTGAGGAATACCGATTCCATGGGTTCCACTCCCCTCCACCTCTTCCTCGCGACCGTTAGCACTTCCAGCCTAAGTGAAAGAGGAGACACAGGGGACACACAAAGAGACTGCTGGGGGGATTGTTGGGCTTCGAGGTCGGTTCCATGGCCCGTGGATAGAAATTCCATGAGATATTGACGAACGAGGCAAAGTCACGGCGTCAGAGACAGCGAAAGCCCGGTAAGTTCGGGCCGCGTGAGTCAAGATCAGCATTCGCACCGCTGTATGATGCGCCTCATAAACGGGCCCGGGGTCTTCGACTGCCTGACCTTCACCGTGTATAATTACAACTCGAGAAGCGCAGAATCATACAACTTGCAAAAATACGCGCCTTTAACACAGAAGGCTTGTGATGGGTCTGGCGGACCGCAGACACGCGTTCACCAGAACTTGAACCAGGTTTTGCTGCGCCCAATCTCTGCACACCGCGGCACCCGCTGCGTTCCGTACAAAGTTTCAGAACAGATGTTAGGACCTGTACAGTGATATGTCAGGTACGCCCATATGCATATGCTGTGAATCAAAACTGCACCTACCACCGCCGTAATTCCGTGAATGCTACTTGGGGTGCAGTCCAGTGGTGCGACCAGTGGCGACCTTTTCTGGCTTTCGCTCGTACTGTACACACCGTGCCTATAGATCATCGGCATGTTTTTCTGACTTGTGCTCTGTCCGATTCTACAGCGCATTCCTCTGTTGACTATCTCGATTCCTTTCGGGGGACCTCGTGGCCAATCAACCCTGCTGGCCTGAACCTTGGCACCACCAACAACGGCTGGTGTCTCAGCATCATTCTCAATATCGATACAGGCTCAAAGTCAAGCCCAGCAGGAATCCCTACGTGGTCGTCAGTGACATCTTTGTCATACGTCTGTTCTCCTAGCACGATCTCTGAGGTGCCCTGACGGGTCTTTTTTCGAATGTAGCTGGTGATTCTTCAGCTTTCTACCACCCTGTGTTGTACCTGCGTATCTCCCCTCCCGCTTTCCTCACCATCATTTCCAATTCTCCTTGGCATGCTCACTCATCCTTTTACCGTTGTAGGTGGACCAGGACCAGCTCTTAGTGGCGCGCGCGGTCCGCCGTCATCAAGTGGGAAATGCGGGTGCCCTTTCGTCCCCTCTATTCCAAACTGACGAGGACGAGGACTGCAATAGCCAATGCTGCGCATCTGGCAGTGTCACTTGGCACCATCATCATAGATGCGCTCTCACTGCTCACGACCACATCCATGCTCTCTGCTTAGAACACACCTGATGGCGAAACTTGTTCACACACGCACGCGTTCTCCTGTGGTCACGACTGCCTATCTCGCTTAAGTATGGCTCAGAGACATTGCGCGTGGAATTATAAATTAGTTTATTTGGTTTCCCCCGTAGGATCTATTTGGCGTCTGAACAGGATTGGGTCCCCTCCTTTGAGGTCCACTCAAGATAGCTTTTGGCAGAGGTGGGTGTCTTGAACACGTCCCCCACGGATCCAGCTTGTCCTGTGACTCCCTATTATCGAGCACATGGCGCGTACATATCACCAACTGCCCAACCTCAGACTGGTCGTTCATTCAGGCATCACCAAGGGGCAGGTCGGTTAGATTATAGCATCGTCGTGGCTTTCGTGGTTGCTATTCGTCCCGTGCAAGATTTGAGTCCATGTTTACCAGCGACAGCGACTCATTTTCGTTGACCCGGTCAATGTGCGACTACGCATTGCTTGACTGGCCTCCTAGTCTCACCTATTCGACGCAATTAGGTCCTGTCACCTGCCAGTAATATTAGTACCTGACACCTGCCAACACCTGACGCCTGAACTAAGGGGAGGAAGAGGCTCTATTACAGCAATCCGCCTCTAACATCATCACGGTTATCAGTCGACGACACTGGCGGTATATACCCCTCCCCGAACTCTGTCAAACGATGTTCCGAAGCCCCTCCTTCCTCGCTGCAGCGTAATAGGATCTGTTGGCAACGTGGATGCGACTGGATGCACCAGGTTTTGTTACGATGCCCGTCAGTCTGTCAAGGGGTTCAGGGTTGGGACACTCACCGCAATTCCAGGCCCGGGACTGAGAAAGAGAACAACTGACTCGGAGGAACAACTTGAACCTGGTGGGCGAGATGAGACTCGAGCCTCTCATTTAAGTGCCAGTGAATGTAGCTCTGTGGTTGTTGTCGTCTCTCAGGTTCGTTTTCCGTCCAAATGGTATTATCAACGGCATGGGCATGGCGAGCATGCGTTTCCCTCCCACCATTTCTGCTCTGTTGAGACGACACCTCATCGGGGAGTGACCACTGGCATCGTCCTGCCCTCTCACTGGCAGCGCACGCACTGGTAGGACCGTCGTCGTCGTCGTGTTCCGATGCGCCTGGGGGCAGACATGTCTGCCACTGGGCAGCCCCATTAAGCAGTAGACAACCCCTGCCCCGATTCGATATCAAAGTTTTTTCTCCGAGACGTGGTCTACTACTAGTACTCTTCACGTGCCGAGAAGCATCTCATCGTGACGCGGAATGGGGTTGAGGCGCTTTGACTCGTTCGGAAGTGGAAGATCCATTCTGGCTACTGTGGCTACAGTAGCGGTGCAGTGCAATACCGTATCGATAAAGATTCCCAAACCAAATTGGTACCAGCTTCATGGTAACGACGCGAATTCGAATTTGAGTTCTTGCCGAGTTACTGTATCTGGTGTTAGAGTGGAGCAAGGCCGCAACGACTACAACACTTTATCAAACCGTGTCTAAGCCAACGGGGCATGTGCGAACATGATAACATGGGGAAGTCGTTCACCCACCGGCCGGTACAGCAACTGGGTTCTTGTGTGCGAATGACCGACCGCCGCCGATGGTTCTCAGCACAGCCCTACAAACCCTATAAGTCGACAGAGCAAATCCGCGGGCTCCGGACCCGCTAAATCGTCATTAGTTGGTGTTGAGAATATCAAGTGAGAAATACCTAGAACGACAATATCTACGCGTTCGGTCAGACATTGACCTAATAAATAACTTCCTTATGGTTGTATTCTGGAGGGTCCGAGTAGCGATGGACGAACAGTGTCTAAATGTCGATTACCCAAACTGCTATCAAAACGATCGCCTGTTATGTACAAATTACCCACTATATATAAAGGGGCGTTCCGCATGTACTAGTAGTAGGTGTAAAACATGCCAGTGGGAGAAGCTTGAATCGCACAGAACGGTGACTACTAAATACGAGATCCTGGCTACAGTGACGAGCTTGAAGTTGAAGTCTAGGCCCGCACCAGGGCGATAACCTCCAATGCCTTGGCACAAAGCGCCCGGTATTTAGAACTACCGTGACGATAGGCAATGCGCAGAGATGACAGCTCTCGAAATATCCTTGGAGGATGTCGCCTAGTAATAAAAGAATTCATCTGTGATCCCGGTAGGGTAGATCGAGTGGGAAATGTGAAATGATTTGATGTAAACCACGCTGAGAAACCATATCTGCATTCCGAGTGAGTGTTTGTAGTTGCTCCAGTTCTCAGTGATATCAAATCGGGGGAGCGGTCATATTGGTGGTGGTGCCAGTGCGCGCCCTGCCAGTGAGAGTCATACGCAGATGGGGTGTGGTCTCAGCAGAGCAGAAACGGCAGTGAAATTTTTGCCGGCCGGGTAGTTTAGATGTTTTAAAATAAATAGCAAAATAAATATGTGACATATCATTCGGATTTCACATCCCATCTTCTACGAGTGCAGACTCCACCTACCCACTTCTTCAATTGCACACTATGATTGCTCTCCGTGCGGAGGCACACAATAGCGACTGCATGGGTTGTACACCATCCACACCACACACCACACCACGCTTCCACCATCCCGAGTCGGGTTAAGATTTTCTCGCTCGCCTGAACGAACTGAAAAGGAAGACGAGTGCCAGCAGCCCGTCATCATTTGATGAGGTCTCACAATGGTATCAGGACAGTTTCCTCCGCTTAGCTGTCCATTTCCCTTCCCCCACCGCCACTGTATGTTATCCTCAACAATCCTCGCCCTTGCCCTTCTCGTCTCGTCGTCAGTGGCGGCTCTGCCCCCCGTACGTCGGGATCCCATCCACATTCCTGTCTTCCCCCGCAGTGTAAGGCATGACGACCGCAACGGCGACCTCGCTCGCCATTTTGCAGCCGCCGAACACACGAGGAAAAAGTATGGTTATGCATATGGCACTTCGTCCCCCTCGCGTAGGGCCTCGATCACGGATATCGATCTCACCGACTACGTGCGTCCAGTTCCATACATACAGCTCACCTTTGGGTTCCTCTTATACATTCAAACACAAGGCCACCGACTCATTTTACCTTGTCCGAGTTAGCGTTGGCACTCCGTAAGTATGCACCACTGAGATGGTCTTCGCTTCTCGGTCTCACCCGTTGCATTGCTATCCTTTGCGCCCAGATCTCAGACCTTCGATCTCGTCATCGACACAGGTTCCTCAGACCTGTGGTTTGCCACGACCGGTTGCCAAGGCTGTCAAGGAACTAGTTTCTTAAACACGACAAAGTCAAACAGTATCAATGTCACTAATTCCAAAGTCGATTTGTCTTATGATACTGGTAATGCAACCGGTCTCCTCGCTACTGACACAGTATCCGTGGGACCCTATACTGTCAATCCACAAACTTTTGGTACGTACACTCGTCTTCTTCCCTCCCATTATCTCTCCTCCCTTGTGGACGTCGAGAAACCAGCCCGGCGCCAAGACACCCCAATGCGTAACAAGGCGCTTGGGCTCGGCGACCGCAGTCGGTCGTCATACATTTTTTCGTCTATTATTTTCTCTGCTCCCAAACACCACGTATTTCCCTCTTCAGGGTTGCTAACTCGAGTACAGTTGCTGTGAATCAGGTATCCCAGGGATGGACCGGTGGTCGACACTCCGGCATTATGGGGCTCGCATTTCAAGGTCTTGCCAATGATCAGGCCGTACCCTTCTGGCAAGCCCTCATCAACCAGAACCAACTCACAAATCCCCAATTCTGTTTCGCCTTCACTCGCTTTGTTAACGACCCATCTGCTACGTCTGAAGAACCCGGTGGGGTCCTGACACTCGGTGGAGCGAGCACTACCTTGTACCAAGGCGAGATGGACTTCCAGACGTTCTCGGATCCGATAAAGGGCGGCTGGTTTTGGTTGCAGACCATAGCCGGTGTGTATTGTACTTGTGTATCAGCTGGCTTGGCAGAAACGTTTCTGTTAGGCATCACCGTGAATGGCAAGACGGTTAGCCTCAAAAGCTCGGGAAGTGCGGCCATCGATACTGGTACGACACTTATCGGTGGGCCTTCCCAGGACGTGATCGCCTTTTGGGCTGCCGTCCATGGCGCGACAATTGCCGGTCCCAAATTTCCTGGCATGTTCGCTTACCGTACGTGTCGTCTCTCAGCACTCCCTTGGCGGGAGCGCGGGCCAAGATTGCCAAGATGTTTCACTGTCACTGACTTGTATCTAACCACACAGCATGTAGCACTAAGTTGAACGTCACGATTTCTTTCGGGGGCCCCTCGTGGCCGATCAACCCCACGGACATGAACATTGGCCCCCTCGACACTGCCAGGAGCATGTGTCTCGGCAGCATTTATGATCTCGGGACGGGTTCAAACGTCACTTCAGGCAATCCGAAGTGGGTCGTCGGTGACGCGTTCCTCGTACGTCGCTTCTCGTATCCTGGCCTATGAGGTGCCCTGACGTGTCTGTTTTCTAAATAACCGTAGAAAAACACGTATACTTGCTTCCGTAATTCCAAACCACCCGCAGTCGGCTTTGCGCAACTTTCCCAAACAGCCGGTTCTTCAGGTTCGCTACATTTCCATCGCTTCCCTGTTTTCTTTGCGCCGGGTTACCCTTGTACAATTCGTGTTGCTCAATTGTCTTATTGTCCCGACTTTTACCTGCGTGTCTCCCTTACTGCTTCTCCTGCTATCGTTACCAATCCTCCTTGGCGTGCTCACTCATCCTTTACCATTGTAGATGCACCAGGTCCAGCTCTTAACGGCTCGGGCGGTTCGTCGTCATCAGGTGGTAACTGTGGGTGTCCTTTTATCCGCTCTATTCCAAACTGACGATGACGATTGTAATAGCTAATGCTGCACACCCGACCGTGTCACTCGGCACAATTTTCATACTTGCGCTCTCACTGCTTACGACCACATTCGTGCTCTATGCTTAGAATACATCTTATGACGGAACTTGTTCACGCACGCACACATTCTCCTGCGGTTGCGATTGCTTAGTCGCACATCTTTTTCTATCTATCTCGCTTAGCTATGTATCGGAGACATTCCTTACGCATGGAATCATACTGTGAATTGGATTAGCCTTTATCTGGTTTCCCCCGTCGGAGCTATTTGGCATCTGAACAGGATTGGGGTTCTCTCCTTTGTAGTGCACGCAGTTGGCAGAGGTGGGTGTCTTGGAAGACTTTCCTCCACGGATCAAGCTTGTCCTGGACTCCCCATTACCAAGCACGTGGTGCGCATATTTAACCAGCTGGTCGTCCACTCGGGCATTGCCATGGGCAGGTCGGTGGAGTAAAGCAACGTGATTGTTATCCATCCAAGTGTGAAATCTGAGTCCATGCCACTGTTTGCCAGTGACCGTGACTTGTCCTATTTTCGTCAGGGTTGGCCCAGTCAATATGCGACCATGCATTGCCTGACCCCCGGGCCCTAGTAGTCTCACCTATTTGACTCGGCAATTAGGTCCCGTCCCCTGCCAGTAATACCAGTTGAGACACATCCACGAGCCTGAGGCCTGAGGCCTGAGCTGAGGGGAGGAAGAGGCCCTCTTGATCCACCTCCAACATCATTATTGGATGATGTGTCACCGCCGCTTGGTTCAGTCGAAGTAAAGAGGGCCGTTGTAGTGCGAGAGCAGAAGTGCGATAACGTAAAGCCAAACCCAGAGCGTCAGGGCTGCTATGAGTCGTAAGGCTACGACGATGTTAGTGAACTCGATCACGATGTGCGCTGGGAAGTAGAGGACTTTGAAGGGCATATGAGGGTGGTACGGATCCCACACTAGTTCGATGTTGAAGACGATGAAAGGCGCTCCTAGCGCTATAGAAGAGTCGAGATGGATCCCCACTTAGGGAGAGCATTTCGTTGTGAAGAGGCAACGGAAAACCCTTCCTAAGAAGACAAGCAATGTCGAAGTGGTAGGCAAACCTAGTCACGACGACAGTGAGGGGACAACAGAGTATATCGACAGAAGATTCGACTTGGGGACTCGAAAACTGCCCCAAGTCCTACTTTAAATACACGGCAGACAAGACGGCGCAATCAAGAACGACTACAAGTACAAAGCTCCGCATCAAGAGGACAAATAGTGGACATCAACTCATGGCACAGGCACGATCGAGACTCGCAAGCAATAAGGCATAAGGCCGGTTCCTCAACTTACCTCGGTCCAACGGGCGCTCCCAAACCCGTTCCCGAGAGCTGGTGACATCACACTCCTCCTAGGCAAAACGTCCTCGCATTTGCTCAAGGAGCGGGGAAGGCGGGCGGAGCGGTGAAACGACCGTGGCGGTGTTTCGGGGTGTAGGGGACGGCGTCGGGCCTCCTGTCTTCCTCCCACTCCAGCTGCCCGACGAGATGAGGGGCGTTCGCGGCTTCGAGTCGTCCGCGCGTGAGGCCGAGGTGCTCCCGAACGAGTTCGAGCTCGGCTGAGAGCATGTCTTGCTCTTGGATGAGTTGGCGCAGGACGTCGTGGTCCTGCCGGAACCGGGAGATGTTGGCGATGATGCCAAAGTTGTTGAGAGCGAGCGCGGCGTTACGGAGCTTTTCGAAGTGAGTGGTCCGACCGATGAGCATGTGATGGAACCAGGAGGGCAGCGCGACGGGGATGTGACCGCGCATGGGTGTGGCGTAGACCGGCTTGCTATAGGGGCCTTCCCCGGGCTTCTCGCTCCCCGTGAG
>Ga0209488_10004190_pt1 | contig 11348 bp, 16 predicted proteins | sample Rivendell_Oct201_8_FD_188349 | JGI IMG/M metagenome (GOLD analysis project Ga0209488, IMG submission 188349) | Vadose zone soil microbial communities from the Eel River Critical Zone Observatory, Northern California, USA -... | ecosystem: Environmental > Terrestrial > Soil > Vadose zone >... | reverse complement strand
CATGGACTTCCTCTCCTTGCGCTCCCGTCCTGCTTCAACAAGTAGCCGCGTCTACTTCAGCTTCGCGTTATGTTTTGAGGCACTCGTAAGCAGTCCCGCCCAGCGGACCTACTCACACAACGCCACTGACGGACCCCCTACAAGGTATCCATATACTCTTTCCTCACTCTTCGTCTCCACCGCGCGCCATCCGTGCGCCTGATAGACTCCTCCACACCCCGCGCCAGCACCCCAAGCACGGGCACCAATAACACTTCTTCGCGTCTCTCACATACCCCGCCCCCGTACGCCGTCGGCGGCGGCACCACCACCACTACTGCACCACCATTCTCAAAAAATCCACGCCCACGCCCTCACAATCTCGACCCGCCCGAGCTGCTCGAAAGCCTCTCCCTCTCCTCGGCTCCGATCCCCTTACGCACCCGTCACGCATCAGGCCCCGTGTTCGGCCACCCTTCGCTCAGACCACCCACCTTCTTCCGCTCTCACCCGCCGCCGCCGCCGTCCCAGTCGCGCGATGCAGAAATGGACGAGGAGGACGGCGAGGACGCGATGGATTGGATGCCGACCGCCACGAGTACGAGCGCGACTGCTCCTGTGCGGCTGGAGCCCGCCGCATCGCGCGGCCTTGGCCTTTTGCCTACGCGGAAAGCACAAGACGCGACGACGGGTTTGGAGATGTTGTTAGAACGCACGAATATTGTCGACTCGTCCGAACAAGCAAGGAGCATGTCCTTCCGAGCCAGACAAAAGGGAGGGGCAAATAGCTCGTGGTCATGGGGATGGGTTTACGCACTCTCACTGATTCCCTTGGTTGGTGTGATGTATTATCATCTACTTCAATGATAACTACGCTTTCCCTAACCTTGAGAAACTTGGCCGCAACTACCTTCTAACTAACTGTTGACTAAGTGAATGCTGCTCTATGCCTCGCTTTATTGCACCAAACGACGGGACATAATGATAAAGGGGAAACGAAACCAAAGATTCAAAAAATGAAATATTCACGCGCAATATACAAGACTGGAATTACTACGCATGTAGCCTGGGTATGATGGTACGCAGACAAACACGTCTATCGAACTGTTCACGCATGCGTTGCAAAATTAAAATCAAAAAAAAAAATCTGAGAAAGGTGAAAGTGGAGGAAACGGACGCTCAGCGACTCGCAAGACACAGAGAAGGTCTGTTCTGTGTTATTCGACCGATGAGAAAAGACAGGACAGAGTGATTTGAGCCCCCTGCGAAGGGCATGTAGTGTGCGGACGACATGGCGCTGTGCTGTTTAAAACATACCGCCTGTTAAAACAAAAGCGCCATAGTGATGAGGACAAAAATCGAGACTGACATCGCAATTCGTCATCATGGTTGGTTTGCTCAATATCTGGGGCCGGCATTGTTGTAGTCGTAAGCGTCCTGCGCGCCATAGCCTCCCTGGTGATGAAGAGGAGGAGGGGGGCCAAGGTAGTTGTCGTAACCCCGGTTGACACTGGGACCACGTTGCAGAGTCTCTTGCATCTGTGGTTGAGGGCTGGGGCCACGCGCAAGGTCAGCATAGCCACCAACAGGCGCAAGTGTGGCAGCGCCAGCAGTGAAATCGTGGTCAGGCAGGGGGGTGATGGTGCGATTGGCATTATGAGCCCCAGTACTATCGTTCCGGTACAGGCCCATGTTATCGTGACCTGCAGAGTGGAACGACGATGCATTGGAGGGCATCCTGCGAAGCGTGGGAAGGCCACTTTCATGCTCTGCGGGTTGCCAGTTGACGGGCTCGAGACGATCCTCGAACTGAGCAGAGGGACGGAACTTCCACTTGCGGATGATGGTCCAAATAATGGCGCAACCACCGATGGATGAAGCGAGCACGATGAGAATTGTTATGGTGGTGTGAGAGAGGCTCGAGGCACCAAGCTGGGTATCGCTCGGGCTTGAAGCTGAAGCTGCGGGGACGTGGCTCGTCACCGTAACTGAGTCAACGGTGGATTTGCCATTGACGGGTAAGGGCTTGCTTTCGTCTGTCGATTTTGTGGGGGTGCTCGAGGTAGAAGTGGTGGAGGTTGTAGAGGTCGACGAGGTCGTCGTTGACGTGGAGGAAGTAGAACTAGTTGAGCTAGCCGAGCTAGACTTCGACGTGGAAGAAACGGGCGAATTCTGTGCGTGGAGTTAGTACCCTGTAAATAAATCAATTTCGAGGTGGTTAACTTGCCTCACTGGCCGGCGCCGACGAAGCAGGTTGTGAACTAGTTTGAGGCAAATTGGGGGCTGACGAGGCTTGTTGGGCGTCCGAGGATGCAGGAGCGCTGGAGGTTGCTGAGGAGGTGGTGGAAGAAGCACTGTCGGCAGAAGGCTTATCAGCAGCATTAATTACGACTGGGTTCTTGCCAAGCTGACGGGCGACCCCAGGGGCTACTGCTCGAATCTTAACCATGCGGTTGAGGTTGACATGATCACGACGATGGGCAGAGTCCGGAGAGACGAAATTGGCGGATGATGGGGCAGCGAGGACTAAAAGAAGGGCGAGGGAGAAAAGGAATGTGACGGCGAGCTTGCGATTGAGTTGAATGGCCATAGGGAGACGAGTCTAGGGAATTGGTTGGACCAGCCAGAGGAGAGGGGTGTTGATGGTGGGGGGTGGTGAGGACGAGTAAGGACCCAAAAGGAATGAATGAAGAGGGTGGGAAGACTTACCAGAAACCAGGGGATGGGAAAAGACAAGAGGCGCTGTTCTGTCAGTCACATCACACTTCACTTCACTTGCACTTGGCATCGTCCGTTGTCAGGCTAATTTATTTTTTATTATTTATCACTCACTTATCCGTCAATAAACTCAACTCAGAGAGACAAACAAAAGAAATTGTCTCAAGTGAACGTAAAACGTAACGTAGGCAATGAACGTAAACGTGAAAAAATCGTCTCTGGCCAAGGGCCGAATACGTCACGGCGTCCAAATTGTCTCTGTCCATAGTCCTAAAGTCCTAGAACCAATCTCCTCCCTTAATCGTGGCTCGTGAGCGACCAGCTGCTAAGGGGTACATTCTTCACATTGGCGCTGCCTTGTTGTTGGTTCGGCCATTGCGGGGAGAACAACATTTGCAGGCTGTTAGTTCCAGCAGGGAGACTGACCGACAACACCGTCACTCCCGGATTCGCCTGATCTGTCTGCCCTGCTGGCAGCGCCGGATCACCAGTCAACCGCACGGCGTCCCCGGTCGCGAATTGCGCACCCGAAGGCGGATTCAGCATATCCACAAATAGCGTTTGGCCGTCTCGGGTCAATGTTGCTCTCTGTCCACTTATGGTGACCGTAGCATTAGTGTGCATACGCCACATAACGGTCCCTCCAGCGTTGATATCGTCTTGTAACAGCACTTGCCGCCGTCCGTTCAGAAGTCGTATCCCGCGTTTCACCGAGGTCCTAACAAACCTGCGTCAATTACCTCCAAGCCCATTCGTAACTTATACTCACGAATTGGCATATGCACTCGTCATGTCGAAAACAACGAAGGCAGTCGAATCGCTCGGCACATTGAATACCGTGCTCGATTCTTGTGCAGTGCCAGATGAACCGTATGTCATCGCAGGGGGGTCCCCAGTGACAAGTTGATTCTGTTGGTTTATCAGGATCGTATTTTGGCCCTCCGTCCGCTTTCTGTAATACAAGTATCGCGTAGAATCTTGCGCTTCACTGTCGAAATAACCCGCGGCAAGATAGTCGCCAGAACCAAGGTCGCCGGCCCAACGTGTACCCAGAGCATCGAGGACAAAGTCGCCACAATCGAGGTCTCCGTGTGTCAGGTGTCCCGAAACTTTCCCTCCTTTGATTGCCACGTACAATGCATTGATATCCGTCCAAGAATTCCTCATCGATACCCACTGATTTGCATCAGCGGTAAAGGCATGGTCGAGCGGAAGGCCATTCCAAAAGGCACCGGAGACGGTTGGGTCATACCAAAACATGTTCCAGGGATCTGCCGAGTCAGCTCGATCGCGCTGGTACAACGTATACAGGGGTATGTTATACTGCGAGCCGTAGAATACCATGGCGTTGGCGGTGGTAGAGTACTTGTTTGGGCCATGATCGCCGTAGTCGAACAACGACGTCGGTCCATACGCATACATGTGGAAAAGGCCAGTGAGGTTCATGGATGGATTCGATGTAAGAAGGCCGAACGAAGATCCAGCGGCCGTTATAAGGGATGAGGCCATCTCAGAGTGACCCGTCACCGCAAAGTACCAATAGTTGGAAGACTCGGTATTGGTGCCGTCCGAATTGACACTCTGTGCACAGTTTGTATTCGCGTTGTCAATTGTAAGAGCCAGCAGAGCAGCGGCGTTGCCTGTTGTATCATCGCCCAAGATGGCCAATGCTGCCATCGTGAGTCCGCCGTTGCAAACACAGTTCCAATTGCCGCGAGTAGCATTGGGCCAAAAACCGGTGACAGTGCCTGCGAAGACACCAAGACCGGGTACAAGACCATACAGATTCACAGTATGTCGCATTTGTTCCTTCTGCGTATCGGTCCAAAAGTCGTATAGCCAGTCGTAAGCGATGCCATAGGCGGCAGAAAGCTCTGCTGTATCGAGGAAATGGGCCTGGTTCCATTTGTCAACAGCGGGACCGAAGGCGGCGGTTCCATTTCCTGCAGCATTCTAAATGGATTGTAAATCATATCGTCGTAATTGAAATTGTAAATATCCCTACCTGAATTTCCGCCCAGGTTCTATCGACCCATTTCTTATCTTGGGTCATTCTGGCAACGTATGCGAGTGCTTTAATCCTCATCTTGATTTCACGAGCGTTGTCCAGAATGCCACTGCCACCGTCCATGTTGTATACAACAGGAGGTAGAGCATAGTAGACAGTGGCGTTATGAAATATGGTATCATTCCAGGATTTGAGATAAGCATCTTTCGAAATACGGTCAGGGAGAACGTCCCATTTATACTTGGGAGCAATGAGACGTGGGCGATCAGGGCGGAGGGAGGTGGGAGCCGGGTTGGCGGGGGAAAATGTGTCAGTAGGCCACCCCAATGCTGCGGCACCGGGATTTTGCGTGGGAGGTGCGAAAGCGGCAGCGTTTGTCTGTCAAGTGAACGATACGAGTAAGAAAGATATTGGCTTGTGAGATGTCAAGCTACACAAGACATACGGTAGAAGGGTATAATGGCACCATGAACTCAGAGTTGGTTGCGGTGGGGAATATGCCGACAGCATTCTTTGCACTTATGGCCGAACTTTCTGAAGCAGGACTTCCGGAAGACGAGTCGGAGCTGGAGCTAGACTTGTGCTTGTGGCGGGTAGCGAGGACACCAGCTATGACTGCCCCAGCGACAATGAGGATACCGACGGGAACGCCAAACTTGATCCATCTGTTTAGTGACCTCTTGGGGGACGGGTATTGTGAGGGCCGAGGAGCGGTGGACCGATAGTAAGGATCGACCGAGCCATCTGGGGAATTATTCTCGATGGCATTATAGCTAGTCATAACGCCGAAGGGAGGGAGCCGGGGGAGGGAAGGGGGGAGGGAAGGGGGGAAGGGGAGGAAGAGGGAGAGACGTGAAGAGGGTGGGGAGTAAAAGAAGGCCAAGGAGCGAGGAACACAAGGAACGCTGGACTAGGTGTCTTAGCCACATGCAGGGGCGATCTTGGCAGCGCGCGGTGGGCGCGTTTTTTGTGTTGTTGTCACACAGCAATGACGCCCATTGTACGGTCGTAGCCCGATTAGGTGCGACGATGGACGGAGCGTGGTGAGATGAGATTGACGGATGACGGCATAGGGGAAGCTAAGTGAATGGCGAGGAATGTGAATGAATGTGTCCAGAGAATTGGTAATTGGTGAACTGACCAGTGGTTATGGTGGGAAAGGGGAGTGCCAGGAAGGTGGGAGGATTACAGTGCCGTCGTGTCGCAGAAACCAGGCGTAGTATGACAGAATTTGTTATTTGTCGCTACGCGCTTTCGGACTGTCACCAGGTCAGCCCCACGCTTTGGGCGCGTTCGGTGGTTGCAATGGCGAGAATGTCGATCAGCGGGATAGTTCTTTCTTCTTTCCGAGAAACTGGAAAGCATGTCGTGTATGCCAGAAACTAGGTGTCCGATAGGAGTTGTCAGTCACAGTCCAGTACAATGGAACAGGAACGCCAGCAGCGAGAGTACCACATAAACCCAAAAGAGGGATAATTTGCAATTGCGAGTGCGAGCGGATCATTTGATTTAGTCTCGTTCCCAGACCATTGTCTGAAATCGGAAGTCGAAAAATCGGGCGTTGGCTCTCCTCTCCTGTACTTCATGACGCTGACACACGTTTTTCGATCTCAGATTTAAAAGCCCGACGACGGGGCTGGGGACGAGACTACGAGACTAGGTTACTTCAAGCCTCATGTCATGTCTCACCGTTGCCCATGCTTCCATTTTGAGGTCAGGCAGTTAAAGACGGTAGTATATTTATCAATGCCACACAAATAAGTCTTCTCATGTACGAGCAAAATTATAAGGCATGTTGTGTATCAGCCTTTTGCATGTGCTTTAAAAATCGAGAGGAAAGTGCTGTAGCTGAGCTTCCAAGTGTCTACGAGTCCTGAGTCCCAAGTTCTGAGCTGTGATCTTAGCCAGAGTTGCTGGAGTAGTACAAGTCAAGCTGTCAACTGAATTCCAGTTTGCTCTGTTGAGTACACACTGGCTCACGCCAGTGCAACTTGCGTGTTGATGGAAAGGGCTGGTCGTCGTGTGCACAGCCAAGATTTAAACGATCTCGTGACCTAAAATGTTGCTGATCTTGGGAGCCCGTCATCATTTCACCCAAAGTTTTGTAAATTACACCAGTGAGCCACAACATCACTAACCTACAGATACCAACATTTTGGCCGACTTGGCTCAACCCCAGCTCGGTAGAGCCAGTGTTAGCTGGTTCTGGCCTGCTAATCTGTCCAGCTTCACGCATCTTGGTTTCGGCTTGGCGCTCCTGGGGCAGTTCGTTGCCAAAGTCCTTGACTGATTGATCAAGAATTCCAAGCCACTTATCAGCCAGAAAGTGCCGTTGCCATGCAAACTATAAAGTAAGATGAAAAAGAAAGTAACAAAATTGTCTCTCGTCGAATTGTCTGTCCACTCTACACCATAAATCCCTATCAAGCTCTTCTCCTTAATACGCTAATTGTGACTCGTGAGCGACCACCCGCTGAGAGACACAGACTTCGCGGTCAGAGAACTGCTCTGTGAGTTCCCCGGGGTGAACAATATTTCGATAACAGCACTTCCACCGGTACCGGCAGGGGTATCGATCAACAGCACAGTCACTCCAGGATTCGCCTGGTCTGTCTGCCCTGTCGGTAGCGCTGGATCCCCAGCCAATCGCACGGCGTCTGCTGTCGTGAATTGCGCACCTGACGGCGCATTGAGGATAGTCGCAGTTAACGTTTGGCCGTCTCGAGACAATGTTGCCGTCGATCCTGATGTGGTGACTGTCGCATTAGTGTGTGCACGCCACATAATGCTCCCGGTCGTGGTAATTTCGTCTCGCAACAGCACTTGCTGTCGTCCGTTCACAAACCGCATCCCGCGTTTCACCGAGGTCCTATCAAATGTGTCAATTACCTCCAAGCTCTTTCACTACCGTACTCACACATTGCCATATGCACTCGTCAAGTCGAAGACAACGAAGGCAGTCGAATCACTCGGCACATTGAATACCGTGCTCGATCCTTGTGCAGTGCCAGATGAACCGTATGTCATCGCGGGAGGGTCCGCAGTGACAAGTTGATTCTGTTGGTTTATCAGGATCGCATTTTGGCCCTCCGTCCGCTTTCTGTAGTACAGCCACCGCCGCGAATCTTGCGCTTCGCTTTCAAAATAACCCGTGGAAAGATAGTCGCCAGAACCAAGCTCGCCGAACCAACGCGTACCCAGAGCATCGAGGACAAAGTCGCCACAATCGAGGTCTCCGTGTGTCTGGTGTCCCTGAAGTTTCCCTCCTTTGATTGCCACGTACAATGCATTGATATCCGTCCAAGAACTCCTCATCGACACCCACTGATCTCCAGTATTGTTAAACTGGTAGTCAAGCGGAAGACCATCCCAAAAGGCACCGGAGACGGTTGGGTCGTACCAAAATATGCTGTGGGGTTCCGCCGCATCGGCCCGGTCGCGCTGGAACAGCGTATACTGAGGCACGTTATATTGCGACCCGTAAAATATCATGGCATTCCCTGTGGTAGAGAACTTGTTGGGGCCGTGATCGCCATACTCGAACATCGACGTCGCTCCATGCACATACATGAAGTACTCGCCTATGAGTTTCAAGGGTGGATTCGATGTGAGAAGGCCGAAAGGAGATCCAGCGGCCGTCATAAGGGATGATGTCATCTCGGCGTGACCTGTCACCGCGAAGTACATATAGTTGGCAGTCTCGTTATGAGTGCCGTCCGAGGAGGAAATGAATGCGCAGTTTTGGTTCGCGTTCTGGATTGCATTGTTTAGCAGAGACACGGCGGTGCCTGTTGTATCATCGCCCAAGATGGCCAGTGCCGCCATCGTGAGTCCACCATTGCAAACGCAGTTCCAATTACCACGAATGCCTTGTGTGGCCCACCAACCGATGCCTCGAGGGTCTCCCTCGTATACGCTAACACCGGGGCCGAGACAATACTCAATCATTGTAAAGCGCATTGCTTCCAATTGTGTTCCGTCCCAGAATTCATATAGCCAGTCGTAGGCGATGCCATAGGCTGCGCAAAGCTCCGCTGAATCGAGGAAATGGGCGTTATTCCATCTGTCAGTGCTGTTGCCGAAGGACTGGGTTCCATTTCCTGCAGCATTCTAGATGGACGGAGCTTGTGAATCATGTCGTGATTGAGGTTGTAAATATCCCTACCTGAATTTCCGCCCAGGTCCTATTGACCCATTTCGTGTCCTGGGTTATTCTAGCAACGTATGCGAATGCTTTAATCCTCATCTTGATTTCACGAGCGTTGTCCAGAATGCCACTGGCACCATCCATGTGGTATACGACAGGAGATAGAGCATAGTAGGCGGCGGCATTTTGAAATATGGTATCATTCCAGGATTTGAGATAAGCGTCTTTTGAAATGCGGTCAGGGAGAACATCCCATTTATACTTGGGAGCGATGAGACGTGGGCGATCAGAGCGAACGGAGGTGGGGCTAGGGTTAGAGGGGGTAAATGTGTCACTAGGCCACGCCAATGCTGTGGCGGCGGGATTAAATGCGCCAGTTTGGAACGCTGCATTTGTCTGTCAAGGGAAAAATAACAATATTCGCATGTGACACGTCGAGTCATACAATACAAGACGTACAGTAGAAGGATATACTGGCACCGTGAACTCGGTGTTCGTTGCAGTGGGGAATATGCCGAGGGCATTCTTGGCACTTATAGCCGAGCTAGCTGCGGCAGGACTTCCGGAAGACGAGTTGGAGCTGGAGCTGGAACTAGAACCGTGATTGTGACGGGTAGCGAGGACAGCACCGACGACCGCTCCGGCAACAACGAGGAGACCAACAGGTACACCAATCTTAATCCACCTGCTCAATGATTTCTTTGGGCTTTGGGGGGGTATAAATCCTGTTGATGAGCGATAGTAAGGGTCACCCGAGCCATACGGTGATGGTGAAGTACTATTGACGGCATCGTAATTGGCCATAACGCCAATTGAGGGAAGGAGTAGGGTATAAAAGAGCGATTCGATGAAAGTAAAGAAAAAAGAAGGACAAGAGGTGGGGAAGAAGAGAGAGTGGTGGAATAGGGTAAGTTATTTTTTCGTTTCCACCGCAGCGCTCATTCGGCAGCCATTCCCGAGTTTCATTATATTATAATTACATCACGCCACGTCACTACTCCCTCAAGAATACTGCAGCGGCACCCATTCCAGTTCCTATACACATCGAAGTAACGAGGACCTAACACAACCTGAGAATCAATCAACAGGGAAAGGATACAATTGCCCACCTTGCCACCTCTTCTCTCGAGCTCGTTTAGACCTGTCACGATTTGACGCGCTCCCGTCGCTCGTGCTGGCCGGCTAATTTTAGAACAGACTATTTTTAGAACAATCAAATTTTGGACTCATCTAAGGGATGACCGAAGGCTATTGCACCTCCGTTCACATTGACCTTCTCTGGGTCGAGTTCCAGTTTGCGCACGCAGTACACGTACATAGAAGCGAAAGCTTCATTGATCTGGCGGCAATGTCACGCGCGGGTCATTATTTCTTTACTTTTCATGCATACCTCGAACAGATCTACGTCTTCCTTTCTGAGACCTACCTTGGTCAAGACCTTCGGAATGGCGATCGTGGGCCCAATGCCCATAATGTGAGGGGCCAAGCCTGCGTATGAATGTCCAATAGACATGTCACCGAGCATCAGGACATCTGTTTCGAACCCCAAACCCACCTGTGACAGCTACGTTAAGATACTTCCCAAGGATTGGAAGCCCCAGTTCCTCGGCTTTCCTTCTCGTCATGAGTAGCACGGCAGCAGCACCATCTGTGATTTGACTGGCGTTCCCCCCTGTCGTCTGTCCCGGGGGCCATTGAGGGAAGGCAGGTTTGACCTTCAAAAGGGTGGTCTGTGTGGTACCATAACGGATGCCATCGTCCTTGGACACTGTCACTTTCTTGCGAACGCCTGTGACAGGATCTTTCTGGAACGAAATAAATGGAACTATCTCTTTCGCAAAGTAACCTGCTTTGTCGGCAGCCTCGGCACGCTGAAATGATTTGGCAGCAAAAGCATCCATGTCCTCTCGTGATATGTTGAATTCACGGGCGACGTTTTCGCTTGTCCAGCCCATAGGCTGTAGCGCGTCGCTTGCAGTACCACAAGCCCTAATTTCGTCGCTGGCACTTTCTGGACCTACGTCTGGACTGAGGTTCGAATGTCAACAGCACGAAACTCTTTCGGGACGGGCGACTAGTCACCCACTTCCACGACATGCTCTCCACGCCAACAGCTAAGCCCACGTCAATCTGGCCCGCGCGGATCTCACTTGCGATAGTTGTGACTGCCATAAGGCCAGATGAGCAGAAGCGATCCAATGTTTGAACGGGCACGCTTTCGGGAATGCCTGCAGCCAACGCGGCGGCCCGAGCCTCGTACGTCGGTCCCTTCGCAAGGACTGTGCCGACGCAGATATCCTCGATGATTTTTGGATTGATCTTACTTTGGTTAATCGCTTGCTGAAGGATGATGTAAATACTTTGCTGTCAAGGCACCTATCCTGATATAACTTGAACAGACCCGAAACATTTCCGTCAGAAGTTCATCACTCCTAGACAGATGCCAAGTCACGTCAACAGTGGCTAGCTAGGAAAGGGAGAGAGAAACTCACCGCA
>Ga0209488_10004189_pt1 | contig 11350 bp, 10 predicted proteins | sample Rivendell_Oct201_8_FD_188349 | JGI IMG/M metagenome (GOLD analysis project Ga0209488, IMG submission 188349) | Vadose zone soil microbial communities from the Eel River Critical Zone Observatory, Northern California, USA -... | ecosystem: Environmental > Terrestrial > Soil > Vadose zone >... | reverse complement strand
CTCGACCGTGCTGCGCTGCAGCTCGGCGGCATCATCGATCCGGTCAATGGCGGCACCCGTGGCGCACCGAAGTTCCCACAGCCGATGCTGCTCGAGTTTCTCTGGCGAGCCGGTCAGCGCACCGGCGAGGCGCGCTACCTCAACGCCGTCGAGCTCACGCTCGAGCGCATTGCGCAGGGTGGCATCTACGATCATCTCGGCGGCGGCTTCGCGCGCTACTCGGTCGACGAGCGCTGGCTGGTGCCGCATTTCGAGAAGATGCTTTACGACAACGCGCAGCTGCTGGAACTTTTCGCGCTCGGCTATCAGCGCTCCGGCCGCTCGCTTTATCGCGAGCGCGCGCAGGAGACGGTCGCCTGGCTCGAGCGCGAGATGACCACGCCGGAGGGCGCGTTCTGCGCCTCGCTCGACGCCGATTCCGAAGGCGAGGAGGGCAAGTTCTATGTCTGGTCGCTTGCCGAGGTCACGCAGGTGCTCGGGGCGGAGGACGGCGCCTTTTTCGCGCGCCACTATGACGTGACGGCGGAAGGCAATTTCGAGGGCCACGTCATTCTCAATCGGCTGGCGCGCGTGCCGGCAACTGAAGAGGAGGAGGCGCGGCTGGCGACGCTGCGCCAGCGGCTCTTCGCGGTACGCGAGCCGCGGGTGCGGCCCGGCCTCGACGACAAGGTGCTGGCTGACTGGAACGGTCTGATGATCGCGGGTCTTGCCAATGCCGGCGTCGCATTCGGCGAGCCAGAATGGCTTGCAGTGGCGGCGCGCGCCTTCACGTGCATCGCGACCAATATGAGCCGTGGCGACCGGCTCGGGCACTCCTGGCGCGCCGGCAAGCTGCTGTTTCCCGGCCTCGCTTCCGATCATGCCAACATGATCCGCGCCGCACTCGCGCTGCACGAGGCAACCGCGGAGCGTGCCTATCTCGAGCGTGCGCTCGCCTGGCAAGGCGCGCTCGACCGCCACTATGCCAACGCCTTGACCGGCGGCTACTTCCTCACCGCCGACGACGCCGAAGGCCTGGTGGTGCGACCGAACGCAACCGCCGACGAGGCGACGCCCAATCCGAATTCGGTCGCGGCGCACAACCTCCTGCGGCTCGCTGTGGTGTCTGGCCAAGACACCTGGCGCGCCCAGGCCGATAAGCTGTTCGACGGCGTCGTGCCATTGGCGGCCGACAACATCTTCATGCATCTCGCCTTGTTCAACGCGCTCGACCTGCGCCTGCGCGCGGCCGAGATCGTGGTGGCGGGCGAGGGCAGGGCGGCCGCTGCGCTGGTCGCCGCCGCGCTCGCGCTGCCTGCGCTCGACCGCATCGTGCTGCGCGCGCCGACCGCCGACGCACTTTCCGCCTCACACCCCGCGCAGGAGAAGATCAAAGCGACCCGGGATCCTGCAGCCTTCATCTGCGTGGGCGAGCGCTGCTCGTTGCCGGTGACGGAGCCCACGCGCATCGCCGAGGTGGTGAAGGAGATGCGGGCGTGATCGGTGCATCCCACGAGCCAGGCTGCACATGATGATGTCGAGATGCATCGCCCTGTTCGCCGCACTGTTCGCCACACTGTTCACGACCGCGGCGGCCCACGCGCAAGTCGACTACCCGAACCGCGTGGTGCGCATCGTCAATCCTTACGTCGCCGGCAGCACCACCGACGTCCTGGCGCGCGCGCTTGCGGTCGGCTTGTCGAGCCGACTAGGCCAACAGTTCGTAATCGAGAACCGGCCGGGCGCCGGCGGTGCGCTCGGCACCGCCGCAGTCGCTCGCGCGGAAGCCGATGGCCATACGCTTCTGTTCGCGCCCGCGTTGGTGCTCTCGGTCTATCCGCAGGCGCGCGGCGCCGACACCGGCTACAAACCCGACGCGCTTACGCCGATCTGCCAGACCTTCACGAACGCCATGGCGCTCGCGGTCCGCCCAGATTCGCCGATCAAGAGGGTCGGCGATCTCGTCGCGATGGCGAAGCAAAGACCAGGCGCGCTCAACTACGGCCACCAGGGCCCGCTGACGATCCCGCATCTCGCCATGGAGGAGTTTCTCCAGGTCGCCGGCATCTCGGTCGCGGACATTCCGTTCCGCGGCGAGCCTTTGGTGATCACCGACCTCATCGGCGGGCAGATCCACGTTGCCTCGATCGTGCTCGGCAGCGCGGCGGGGCAGAACATCCGCCTGATCGGCGTGTTCGCCGAGGCCCGCCACCCGGCCTTTCCGAACGTGCCGACGGTGAAGGAGCAGGGCTATGACGTGAGCCCGGCAAGCTTCGGGGGATTGCTGGCGCCAGCCGCGACGCCCGCGGGCGTCGTCGACAAGCTCGCAGGCGCCTGCGCAGGTGCCGCCCGCGATGAGACCTACGAGACCGTCGCCAGGCGTGCCGCGCAGCCGGCCGACTATTATGCCGACTCGGATGCATTCCAGGAGCGGCTCACGGGCGATATCGAGCGCAAGGCTGCCGTGCTCGCGCGCGTCAAGACGCAGCCGTAAGCCCTTCGCGACTGCCACCTACCTCTTCGTTGTCGCCCGCAGATACGCGAGCGCGGCGCGCAGCAGGCGCGGGTCATCCGCATACAAACCCAACGCGCTGTTGCAGCTGCGGCAAAGCAGTCCACGCACGCGGCCCGTGACGTGACAGTGATCGATGCAGAGCGCACGCGTCACCTTGCGGCAGATCGCGCAGGCATTGCCTTGCCGCGCCTGCAGTGCGCGATAGTCTGCAAGCGAGAGTCCATAGCGGCGCGCGCGCTCACCATCACGATAGTCGGGCTCGAGCGCCCGCCGCACGCGCCGGCGGTCGTTCCTCAGAAAGCGCGCGCGCTCGCTGCGCCAAGGCGTGCGACCAGGCTTGCGTCCACGTTTGCGGGCAGGCTTGTCCTCGTCGGGTCTTGGGCGATGTAATCCTCTCTCGGCCCAGTCCCGGCGCTTTGCCATCAGCCGGACAGACGAAACAGCGGGTCGGCAGCAAACATGGAACACCAAACAGATTGGCGCCGCACCCATAGGACGCGGCGGTCACGGCGGCAGGTGGCTCGTGATGATGATCGGGCAGGCGCGACGGGCCGCTGGTCGCGGCACAAGCCTCAATACCGAATTTGGAGGAATGAGGTATTTTCGCCGATCCAGGTGAAACCTGTCAAGCGCCGGAGCCGCATTTGCTCGGATCCGAGCGCGACGGTTTTCCTTGCAGCAGTTCCAATCTGCGCCCCCGTGCCGCCAATTGTGCATCCCTGAGGACGCCGCTAACAATATTGCGCCCCGCGGCACCTGGTCCATCGAGCCTGGTCCATCGAGCCTTGGCCGACGGAGCATTGGAGGAAGTCATGCGTGGCGTGAGATATGTGATTGCAGCGTTGCTGTTGGGCGGCCTTCTCCCAACCCTGGCGCAGGCCGAGGATTTCTCGCGCCTCGAGCTCAACGCCGCTGAAACCGCCAACAACCGCTGCCTCCTCACCTTCCTGATCGAGAACAAGACCAGCAAGGCCATCGACAGCCTCAAGCTCGATCTCGCGCTGTTCAACCCCGAAGGCATCATCCAGCGCCGCATGATCACCGAGATGGGGCCGATCCGCGGCGCGCGAACCAATGTGCGGACCTTCCCGGCCGAGGGCGAATGCGGCCAGATCGGCGCGATCCTGGTCAACGACGTTGCCGCCTGCTCGGCGGGCGATCCGGCGGAATGCATGGATGGGCTCACGTTGTCGTCGCGAGTGAAGACGATCCGGCTCTACAAGTGATCCATCCCGGCCTGTAAGATTGTCCTCCGGCTTGATCCTGAAGACGAAGCCGGGGCCGCCGACAGGCGCGGCACCGAGAGGAGACCGTCATGGCATTCACGAGTTGGCGCGGCGTCGTCGGGTGCATCAAGCCGACGCTGCGGCCGGGCGGGCTCGAGGAGCTGATCCGCATGCTGCCGGAGGGCATCGGCGTGCTGCCGCTGTTCCTCAACATCAGCCACGGCACGACCGATGAGTTCAAGCGAGCGACCGCGCCGTATGAGCCGCTGGTCAGGCAGCTTGCCGACGCCGGCTGCGACCTCATCCATCCGGAAGGCGCACCGCCGTTCATGCTGCTCGGCTTCAAAGGCGAGGCGCAGCTCCTCAAGAAGTGGGAGAAGGAATACAAGCTCCCGTTCTTCACCTCCGGATCGAACCACGTGCGGGCGCTGCACGCGCTCAAGGCCAAGAAGATCCTGGGCGCGACCTATTTCGTCGGCGGCATCAACGACCTGTTCGCCAAATATTTCGTCGAGGCCGGCTTCGACGTGCTCGGCATGGAGGGCATCAAGGTCGATTTCGACAAGGTCGGCCAGCTCTCGGCCGAGCAGGTCTACGCCCACGTCAAGCAGGCCTTCCTCAAACATCGCAAGGCCGACGCGATCTATCTGCTCGGCACTGGCTGGCGCGTGCTGCCGATCATCGATCTCCTCGAGCAGGACCTTGGCGTGCCGGTGGTGCATCCGGTGCCGGCGCGCTGTTGGGAGATGCAGCTGCGGCTCTCGGTGCGCCAGCCGGTCAAGGGCTACGGGCGGCTCTTGGCGGAGATGCTGCCTGGATAGATCCTTGTTCAATTTGAAATGGCCTAATTCAATTTACCCAGCATTACGTGCCGTCGCGATCGTCGAGTCCATCAGCTTGACTCCGTGGGTGCCCTTTGATGTGATCGCCGTCTCATCAGGTAGCCCGCATTCAACAGCCAGCCACCCAGTGATCGAAATCGGTTGCAGGGGGTTAAAGGCATGGCGTGGGGACCAGGCGCGCTTCGACATGCGTCGAAGCGCAGGCGCACAGGGGCAATCGTTGTCACGTTGAGCGTGTCGGTTTGTGCCGGTTTGTGGACCGGCCAAGCCTGGCCGCAGTCGCCGCCGGCGGCAGGCACAAACCCATCCGGATCAATCCAGCTTCCACCCGTCGACGTCGACACCAAGAAGGGCCGACAGGCCAAGAAACAGGCCAAGAACCAGCCCAAGCGCGAACGGCCGGCGCCCGCACCGCAGGCGCCTGAGCCGCCCAAGGTGGAGCGAGCGACGGGCCCGGTCGATGGCATTGTCGCCACCCGCAGCGCCACCGGCACCAAGACCGATACGCCGCTGGTCGAGACGCCGGCCTCCATCTCTGTGATCACGGCCAAGCGCATCGAGCAGCAGGGCGCCACTTCGGTCAGCCAGGCGCTCAGCTACACCGCCGGCGTGCGAGGAAATGTCTTCGGCGTCGATGTGCGCTTCGACTGGCTGCAGATTCGCGGCTTCGACGCCTACCTGCCCGGCTTTTTCATCGACGGCATGCTGGCCCGCAACAACAACACCTGGGCGGTGTGGAAGGTCGAGCCCTACGGCGCAGAGCGGATCGAGGTGCTCAAGGGGCCGGCTTCGGTGCTCTACGGACAGGCCAATGTCGGCGGCATCGTCAACGTGGTGAGCAAGCGTCCGCTGGAGGAGCAGCTCAACGAAGTCGGGATCCGGATCGGCAACCACAAGCGCGCCGAGGGCGTGTTCGATTTCTCCGGCCCCGTGACCAAGGACGGCACGCTGCTCTACCGGCTGACCGGCGTGGGCCTCGGAACCGACACCCAGGTGGACTTCGCGGAGCAGAAGCGCGTCTTCATCGCACCAGCGCTCACATGGCGGCCGAACGCTGATACCAGCCTGACATTTCTCGGCCAGTACCTGAGGGAGCGCGACGTTGTCGACCTTCAGTTTCTGCCGGCGGAAGGCACACTGTTGCCCAACCAGAACGGCAAGATCCGCCGCAGCTTCTTCGCCGGCGAGCCGGGCTACGACAAATTCCATCTCGATCAGTGGTCGGTCGGCTATCTGCTCGAGCACCGCATCGACGACATCTGGCAGATGCGGCAGAGCGTGCGCTATCGCGAGATGGGCGTAGACTACAAAACCGTCTACGGCACGGGCCTAAACTTAGCTGATGCAAGCCGACGTACCCTGACACGCGGCGTATTCACCACAGACGAGTCGGTGCGCGCCTTCACGACCGACAATCAGCTCCAGGCCGATTTCGTCACCGGCGCCGTCAAGCACACAGTGCTTGCCGGCGTGGACTACCAGAACAACGTTTTCAATCAGCGCGCCAGCAACGGAGGAGTGGTAGCGCCCATCGATATGTTTAATCCCGCTTACGGCGCCAGCGTCACCGAGGCGGCGCCCTATGCCGATGCGACCACGACCCTAAGCCAAGCCGGCGTCTATCTGCAGGAGCAAGCAAAGATTGCGGATCGCTGGATCGTCGTCCTGGGCGGGCGGCAGGACTGGGCGAAGAACGACACCGTGAACCGCCTCGCCGGCGAGACCACCGACAGGAAGGACCAAGCCTTCACCTGGAAGGCGGGCCTGCTCTACCACGCGCCGATCGGGGTTACGCCTTATGTCACCTATTCGGAGTCCTTCTTCCCGTCGGCCACCCTCGATTTGACCGGCAAACCGCTCAATCCTGAAACCGGACAGCAATACGAGGTCGGCATCAAGTCTCAGCCGTTCGGGCCCAAGAGCCTGTTCACCTTCGCCGCCTTCGACATCAAGCGGCAGAACTATGTGACTTTCGTACCCGGCACATTCGAAGCGCGCTCGACCGGCGAGATCAGCTCGCGCGGGCTCGAGTTCGAGGCGGTGGCGGAACTCGCCCAAGGCCTCAATTTGATTGCCGCCTATACCTGGCTCCCTGAGTTCAAGATCACCAAGAGCGCCGATACAAATGAGATCGGCAAGCGCCAACCCACCGTGCCGGAGCACATGGCATCGCTCTGGCTGCACTACCGGCTTGGCACAGGCCCGCTCGCCGGCTTCGGCTTCGGCGGCGGCGTGCGCTACATCGGTGAGACCTTCGGAAACCTCGCCAATGACGCCGACAAGACCGTTCCCGCATACACGCTGTTCGATGCCGTGATCGACTACGAAAAGGACGGCTGGCGGTTCGCCCTCAATGTGCGCAACATCGCGGACGGGACCACGCTCACCTGCGACAGCACCTGCTACTACGGCGAGGGCCGCAAATTTTTGGCCTCGGCGCATCGCCGCTGGTGAGCGGGGTTCCTATGCGGCGGCGTGCCGCCAATACAGCACCCGCCGGCCGGCGAACGCCGCAAGCCCCGCCAGCACGGCTGCGCCACCCAGGTGCCAGAACAGCACCATCACACTCGCGTCGCCGACGTGGAACACCCGCAGCCCGAGATTGGCAAGCGCCGCCACCGCTAGCGCGCCGAGCGCGATGCTGGTCCGCGGAATGAGCGGCGCGCCGCGGCGAAGCATCACCACCATCGCGATCGACGGCACGATGCCGATCAGGATCGCAGGCGGCAGACAATCCCAATCGGGCCGCAGCGTGAGACCGTTGGTGCCGAGTGCAACCCAGTTGCGCCAGCAGCCTTCGCCGAGACTTGCGAGCCAGACCGCGAATGGCAGCAACGGGATGAGCAGGATCCTGCGATCGTATCCGGGCACGACGCTGCCGAAGGCGGCGAGCGAAGCCGTCAATGCCGTGACCAGCAAGACCGCCTCCTCGATCAGGAAGCGCCGATCCGTGATCGCGGCGACCGGATTGATGTCGCTCGGCATCACGAGCCAGATCACGGCCGCCAGGATCGGAACCGAGAGCGCGAGCCATATCAACATCCTCACCCAGGGCGCCGGCAGGCGCCGGACCGGGACGGCGGAATCCGCCAGCTCCTGAATGAGTGCGTTGGTGTCCATCATGGGTCCTTGCCGGCCAACATCCGGCGCAACGCCGTCATGCCGCGGTGAACCGAAACTTTCAGCGCCGCGATGCTGGCACCGCTATGAGCCGCCGCCTCTTTCAACGACATCTCCCGCAGCTTCAACAGCTCGATGGCGCGCCTTTGCCCGTCCGGCAAAGCCTTGACCGCGAGCCGCAGTGCCTCGGGGTCACCATAGGGGCCATCGATTGTATTCGGATCAGCGTCGGAAAAGGTTTCAGGTAGCCGATCGACCACGACCTCATGGGCAGAGCGGCTGATGTAGCGCCGTGCCCCGTCTGCCACCCGATTGCGAACAATGGCCATCAGCCAGGGCAGGAATGGGCGGGTCGGATCGTAGCTGCGACGCGCCTCGTGCAGCGACAACAGAATATTCTGCACCAGGTCCTCGGCGTCCTGCGGTTTCAGGAGCGCGCGCTGACGGCGCACGGCGCGCCGCAACAATGGAATGAGCTCATGAAGGAGCCGGGCATAGGCCTCGCGATCGCCCGCCTGCGCCGCCCGCATGAGCAGCGCAAACCGTTGATCCCGCTCCGTGCTTTCGCTCATGTACACGGCCTATTCATACGGCCCATCTTGCGGGTCGTTACGCCAGGCCCCGGCCCGGATGTAACCTTTTCGCGCCCAGGCACGAAGTCAACGCCCCGTGAACCGCGACTGGTTCGCCGGCGTGCCTTGCCCGCAAGCTGCGCCGTATTTGGAACCTGGAGGTAATGCTCATGAGCAAACGCGCCCTCATCGTGTCGGCCCTTGCGGCCGCCGTCGCTGCCCCGAGCCTCGTCATGGCGCAAGGCGGCCCGGCGCCAGCCCCGACCTTCAAGGCCGAGAAGTGCTACGGCCTCGCCAAAGCCGGCAAGAACGACTGCGCCTCGACCGGCAACAATTCCTGCGCCGGCACCTCGAAGGTCAACGCCGACAAGAAGGCCTGGATCTACGTCCCCGAAGGCTATTGCGACCGTATCGTGGGCGGCAGCAAGAGCGCTGCGTGAACTCCTGATCGGTTCTGGGTGGTGGCCATGGCGCTAAGCCGTGTTCGTGCAATGCCGACTGCGTCGGGCGCGGGGCTGCGGCTTCCGCATCTCACCGACGTCGTGGCCACCCGCCCGTCCGCGGCGTGGTTCGAGATCCATCCGGAGAACTTCCTGACCAATCCGCATGCTGCCGAGCTGCTCGTCGATATCGCGCGCGACTACCTGATCTCCGTTCATTCCGTCGGCGTTTCGATCGGCAGCGCGAGCGGGATTGATCGGCTGCATCTTGCTCGCGTCCAGGCGCTGATCGATCAGATCGATCCGATTTTCGTGTCAGGCCACCTCGCCTGGTCGACCCATGCGGGCGAGTATCTCAACGACCTCTTGCCAATGCCCTACACCAGGGAAACGCTGCGCATCGTCAGCGCGCATGTCGACGAAGTGCAGGACGCGCTTGGGCGGGAATACCTGGTCGAGAACCCGTCGAGCTATGTGGGTTTCAGCACTTCGACCATGACCGAGGTCGAGTTCCTGTCCGAGCTCGTTCACCGCACCGGCTGTCGCCTCCTGTGTGACGTAAGCAATATCTATCTCAGCGCCCACAATCTCGGCTCCGATCGCGACCGTTACATCGCCGACCTTCCGGCTGACGCGATTGCGGAGCTGCATCTGGGCGGCTTCACGCCGGAGCCGGAGGAGGGCGGTGGCGAAGTCCTCATCGATACGCACGGGAGCCGGATCGCCGAGCCGGTCTGGGCGTTCTATTCCCGCGCCCTTAAGCGCTTCGGCCCAAAGCCAACTCTGATCGAGTGGGACAACGACGTGCCCGCGCTCGATGTCATCCTGGCGGAGACCGCGCGTGCCGATGCCGTGTCGCAAAGCACCTTCGCGCCGAAACCAAGCCATGCTCTCGCTTCTTGAGATCCAGCACCGGATACGCGATGCCGTGATCGCCGATGACGCGGCCGGCCCGCTGCTGCCGCTGCTCGCCGGCGGGCGCGATCCCGCGGCGCGGCTCGCCATCCATCGCCACCACTATCAGGCAAGCCTCACGCGCGCGCTCCTCGACAAGTTTCCCGCCGTCTCCTGGCTCGCGGGCGAGCACTTCGCGACCGCGGCGGCACAAGCTTTCGTTCGCGCGCATCCGCCCGCCGTGCCCTGCATCGCCGAATACGGCGCCGACTATCCAGCGTTCCTGGCAAGCCGCGCGGGCGCCGAGCGCCTCCCGTATATGCGCGCCCTTGCCGAGCTCGAGTGGCATGTCGGGAAAGTGTCGATCGCGGTCGATCGAGCACCGCTGACGGTCGAGAGCTTGGCATCGATCGATGCGAGCGAGCTGCCCGATCGCCATCTTACCCTGCAGAGCGGGCTACGCTACTGCACGGCCGAATGGCCGATCGATGACCTGATCAAACAGTATCTGAGCGACGCGGCGCCCGAGCGCTACGCCTTCAGCGCGGCTGACGTGCAGCTCGAAATTCGCGGCGCGCGCGGCGAATTCCGCATTGAGCGCCTTGCGGAGGCTGAGTTCGTCTTCCGCTCGGCGGTCGCCGGCGGAGTCACCATTGGCACTGCCGCGGAGCGCGCGCTCGACATCAATGCGACATTCGATCCAGGGCAAGCGCTGCTGCGATTGATCAGCGCCGGTCTGGTGATCGCGATCGACAAGCCGGAGACTGACGCATGACCGCGCTACGCGCTCCCATCAACACCTTGCTCACGGCCCGCGCCACCCTCGAGCGCTTCCCGCTCGCGCTGATCCAGCTCGCCATGCGGATCGCGGTCGGCGCCGTGTTCTTCAACTCGGGGCTGCTCAAGATCAATTCCTGGGAATTCGCGATCAAGCTGTTCGAGGACGAGTACAAGGTGCCATTCATCGATCCGGCATGGGCGGCGCGTCTCGCCGCCTTCAACGAGTTGACCTTTCCGGTGCTGCTGGTGCTGGGTCTCGCGACGCGGCTCGCCACGCTGCCGCTCCTCGGCATGATCCTCGTGATCCAGACCCTCGTCTACCCGCAGGCCTGGGTCGACCATCTGCTATGGAGCTCGATCCTGCTATTCCTGCTCAGCCGCGGCCCTGGCGCGATCTCGCTCGATGCCCTGATCGAGCGCCGGTTCGCCGCCAGCCAAAGCATGACCGCCGGCGAGCGCGCGGCCGCAGCGTCATCGTAGCGCCAGTTAGTCTTACTGCGTCACTAAACATGAGGCGGCTGTCGCTGCTCGCGTTTCTGACGCAGTGAGATTAGATCAAGGCAACTGCGCCTCTACCGCAAAGCTTTGCGGTGCCTCGCCGCGCTGCCAGGTCTCCCACATGGTCGCGTAGGCGGCCTCGATGTGACGGCAGAAGCGGCTGGTGTCGAACAACGGATGAGTGAGCCGGTTGGCGGCAAGCCGCGCGCGCAGCTCGCCGATGAGCCTCGGGTCGGTTGCAAGCCGCAGCGCCAGCGCCTCGTAGTCGGCGAGCGAGGTCGTCACCAGCTCGGGCAGCCCGACCGCCTTGAGCAGGCTCGATGCGACCCGTGCCGCGAATGACGAGCCTTGGCAAGTCAGAACCGGCAAGCCGGCCCATAAGGCGTCGCTCGCGGTGGTGTGGGCGTTATACGGCAGCGTGTCGAGAAACAAATCAGCGAGGCGGTGGCGCGCCAGATGCTCCGCCACCGGCATGCGGTCGGCA
>Ga0209488_10004188_pt1 | contig 11353 bp, 9 predicted proteins | sample Rivendell_Oct201_8_FD_188349 | JGI IMG/M metagenome (GOLD analysis project Ga0209488, IMG submission 188349) | Vadose zone soil microbial communities from the Eel River Critical Zone Observatory, Northern California, USA -... | ecosystem: Environmental > Terrestrial > Soil > Vadose zone >... | reverse complement strand
CCGCGCGAGATCTTCCACACTGTCGATCGCCACGCCGGCGCGTCCCACTTCCCCCTCGGCCATGCGATGATCGGAGTCGTAGCCCATCTGCGTGGGCAGATCGAAGGCCACCGACAGACCCGTCTGACCGGCATCGAGGAGGTGGCGAAAGCGCGCGTTCGTCTCTTCGGCGGTGCCGAAGCCGGCGTACTGGCGCATCGTCCACAGCTTGCCCCGATACATCGTCGGGTAGATCCCGCGCGTGAACGGCGGCTCGCCCGGCGCACTCTGGTCGGTGATCGGTCGAGGCTGCTCCAGCTTCTCGGAAGTCACTGCCCGGCCAGCACCGATCGCGCGAACGCGACGTCGCGTTTGGAGCCGATGATCAACGGGGTGCGCTGGTGCAGCTCAACGGGTTGGATGTCCAGGATGTCGCGCTCGCCGTCGATCGCCGCACCGCCCGCCTGCTCGACCACGAATGCGAGCGGCGCCGCTTCGTACAACAGCCGGAGCTTGCCCTGCGGTGAAATCGTATCGGCCGGATAGAGAAAGACGCCACCCGACATCAGATTGCGGTGAATGTCGGCGACGAGCGAGCCGATGTAGCGCGCGTTCTTCGCTTCGACCCGCCCCCCATCGCCATTCTTGAACGCGCCCACCACCCGCTGGATGCCGGGCGCCCACTTGTTCCAGTGGCTCTCATTGACGCTGTAATAGGTGCCGACGTCGGGCGAGCGGATGTCGGGATGCGAGAGCAGAAACTCGCCGATCGTCGGATCGAGCGTGAAGCCGTGCACGCCCTGCCCCGTCGTGTACACGAGCATCGTGCTGGAGCCGTACAGGATGTACCCGGCCGCAACCTGCGCGCGTCCTTTCTGCAGGCAATCCGCGAGCGTGCCCGGACCCTTCTTGGTCGCGCTCCGCCGATGAATGGAGAAGATCGTGCCGATGGAGACGTTGACACCGATGTTGGTCGAGCCGTCGAGGGGATCGTACAGGAGCACGTACTTGCCGCCGCGCCGATCCTCGCGCACGTCGACGGGGATGGGGTGCTCGTCTTCCTCCGACGCGACGACGCAGACGCGCCCCGTGTGCTCGACGGCGTGGCGCACAGTCTCGTTCGCGAACACGTCGAGCTTCTGCTGCACTTCGCCCTGAACGTTGATCGCGCCGACCTCGCCAAGGATGTCGGTGAGCCCGGCGCGCCGCACCTGGCGCGAGATGATCTTCGCGGCGAGACACAGATCGTAGAGCAGGTTCGACAGCTCCCCCGTGGCTTCCGGGTAGAGCCGCTCCTGCTCCATGATGAACCGCTCAATCGTGACGACCGACGTCGGTGATTGCGAGCGTGCCATGACTCGAGACGGTAAAGGTGATCGTGCCCCGCTGATCGGTACGGAGCACGGTGACGCCGTGTGCTCGCAGCCGCGCGAGCGTTTCGGGCGCGGGATGACCGTACCGATTCTTCGCACCGACGCTGATGACGGCTTCGACCGGCTGCAGCTCGTCGAGCCAGCGGTCCGAGGTCGCGCCGCGTGACCCGTGGTGCCCGACCTTCAGCAGCGTTACCCGCCCGACATGACCCGCAAGATGGGCCTCAGTGGGTATTCCGGCATCCCCAGCGAACAGCAGCCGCGTGGCGCCGTAGGTCACGAGGAGCACAACCGATTCCTCGTTGATGTCCGTCTGGCTGGCCGCCCACGCCGAGTCCGGGCTCAGTACTTCGAGGGTTACCCCGTCCAGCTCCAACCGGTCGCCGCGGCGCGCCGGCCGCCACTCGGCGCCATCGCTCTCGACGGCGCTGAGGAACCCAAGATAGCCCGCATCGGGCACCGGCTGCCCCGGCTCGAGCACAAAAGCGGGATCGAAGGCATCGAGTACGGCCGGCAAGCCGCCGAAATGGTCGAGATGCGCGTGCGTCGCCACGATTGCCGCCAGCTGTGTCGCCCCTGCCTCGCGCAAAAATGGCACCACGACCCGGCGGCCGGCGTCGCCCTGAGGTCCTCGCGGCCCGCCGTCGATCAGCAGCCACCGCCCCGCTGGACTGCGCAACGCGATCGCGTCACCCTGGCCGACGTCAAGGAAAGCTACGGTCAGACACGAACAGACAGAAAGGCGTGCAACCGCGTGGAAGAGCGTGGCCCACGAAACCAGCAGGCCGATGAATGCGACTCGCACCGCCACGAACCAGCGCCGGCGGGGCGAATTCCACAGCCACCAGGCCACCGCGAGGATGGCGAGCCACAGCAATGCCGCGCGTGGGCCCGCGATCATGATGAAGTGGCCGCCGGGAAGGGCAGCGGCGACTTTGGCCACGATGTCGAGCAACGCGAGGCACAATCCAGCCCCGGCGGCGAGCCAACTGGAAGACAGTACCAGCGCGACCATGAGACCCGGAACCGCGAGGCCCGCGAGCGGGATGGCGGCGAGGTTGGCGACCACGCCGATCGGGGCGACGGTGCCGAAGGTGTAGGCGGTGATCGGCGCCGTGAACAATGTCGCCGCGGCGGCGGGCGCGAGGAGTCGCACGGCCTTGGGAAGACGCTCGGTCGCCCGGCCGGCCCAGATCACCGCCGCGACCGCGGCTACGGACAGCCACGCGCCGACCGACTGCACCGACCACGGATCGCCGATCATGACGCAGAGGGCCGCGAGTGCGACCAGTCCGCGCGGCGCCACCACGCGCTGGCGCAGCTTCGCGACGTCGAGGACCACCAGCATCGCCGCCGAGCGTGCCGCGGGCGCGGGGAAGCCGAGCAGCCAGACGTAGGCCAGCATGACGGCGGTGCCCGCCACGAAGCGCGCGCGCGTCCCGAGCCGCAGCCGCAGGAGGAGAACGTTGAGCCAGGCGGCGAAGAACCCGACATGGAGTCCGGAGATGGAGAGGAGATGCGCGAGCCCGGAGCGCGTGTACCGCTCGCGCAGCCCGGCATCGAGCTCCGCGCGCCGCGCGATGACGAGGGCGTCCACCAGCGGCGCGCGCGCGCCAAACAGCCGCCGGCTGCGCTCGGCGATCCGATCGCGCAGCGCGCCACGCCCGCGCGGGACCGCATCGAGCTCGCGCACGCGCCGCGCAACGAGGATCCCCCGGCCGCCGTCACCCAGAAATCGGCCCGCGACGACCCACGTCGTGCCGCCATGCGCAGCGTGCCCTTCCGGCCAGCGGATGGTGAGTGTCCCGCGGCAAGACCCTCCGCGGACGCTCCCCTCCACGACGCCGCCTGCACGCGGTGCGGGATCTATGAGTCGGACCGTGGCTGCCCGTGCGTGTTGCCCCATGCACGAGGCGCGTTGTTCGCGCAGCGCCGCGCCGCCCCACAAGATGCCGGCCACGAGCATGACACCGAGCGCGGCGCCGAGCGGCGCGTGACGGAAGAGCAATGCGCCGCCAAGCAACACGCCGCACGCCGTTACGCGCAGGTCGACGCCGCTCAACGCCGTGAAAAGGCCGGCGCCAAATGCTACGGTGAGATACAGAATCGGCGGGCGCACCGCCGACCTAGGCTACAGCTGGCTGGGTTTTGCGCCGCAGCGCGGCGCGAGCGCGACCTTGCGGAAGCCGGCGAGCAGCGCGACGTCGAGCTTGGCTTTCTCTTGATCGCTCGCGAGCGACAGCTCGGTGAGGATCTCGCCCTGGCGGGTCGAGACGTAGTGTGGGGCCAGATGATTGAGCGCGAGGACGAGGACGTCGCTCCGGCAGATCTCGCAGCCGCAGAACTTGGGAAACGCGTCGCGCAGGCTCTTGTACTCGCGCTGCACGACATCCATCGTGACGTTGTTCACTGCCACGCGGCCTCACCCCCTGACCCCCTCTCCGCGACGCGGAGAGGGGGAACGACGGTGACAGCGGTAAACGTCGATCCGGTCGTGCCGGTGAACCGCACGCGCCGATAGGTCCCGATCCAGTCAACCGGGCCATCCAGCAGCGCGATCTTGTTCGTGCGCGTGCGCGCCTGCAGCAAGGCGCCGCGCTTTGCCGGCCCTTCGACCAAGACCTCGTGCGTCGTCCCGATGAGTCCGACGTTTTTCTGCTTGGCGATTCGACGCACCAGCGCGATGAGCCGGCCGATCCGCTCGGTCTTGATCTCTTCCGACACGTGGTCCTTGATTCGCACGGCGGGCGTACCCTCGCGGACCGAATACTTGAACGTGTAGGCGTCATCGAACCGGACCTGCTCCGCCAGCGACAGCGTTTCCTCGAACTCGTCCTCGGTTTCGCCTGGGAATCCCACGATGATATCCGTCGAGAGCGACACGCCGGGCACGGCGGCGCGCAGGGATGCCACCACCTCGAGATAGCGGTCGCGGTCGTAGCGGCGCAGCATCCGCTTGAGCGTGCGCGAGCTGCCGCTTTGCACCGGGAGATGCACGTGCTCGCACACGGCCGCTGTCTCGGCCATCGCCGCGAGCACCAGCGGCGTGAAGTCGGTGGGATACGGCGACGTAAACCGCACCCGCCGGATGCCGTCCACGGCGCCCACGGCGCGCAGCAGGTCGGCGAAATCGTGTTCGCCGTCGTGGTAGCTGTTGACCGTCTGCCCAAGAAGCGTGACCTCGGTGGTGCCCTGATCGGTAAGCCGCCTGACCTCCCCAACCACATCGGTCAACTTGCGGCTCCGCTCTGGCCCGCGCGTCATCGGAACGATGCAGAACGTGCACCGATAATCGCAGCCGCGTTGCACCGTCACGAAAGCCGAGTTCGGGTTGCCGCGGACAGGCGGAACGTCTTCGTAGTGCTCCCAGCCCTTGAACGCGACGTCAGCCGCACGCTCGCCGGCGCGCGCGTGCGCGATCAGCTCGGGGAGCCCGCGGTAGCCATCAGGACCGATGACGAGGTCGACCTGCGGGACCCGCTCGAGCAGTTTGGGGCCGAGCCGCTGTGCCATGCATCCCACCACGCCGAGCACGTCGCCGAGACGCTTGTGGCGTTTCAGCTCGCCCATCCGTCCCAGGACCCGCTGCTCCGCGTGATCGCGCACCGCGCACGTGTTCACGAGCAGCACGTCCGCCTCGGCGGGATCGTCCGTGCGCACGTAACCCGCACGGCTCAGGACGCCGAACATCAGCTCGGAGTCTGAGACGTTCATCTGGCAGCCGTAGGTCTCGATGTAAACGCGGGGCATCGCTTAGTTGACCGTCACCTCGAAGCGGGGACGTCCGTCCCACAGATGCGTATCAAGATAGACGCTGAGATAATCCTCCGTCATCACCTCGAGCTGACCCTTGAGGCGACCCGAGACCACGCCATCGGCCGTCTGCCCTCTGCGCTGCAGACGATGCGCGGCAGCCTTCGCCTCCCCAAGCTCCCGCAGCTCGCGCGCCCGCCGCCGAATCACCTCGGGCGGCACCTGCCCGGATAGCCGCGCCGCCGGGGCGTCGGGACGGACCGAGAACGGAAAGACGTGCAGGTATGTAAAAGGCAAGGCCTGTAACAGCGTGAGCGAGGCGTGGTGATCTGCCTCGGTCTCACCGGGGAAGCCGGCGATCACGTCGGCACCCAAACCCAAGACCGGCAAGCGTGCCGCGAGCCACTCGATCCGCGCCCGGTAGGACTCGGCCGTATACCAGTGCCGGCCCATGCGCTTCAGCACGCGGTTGGAACCCGACTGCAGCGGCGCGTGCAGGTGCGCCGCGAGGCTGCGGGGAGCTTCGATGAGGAGCCGGGCGAGTGTGTCGTCGACCTCGGTAGCTTCGACGCTGCCGAGACGGAAGCGGACCTGAGGTACGGCGCTAATGAGGTGTTCGAGAAGCTCACCGAGCGTCGCGCCACACGCCGCATGCCGCACGTCCCCCCCATAGGTCCCGATGTGCACGCCCGTTAGCACGATCTCGGCGTGCTGCTCAGCCAGCGACCGCGCTTCTTCTATAAGCTCCTCTACCGAACGCGAGCGATTGTTGCCGCGTGCGAGCGTCGTCGCGCAGAACGTGCAATGCTCGTCGCAGCCGTCCTGAATTTTCAGGAGGGCCCTCGTCCTCACCCCCTGACCCCCTCTCCGCGCTGCGGCGAGGGGGAACGAAATGCCACTGGCGGACAACACGGCCACCGGATCGGCGTTGGGTACGACCGCACGCACACCCGGGAGCGCCGCAATCGCCCCGTTGTCCAGCGCCGCCGCGCATCCGATTATGACGGTTTGCGCGTTCCCGCTTTTCGCGACATGGCGGACCAGACGCCGGAGCTTGACTTCACTTTCGTTGGTGACGGTGCAGGAATTGATGACGGCGATATCAGCCAGTGCGGGATTGTCCACGACCGTCGCGCCGCTCGCGTCGAACGCCTGACGGACGCGCTCGGTGTCGTACTGGTTCGCTTTGCAGCCGAAGGTGTGGAAGTAGACGTTCACGGCCGCACGGTGAGCCCCAGGAGAACCGTCCAGACACGCTCGGTGAGTCCGGCGCCGGTGCGCTGCAGGCGCTCGATGCCGATGTCGAGACGGCCGCGGCCGCCGGAGAATTGCCGGCCGAGTCCCGCCGAGTACCCGACCTCGGAGGGCGCCTTCCCCACTCCGAACGGCAGCTGCCCGCCGCGCAGGCCCAAGCGGAACGGCGATGCCGGCGATCCGATTTCCCCACCGAGTGACCAGTTGAACGTGTCGTGCGCGTTGGGGAGTGAGTGCACGCTGCCCCAGTTGCGCCACATGACCGTCCCCGCAATCGCCGCGCGCGCACCCGCGCGCCACTGCACGCCGGTGCCGTACGTCAGCGGCAGATCATTCTCTGACGCCGTCCGGCCGCCGACGTCGGCGCGCAACTTGGAGTCGGAACGGAACCACCCGGCCACGCGCAGATCCGACCTGATGTCGAACAACAGGCTCGCCGATCCGCCAGTCGCGCCGTACGCGACTTCGTCGCGTGCGGTGGTGGTCCGGTAGTTCAGGCTGTCGGCGAACGTGCGCTTGGCAATGACACGCGTCGAACCCGTAATCCGATGCAGGCCGACCCCGAGCGCCAGCCGGCTGCTCAGGCGTGCCGCCACCGCCAGCCGCAGATCGGCGATGGCGCCGTCGCTCGTGATTTCGTCGGTGATCGGCTGCTGCACGCCGCGCAGATCGATGGTGTCCTGGATGACGACGCCGAACGAGCGGTCGAGATAGGTCGAGAAGCCGCCGCCCACGACGATCCGCGGGGTGACAGGTCCGGCGATCACCATCGCCGGAAAGCGGGTCCCCTTCAGCGAGGACTGCGTGCCATTGGCATCGACGGAGCGCCACGACGTGCCGTTCGTGACGCTGGCGCTCATGCGCCGCACGTCCGCCAGCACGGCATCCGTCAGCGGCGAGAAGGCGTCAAACGGCCCGAACGCACCGCCCGTGGTCCTCGCCCGGACGCTTTCCCATTTGCCCGGAGTCCCGAGCCCGCGAATACCGAACTGGGAGTCCTGCGCGGTTAAGGGGTTCGGCGGTTGAGCGGCTAGAAACACCGTCACCAAGACACCGACCCTAAATACTGTTTTCATGGATTCCCAAACCTGAAGCGCTTCACGTAGGTCACGTGGAGAGCGGGACGAAATGCCGGCGTGCGGGACGAATAGAACCGGATCTCGGTATAGGATGCCGCCTCCGGCACCTGTCCGAGGATGAACGCCGTCGTCAACGTCGTGTCCAGAGCCCACGAGCGCACGAGATTGGTGAGCTCGATCTTCACGGTGTCCGCCGATCCGATGTGGATGAACGTGGTCCCGGCCACGCTCGTGGCGGTCGGCGACTTCGCGCCCAGATCCGTGAGGACGGGGTGTGCCTCGATTTTGAAGGAATCGCTCGGCACCCCCGGCACGGCGTTCACAGGAACGAGAATCAGCGTCGCGCGCACCACGTCCACGCTGTCGCGCAGGGCCGCAGGCATCGCGACGCGCAGCAAGGTGCGCGCCGAAGGCGCGCCGCCAACCGTGAGATTGGAATCGAGCGACGGGTTCGGTGGCTCGAAAACAAAGCTGTCGAACCGATTCGGCACGGTCTTGTCTTTTTGGGCCACGGTGTCCGGGGTCGCCGATGCCGTGTCCGGAATCGTGTAATGATAGAACCAGCGCGCCAGGGGCGCGTTGGAGCCCGATTCGGTCGTTCCGAGGGTGACACTGGCGAACGAATCCGCCGCGACTCTGACTCCCCAGGCGCTGCGCCCCGTGTCCGCCACACTGAACGGTGCGTGGAGCGAATCGAGGTTGAAATAGACGGCCAGCGTGGAGTCGATCGAATGGATCTGGAGCACGTGGCCCGCGGCGTCCACGCGAATCGAGTCGCCCCACAACCGAATCGTTTGCGTGTCGCCGATCGCCGGCAACGCCAGCAGGTCATTGATGTTGAGACTGTCAACCGGCGCTGCGGTGAACGCGGGATCGAGCGTCAGAAATGTCGATGCCGAGTCCAGCGCGACGGGCAGCCGGTACAACCGCAGCCGCAAGTTGGTAGTGTTCTGGGGCCGTCTGACGATCACGAACCGTACGCGGAGCGAGTCCATCGTCTTCGCCACGGTCGTGGTGTCGCCCACCTTCGGTGTCACGCGGTCGAGCACGGTATCAGTCGTGAAGAACGCTCGGCTGTCGACTACCCCCGGCACGTCCGCGGCGGTCATCGCCTCAGCCTGGTAGGCCGGTACATATCCCAGGAACGAGGAATCCCGGTCGATGATCGTCGTATAGATCGTGTCCTTGATCGCGATCGAGTCGCTCGGGCAGAAGTTCGGACACGCCCCGGGCGCGGTGGCGTTCTCAGTGCACGCCGCCGCCACGAGCAGAAACACATAGCCAAGTCGCCGCGTCACCGGTCCAGCGTCTCCTTGGTAAAGGCATCGGGCAGCAGCGCGGCCAGCGTCCAGCGCTTCTCGGTGGCCGGCCCAACCGCCGTGACATCCAGATCCAAACCGAACTCAGCCAGCAGCTGCCGGCAGGCCCCGCACGGCGCGGCCGGCGGATCCACGTCGGTCGTGACGACGATGCGCTTCAATTTGCGCGCGCCTCCCACGACCGCTGCGCCGAGCGCCATGCGTTCCGCGCAGATGGTAAGTCCGTAGGATGCGCTTTCGACGTTGCACCCAATGTAGACGCTGCCATCCGCCGCTTCGATAGCCGCGCCCACGTGAAAGTTGCTGTACGGCGCCCACGCGTGCTGCATCGCGTTCCGCGCCTGTTTCACCAGGTCGTTCATGTCGAAACGTCCTTCAAAAACGACGTGCCCGCCGTGAGCGCCGGGAGGCCGAAGTACTCGCCGACCGTCTGGCCCATGTCGGCGAACGTGCGGCGCGTGCCCAGGGGCACGGGATGCACGCCCGGACCGAGAACCAGCACCGGCACGACCTCGCGTGAGTGATCGGTCGACGGCGTCGTCGGATCGTTGCCGTGATCGGCGGTCAGCATCACCAGATCGTCCGGCTGCAGCCGCTCGAGCAGCCGGGGGATCCACGCGTCCAGCTCTTTGAGACCCTCGTGAAACCCTTGGACGTCATTGCGGTGCCCCCACGCCTGGTCGAATTCGATCACGTTCACAAATATGAATCCCGTGTCGAGCGTCTCGAGCGCCCGTTCGATGCGCCGGTAGGCGTCGGCGTTCGTGGGCGTGTGCTCGCTGCTGATATTCCGGCCCGCGAACAGATCGTCCACCTTGCCGATGCCGATTCTCGTCACCCCCGCATCAGCCATGACATCGAGCAGCGTCGTGCCGATCGGCGCAATCGAAAAATCTTTGCGATTGGGCGTCCGGCGGTAGTCCCCCGCTGTGCCTTCGAACGGGCGGGCGATCACCCGGCTGACGGCGTACTCGCCGGTGAGCATCTCGCGGGCAACCGTGCACGCGTGATACAGCTCTCGCAGCGGCACCGTCTGCTCGTGCGCCGCGACCTGAAAGACCGAGTCGGCGGACGTATAGACGATCCACTTCCCCGACCGCTGATGCTCGGCGCCGAGCTCGTCGATGATCGCGGTCCCCGACGCCGCTTTGTTGCCCAGCCAGCCCCGTCCGGTCCGTCGTGCGAACTCGTCCAGCAATGCAACAGGAAATCCACGAGGGTAGGTGCGAAACGCCTTCTCCAGCCGCACCCCGCAGATTTCCCAGTGTCCGGTCGTACTATCCTTTCCTGCCGATGCGGGCCGGGCGACCCCATATGCGCCGCTGGGCGTGACCGCGGGGTCAAATCCCTTGAGCCCGGATCCCTCGCGAGCCTTTCCCAGTCCGAGCTTCTCGAGATTGGGGAGCGTTAAGCCCCTGACGGCGCGAGCGACGTTGCCGAGGGTGTCGGACCCCGCGTCACCGTATTCGGCGGTGTCCGGCGCGGGACCGGTGCCCAGTCCATCCAGCACGATAATGGCGGCGCGGCCCGTGCCGTATTTCAGACGGCGACTCGTCGCAGACGCGAGCCCAGTCCCGTGAGAAATTCGTGCTGCACTTCACCGCTGCGATCCGCGATCTCCTTCAAGGTGATGCGCTGCTTCGCATCTGCGCCCACGATGGTCGCGACATCGCCAACCTGGACTTCGAGCGTGCCGGTTTCGACGAGCGCCATGTCCATCTGCACGAGCCCGACGATCGGGCAGCGTTGTCCGCGCAGCAGCACGGCAGCGCCACCGGTCGCGACCAGGCGTCGCAGCCCGTCGTCGTACCCGCATCGCAACGTCGCGATGACCGTGTCCCGCTGCGCCACCCAGCTCGCGTTGTAGCTCGCGGTGTCTCCCTTTTTCATCCGCCGCACGCTCAGCACTCTGGCTCTCACGCTCACCACTGGCCGCGGCTGTGGTAAATCATCGGCCGGCGATCCGCCGTACAAGAAAATTCCCGGCCGCACGAGGTCGAACGCGAACTGCGTGCCCCGCAGCGCCGCCGCGCTGTTCGCGACATGCAGGAGCGCGGGCCGCCGCGGCAGCCGACCGACCGCGCCGAGAAACCGCTCGAGCTGCATCTCGGCCGAACCGTCGCGTCGTTCCGACGAGTGGAAATGCGTGTAGCACCCCTCGAGCGACGCCGTATCCACTGCTTCGCCCAGCTCGTCGATCTCATCCCAGCGCACACCGGCGCGTCCCATTCCCGTATCGATCTCGATATGGAAAGGCCGCTCACCGCGCGTGGTCCATTCGAGGATGCTCCCGGCGTCGCCGAGCGACGGGGTCAGCTGATCGCGGTCGTACAGCTCGAACAACTGTGCGCGCGCCGGCATGAAGACGAGGATTGGCCGCGTGATGCCGGCCGCTCGCAGCTCGGCACCTTCGTCGATCGTGGCGACACCGTAACCCCAGGGATCGAGCTGCTCGAGGGCCTTAGACACGAGAACGGCTCCGACCCCGTACGCATTCGCCTTGACGACAGGGAGGAGCCGAGTGCCTGCTATCTTTGCTACCGTTCGGGCGTTGTCGACGAGGGCTTCCACGTCCACTTCCACCCAGGCCTCGCCC
>Ga0209488_10004187_pt1 | contig 11353 bp, 14 predicted proteins | sample Rivendell_Oct201_8_FD_188349 | JGI IMG/M metagenome (GOLD analysis project Ga0209488, IMG submission 188349) | Vadose zone soil microbial communities from the Eel River Critical Zone Observatory, Northern California, USA -... | ecosystem: Environmental > Terrestrial > Soil > Vadose zone >... | reverse complement strand
GACGTGTATCAAGCGTGGAGGGGAGTGCCTGTACGTAGACACACCCCGACGACGAGGCCCTGGGAAAGCTCCGAGGGGCAGCAGAAAGCTCGCAAAAGCTCGCGAGTCAGGTACACGAACACAACGATCAACACCTGAAGATGGGCCGCCCACCTTCCCTGATGTCTCGTTTGAGATGCCTTTACCTCCAATACATGGACCCGGCGCAGACGATTTCGATCCACCGCCAGCCAACTATGAGGAGAGTCAGGATCACCGGTGGCGGGCGGACAGTGTCGATCGGCCATTTCTAACTTCTTCGTTCTCTTCGCCGGGTTGGGGGACTGTCACATGAGTGCGCGACTCAATAACTTATTCAATAATTTGCATGCCCACACGTGGGAAAAGCAGGGGTCGGTACCCTGAGATGAGGGCCCGAGGACGGACAGACAATGAAGTAATCGCGGGGAGGTTCAGTTAGATGTGCATTAGGAAAAACATCAAATTAGCATATTTTCACTTATACTGTTTGTAGGTTCCTTATATTAGTCTATTGCTTGTCTTTACTGTGGAACACGGAACTGGTGCGGCTACCGGTACTCCGACAATCCCGAGAGCCCAGACTGGTTCCGGCTGGCCGACCGGGCGCGGAACTTGATCATCAACCGCCCACCAGCGCCCAAATGTATTGTTTAGATGGTTCAAGGGCACCCTCACATGAGTACAAATACATAGGGCGAAGTCATTTTCGACACCCCTAACAGACTCTGGAAATAAAGTTCGCTTAAGGTGTTTGGCGGTGCACCCGGTCTGACTTGTGCTCCGATGTCGGATTGGAACCGGCATCTGACCCGAAGGTCCAGCTGCCGGAATGCTGGAAGCTTCCCTCGCTAACACTGCTGGAATGGAGATAAGGGCAGGACACTCGGCTGACCAAAGTCCATCCTACTACCTTGGCATCGGTCATAGATTATTATTGCTTTTGCTTGGGGACTGGGAATACAATCAGTATATACTCTTAACAGCTTATGGGGATATTGACCGCATGTATCAAATAAAGTATTTTGGTGTTTTGATTGGTGCACACACAAATGCATTGTCAGCCACGTCTCACGCCGCCGGTAATTTTTTCACGATTCTCGGAGATGTGGGGTGTTTTCGGGGGTGAGTCGAGTGGACAACCCCCGTTGGGATAGCTTGATATGGCAACAAGGGTCCGAAGATGGCACGGGTAAGTGAAAAGAGCGATTTTGAGAAGGCAGGTGTTATCGGAAGCCGCGGAAAGCTACGCACGAGGATAAGGGGAGGGGTTCTAGACCATCAGCGGAAGGCGAAGATGCTTCTGATCCGCCGCTACGGGACAGAGTTTCTTTGGATGAGCACGGGAGAGAAGGAGCTGTTTATGATGTGCGCGCGATGGGCGGCCGTGAGGGTGAAGCCGAGGGTGGGCGGGGACGTGGTATGGAAGAAGAGAGATAAGTTCACACTTTGGTTTGGACGGGGAGGGTGGGGAGGGAGAGCGCGCCAAATGAATGGAATGGGTCGTGTCGGGATATGAGGCCGGAGCGGCGCCGCGGAGAGAAAGGAACGTAAGTCCGGCCGGGGAATTCAGTGCCCCGCACAACGTCGCCTCAGCTAGCCAGGGCAAGCTACGGCCAGCCAACCCGCTCTCCGTTGAGCTCGTTCGCTCCTTTTCTTCCTCCCGCCATGGACAAAATCGACCAACGAGTGCGGCGTGACCAGGAGGACCGCCTCGATAGGCTGCCCTCCCAAGACCGTCAGCTCTCCTCCTACTCCTCGGCACAACCCGCGCAGGCTCCTCACTCCTCACGGAACGGTGCCATCACTGCTCGGCCTGACGGACCTTCCAGCGGATACTCCCTTATGGTCGCTGGTCAGGCAACAGGAAAAACCGCTTTCCTCCGCCTCCTCCTAGATACCAGCGAAATCGCGGCAACTACCTCTCAGGACCAGCTCGCCTCCGTCGCCAAGTTCGTCCAAGGATGTGCTGGCCACACCTCCCACATTCGCACTGTCTCATTCGACATTGAATCAGACCTTCCCGAAATTGGCCAGCATCAGCCCGTCTCTCTCACCCTCACAGACACCCCATCCTTTGATGTCAGGGACGAGGTGGCCTCCGAGAGGCTTGTCGCTGACATTCTCCGGCACGTCGAGACCAAGTTCTCAGAAAGTCTGGAAGACGTCCGTCTCCCTCTCACACATCGTTCCCGGACGTCCGCTCACTTTTCCCACTCTTACAGGAGTACAAGGCCCGAACAGGCGATCACCACATTCACTTGTATGTTGCCAGTTCATTCCCGCCGGCGTCTCCGTCCTTTCCTTTTCCCATGGACCCATGGACTGATTAACCGAGTTCTCCCTGACAGGTGCATTTATTTCTTGGATCCTGACAGCATTATTCCTCCCTCCGCCATCCGTCCGCCTGTCCCCCTCCTTCCCCGGGCGCACACCAACAGTGTGTCCCAGCCCGATGCCGAGCCCGTCATTCTCGAGCCCCCGGTCACCACCAATCCCCTCCTTCGCCGACCGGTCCTCCCGCAAGCAGAAATTAACGTCATTCGCAAGCTATCTTCCCGAGTCAACGTTTTGCCCGTCATCTCCCGAGCGGACACACTCACCAATGACCGACTCGCGGCCATAAAAATGGCCATCCGACGAGATTTGGCCGAGGCGGGTATCGGGTTTGGAATATTTGACCTTGATGCGCACCCACCATCTAATGGAGACAATAAAGCCTTCAATGGCCTGTCCAATGGATCTTCCTCTTCGCCTAGCAGTTCCTCCCCTACCTCTCCCGTGACCCCTTCCTTCCTGCGACTTCCATACGCGCTCATTTCCCCAGACTGTTATTCCCACAGTGATGGCGTCAACCGCCCGGCTCTGGCTCGTCATGAGCTTGTGATGCAATACACTCCCGGTCGTCCCACGTCTCCAAATGCTCCCTCGACAAAGCTCGTCCGCGGAAAATTTACTCGTGGCTATCGCTGGGGTTTTCTTGACGTGCTTGATCCTAACCATTCAGACTTCCTTCCTCTTCGACAAGCGATTTATCATCATATGCAGGTGCGAGTGGCTTTTTGAATTGGGTCGTTGTCTAGATCTGACACTCTCGCCCTTAGACGTTGCAGAAGTATACGCGCGAATATCTGTATGATAAATTCAGGATGGAGTACATGATGCAGCATCACCCTAGTGAAACCCGGGCGCTGCAAGTTAACGGGCCATTACCATCGCTTTCCAGCAGTCGGCCGATCCTTAACATAGATGCTCCTCTCGTGCACTCTAGCATGTCTCGTCATTCTGCGATCTCTGGGTCTCGTCAATTGCCCGTGGCTGATACCCACGTCCCCACCATCAATTCGGCCTTGTCTGATTCAGGTCAAGAGAATAGTAGGGCATCTACTATAAGTCAGTAGTTTTTTGCAGAGGGTCGATAACCGGTTTTTGTGACTAATTGGTTTTATTCTTCCAGAAGCGAACCGGCAGCGCGCTAAAAAAATTACCGTCGCGTGCAATTTTTGTCGCTGTAAGGGTTCTTTCTTATCACCTCATTACTGGACTTGCTTCTCTGATGTCCCCTGCCTACAGCACGCAAACTAAAATGTGACGGTGGACGACCCGCCTGTCATCAATGCCTCAAGAGGTCCAATGCATGCGATTACATGGTACCCCAGAAGCGACGTGGGGGCATGCGCCAGAGGCGAAATCTGAACAACAGTGACAGTGAAGGCGCAAGTGGTGACGAACGTTCAGTCGAGATAGAGCCGTCTGCATCTCCGGAGGCTGTGCCTAAATCCCTAGCCCGTGTCGGGCCTGATCGGGAACTACCATCGTTAGACGTCATTCAACCGCAGGCTAACTTTACAAAGCACGAGGATGTGCAGGCCTTGAAACTTCAACAATTCCCTCAACACAAGTCGGAGCAAGTGCTACCTGCATCCCTGGAGAGGCGGGGAGCGCCGTTCATGGATGCTGATCGCCCTGGTCAGTTGCCTCCGATTGCGCTCTCACCTCCGTCTGGAAACAATGCGAGTGCGCTACCGCTATTGGCCTCGATCAGAGCCCCGGAAGAGCAACCGCTGTCAACGCTTCCTTCTTCTGGACATCATCCACCTGAGGTGACAACACAACGGAAGCGCGCGCCAACTGTTTCGGCGAGAGGCAACCGATCATCGTCGAATTACGGACCAAAAGTGGTTGCATGCAATCATTGCAGGGGTACGTAACCAGAGGGCAACAACATGGTGACGCGACAAAAGTTCTTACTGAAAAAAACAAATTCCGTTTCTAGCGCGAAAGACAAAGTGTGATGGTGGTCATCCGACGTGCTCAAGCTGTGCGCGGCGGTCGCTGACCTGTAACTACGTCAACGACCCAAATGCGCCGGGCGGAGCGCGGAGGAAGAGCAGCAGTACGGCAGCGTCCGATCCAGCGTCGGCCGTGTCGAGCGGCGGGCCGGTGTCAGCGGGACCATCCTCGACGTCAGCGTCTGGGTACCACATGCACGAGGATGAGCGGATGGAGCGGGATGGGGAAAGGGAACGGGTAGATGACCAACCTCCATCGAAGCGGATTCGAGTAGAAGGGGGATCGACGGCTTCGACGGTGGCAGTTCTTGGGATGCCTTGAGGGCGTCGGGTGTGGCCTCAGTTATTACACTGTGGTTTTCCTCTGTTCTCTCTGAGTAGTTGTGTGTTTTGTGGGATAAAAGCCGTGTTATGTAATGTACGACTAAATCAGGGTTTTTTTTGCCTCTTTGGTGCCTCTTACAATAAAGTCGCTCTTATTCCTCTCCTCTTTCTATTTATCACAGTCTTTTTACTCTCCCATATTCTCTCTTTTCTCTTTCTTTCCATGTTCCGTAGCTTTCGCAAGAAACCGGTAAAGGAGCCCGTCGAGGAGCCCGTTCGAAAGACTTCACTCCCAGACATCGCGTCACAGGACGTCCAATGGCCCGAAGACCTTGTTGATATCGCTGCCATTCGCCACACCCCTCCTCCGGAACCCCAACTTCAAGGTGCAGCCCCTATCTCCTACCAACCAGATGAACCCGGCACCACTTCATTTCACAAACCTTTTCGTCGCTTTCCAGGACGTTCTCATGACGGCGGGGACCGTTCCATCTCTTCGATTTACATGTCTCATCCACCCTCATCTTTTCATACACAATCTGGGCCAGCGGCTCGTATAAGTCAGCGTCGCACTCGCGTGCCACCCAAATTCAACCTTATGGTGAGTGGGCGGTCCCGCGACACGCTCGCATCGTGCGCGCTCATCGACTGTGGTCCCTATTTAGGTTGCTGGCGCTCAAGGCACAGGCAAGACCTCCCTCTTGCGCCTTCTCCTTGACACTGCGGACATCTCCTCCGCCGCCACCGCTGAACAACGCGCGTCATTTGACCGCTTCATGCGCGGCGGTGTCAAGTCTACCCCCCGGATTCAATCTGCTACGATCGATATTCACGAATCTCGTTTCGACCGGTTGTTGCTTTCTGTAATCGACACGCCTGGCTTGGACTTTCAGCAGGGCCGTGAGCTCAAACTGGAACGACAGGTGTCCAGCATTATGAAGTATCTCGACGGTCTTTATGCCGACACCATGAGTGAGGTTCGTTTGTCGGAGATGTCCGGTGAATGGGAGGAAATGAACTGTTCGTTCCCAGGAATCCAAAGTCGTACGACAGAGCAAGGGTGACGAGCATGTGCACCTGTGAGCGACAATGCCCGCGTGTTCCATGAACACTTTTTCTAAACGTTTCACAGCTGTATCTACCTCATCGACCCCGCCTCCATCGCGTCTTCCGCAGTACATCGTAACCTCTTTCCTCTCAAGTCACGCTCCAAAACGACATTATCTGTGCGGCACCCAGACGAGACGCCGCCGCTGACCGATGATGACGGCGAGTCGGACGTTGACAGTGATGGCAACCCTGGTGGTTTATCCATGTCGCCCGCAGAGCTCCGCGTCATTCGACGGCTCGCAGAGCGTGTCAACGTGCTCCCCGTCATTGGCCACGCTGATTCCCTTACGGACGACAAATTACGTGCTGTCAAGGCAACAGTTAAGCGTGAATTGTATGAAGCTGATCTCGGATTCGGCGTGTTTACGCCTGAAACTGTGAAGTTTTCGGGGGCTGCGTATTCTGGGGTCGACGGCGCTTCGACAACAGACGAGAAGTTCGCTTCGACCTTCAATGGGAATGAGGATATGTCCGGTGACGGGGTAGAGTCCGAGTCCGAGTCGGACGACGAGGACGACACCCACGCTTCTCGACCTGTTATCACGTTACGCAGCGGGCGGCAGAGTGTTCCCCCCCGCCGGTCGCGCTCACGGCCGCGTCTAGAGCTGACCGAGGAGGCACGGGAACCACAATCTCCGGACCCGTTTGATCCCGAAAGCGTCGCGAATGTGCGCTTCTCTGCACCAACTGTCGCGCGGTCAGATCTCTCTCCCCTTTTGCCCTTCGCATTAATTTCGCCAGAGAAGTACCGCTGGCACCGACCTAAGCCCGCGGCCGAAGCGAGCGTTAAGGATGGCGCATCCGAGAACGCGCAATTACCCGTATCAAACTCCGATACACCTATCACGCCGGCGGGGAAAGGGCAATCTTTCGCCCACCCTCCGTCGCCCCCAGATGATCTGAAGGGGGTGTTCGTACGGCGGTTCCGATGGGGTACGGTCGATGTACTGGACCCGACCCATTGCGATTTCGCCGCGCTCCGCACTGCCGTGTTGTCCACTCACATGAAGGTCGGTTACCTTTACAACCTTTGGTGTTCATTTAAGATACGAGTGGCTCATTTATGCTCAGGTACTCAAGACACACACACGCGAAGTTTTGTATGAAAACTTCCGCACAGAAAAGCTGCTTGCGCGACGTGCAACTAGGAAGATTGGCGAGGAACAAACGAAAAAACTCCTCGAAGGTGTGTCACCTGATTTTCCACCCTCATCTGTTTGGCAATCAGAATAACTCCCCGTCCAGATCTAGGCCTGTGAGTCTCCCCGTTCGGTTTTGAATGTCCTGGCCAATATATGGATACCGTTGCCACTTCTATACCTCCGACTATCTATACGTTACCCTCCCATCCCCAACCATCATCGCCTATTGTTCTGAATTCACTCTCTTGCTTACTTGACTTGTTCTCCCTATCCCTATTCCGGTTCTACCATCGATCATCTCATGTTATCGCTGCTTCCATCCCGTTGCTGTTGTTACTTGTGTTCATTCGTGAGGCACCGAGGTTACTGATTTCTTCCGAAATGGCAAGCATTGACTGCGTAATTTACGAGGCTGACGTCCCTTTCCGAAGTTGAATAAAATCTTGACGCCGTCAAAACCGCGTCTTGACTTAGTTCTGACGACAGTGCGCATTTTACACGTGAACCTTTAAATTTCTAAGCATGCTTGCTTTGTACGTCTAAACAAAGATCACATAGCGAAGAAGCTGTCACTGATACTTGGACTTTGCAAGTTTCTCAATCTCTTCCTGCGATAGCCCATCCAACCTCTGCAGCAAGTATTCAACCTGGAACCATAGTTACTAGTTGGGCTATGCCCCGGACCTGGAGATCACCACGTACCTCGACTTCCTTGGTTAGTGGGATTATGTAACTTTCGTACAAATCTACCACGCAGTCGACGTCAATTTTCCCTTTGCTCGTGCCGTTGGGCAATGGCTCGCCATCACTGGCAAAATCCTGTGCGTAGAGCATCGCCTTCTTACGGAGACGTATCAACAAGCGGCATTCAACTTCGGGTTTCGTGATGAGAGCAATGAGCCCTTCGGCGTCACGTCGCTGGATGAGAGGGATGAAAGCGGCAGGGTTCTGCCTGAACTTCGACTCGGACACAAATTTACCTGGAAATCGATAGGAAAGGGGGGTGCGTTGGAGGACAGGACCGTCAGACGAGGAGACGACAGACCATAGTGAACGCGTTTGGAGATGGCTTGGAGCACCTCGACATCGACAGTCGCGGCCGAGCCATAGTTTCCGTCGTCCTCGTGTTCGTCGTCACCGGTGATGCGCTTGGAACGTTTGAGGGTCGCTAGGGCGAGCGTCGCTTGGACGGTGATGCGCGGGACGATTGAACGGACGTAAAAGGAGAGAATGGACGCGTTCACATTCACGGTGTTCGGATATAGGATTGGGGGGTACTTGGGCGGAGGAAGAACGGGATCTGGGAGTCCTTTGGTGAAAGGGTACTCGTCCGGACTATTTTGGTATACTGTACATCAGGCAATGAAGCCTCCGCGATGGGGTGGCACTGGCCTTGTGTACCTCCGTGCCTTTGCTACAACACGAGGTGAGTGAGCTGGGCGCAAAACGAGGGATTTGTAGCGGGGGCGCACCATGGAAAGCTTCTGTTTCTTTCAAGAACCACTCGAGCCAGCTCCCATTAAACTGGAGTTCCTTGAGTTCCTTGAAGACGCCACGTTCGTATATCCTGGGGTTGTGAGCAAATTGAGCCCGTTCTATGAGAGAAAAAATGATGGTGTCTTCGAGGCGGTTGAGGATGGACCTGATCCCCTCCAGAGAAAGGGGATCCTTTGAGAGTGTGTAATTAGCCTGCATGATTTCACAGATGCTACCGTCGTGCGTCTGAGTTTCGTGGGTGCCAGTGAGAGGTGGAGTGCTCCCGTCCAGGACTACTTATAGTAGGGAACGGTGACAGAGTGGACGACCTGAGGTAGGTCAGTAGGCGGATCTCCATGTTTAGCTGTCCATGGCATCGCCGAGCTAGTCAGACCGACTGCCAATGAAGGACTTGTCGAACCTCGAGACTACTGACCCCTGGAAGTGTCCTCTTTCTTGTCACTATCACCAAACCAAACCGGTGGCCCATTTATCAGCATCAACCGGACCTTTTACTGCGATCTTAACGGAGCGCCCCCGAGTCTCAATTTGACCTTGACCACGCGCGTTTAGAGGCGAACCCGCAGTCATCCACTTCTCAAGTATCGCTGTCTACGTGTCATGCCCGGTTCATGCCCTCGATTCGTCTTCGCTTGTTTTCGACGAGTCGAACGCTGCGGAGACAGGCTTACGGGGGCTGCAGGCCCATTTTTCGTTGCCGCTGCAAGCCTCCTTTTCGTCACCGGATCACTTTGCTTCCGTGCGTTGATATCTTTAGCTTTTTAGAACCGCCGGCTGATCATACTCTCCAGTCGACGTCATTCTCCCGACTATTCCATGGCCATGGCTCTCAGTATTCCCGTGCATGCTGATCATCGTCAACTTTTTCGCCCACTATTACTTCGTCTGTACTGTATCCCCGGGCTTTGCAAGCGACCCCCCACAACGCGTGGGTCACAGCTTCATCTGGGCAAAGAAAAAGCGCACACATGGTAGATCTCTAAGTAACGGCGTTCGATGGTCGTCGCACCTGAACTTAACCCTTGCGTCCACAACTAAATGTGCCAAATGCGGCGAGACCAAGCCTGAGGTGAAGTAGGACGTCATTCCTTAGGATAGTATCTCACCTGCACTTCAAACATCTCTCAGAGGACCCACCACTGTCGAGTGTGTAATCGCTGCGTGCTGAAGTATGACCACCATTGCCCAGTGCGTGAATATTTCGTACTCCTTTCTACTTTGGGCCTTACTCGTTTCGCACAGTGTGTGTTTTATTTACATTCAACTCTGCACGTTATTCAAACCCAGTAGGGATAAACCAGTGTGTCGGCCTCCATAATGAACGTCATTTCGTCATGTTCATGTCCGTATCTATCTACTCTACTTACCGTGTACCTCCTGAGAGGTATCTTTCAGGGCATACGTCACGTTAGCTACCTTCTGCTTTGTTGCCCTTGGCTGGCCACATGTACTTGTAGCTTTGGGATTGAATTATGACGTGAGTCTGAGCTTCTTATCCCTTATGTCCTGTGTACTCAAGCACAGCCTTTCTAGGACAACTGGGAGCATCAGACATCGCCCGTCCTTTTCACGATCATCTACCTCCTTTCAATCGTTATGTGCCTAGCCATTGGGACGCTGCTTATATGGCAGCTAGGGAGCGTAGCTGTCGGAGAGACAGCCGTGGAGACTTACGATCATGGGCATTATCGGAAAATTGCCACGTCCCGAGGAGAAGTGCGTCTTTAATCCAACTGCGTCCCAAACTCGTCTGACGCTTCTCACAGTCCTTTCAAAATTCTTACGACCTCGGGTTCGTTTTTCTTCTTTTGTTTTCTCAAAAAAATCACTCCCTCCAACCCCGCCTTTTCAGAAAATTAAGGAATCTCGAATTGTTTTTTAATATCGGAATAGATGGATAGTAAGCATCCGCCTATCCCCACCCATGTTATGACTTACGACTGGAAGCCCTATCTACACACTATTTCTCCCCTTCCGAGTACCACCGTACACGGATGGTCGCTCTTGGGCGCGCAGGTCTGGACTCGAACGTCATCATGGGGTTCGCAGAGGTGAGGAGCTCACGGATGATGAAGATGACTGAAGGAGGGTGATAACTACGCGTCTGAGTAATCATACGAACCATTTGGTGAGCACTCCATCCCATGTATCTCTTGCGCTGCGCGTTTTTGTTTTGTGATGATAGTCTGCCGGGGCCAGATGACCCTTTGGGAACTGCTTTAGGCAGTTTTGGAAAGAGGCCTGATATATGTCCGGCTTATCTTTTGAGGTCACCTTAAAAGGATCTCAGTCTTACTGATCTTCTCTTTCTGTACACGTTAAACTGTGGATACTGACTTGCTAAACAGGATTACGCCCAAAGTTTACATCATGTATTCTCCATCTTGTTAATTTGGACATTGTAACAATGCTGGTGGCTCAGCGATAGTCTGAGCGAGTATTTTGATATTACTTGGCACTCTGACCCGGGTAATCACCGCACACGCTCTCCTACCTACTTCAAGGGAAGCATGAAAGGCTCACTCACGTTGTCGAAGACTCAGAAGCGCTTCTAGTATTTCCCACGGGAACAGCGCAGATGTCCCTGACTATTCCTGTGGTGTCCAGCCCTTATAAATTCTGTCGGACTTTCCAGGTGGAGATATATGAACGAGTCAGAAGTCAGAAGTCATCATTGTCTCTGCTGGGCTGTCCAACGCACGAAGAGCCACCCTAATTTCAGTATCTCGAGGATCCGGATGGCATCATCGTGTCGCCCGGTTGGCCACCATATGCATGACGACCCGGCCACATGGTGGGCGTTCTCTTTCATGTGCTTACAGTCTTCTCCTTCTCTCTTAGATGTTGCGGGCACGGGGGTGGGAGACAAATAGCGTTATCACCATGTGTTAATTTACCATAGTTGATTCGATTCGAGATTCGAGGTGATTCTCTGAAAGCCGAGCGGTCCGAGCGAGCCGCTTGTCCCGA
>Ga0209488_10004186_pt1 | contig 11356 bp, 9 predicted proteins | sample Rivendell_Oct201_8_FD_188349 | JGI IMG/M metagenome (GOLD analysis project Ga0209488, IMG submission 188349) | Vadose zone soil microbial communities from the Eel River Critical Zone Observatory, Northern California, USA -... | ecosystem: Environmental > Terrestrial > Soil > Vadose zone >... | reverse complement strand
CGATCCGTCACCGATGCCCTTCTCACCCTTCTCGAGCTCCTCTAGCAGGCGGAAGTTGCGTGGGACTGTAGGGAATGATTGGGATCAGTGTGATTGATTAGGAGTGAGTGGAAGGAAGGGGAAGAATGCGTAGGTATCACGTACCCTTGGCCATGGTCTATAGATTCTTGATTTCTTTCTCTTTTCTTTGAAATCGGCGGGTTGCGAGTGACTGAATGTACAGTAGTTGGATGAGCCTTTTTCGGGACCGGACCGGATCGTGGCACTCTCACTCAACAACTGACTCGCATTCGTTCATTTTAGATTTCTCTCCACACTCATTTCCGTCGAGTGCCGATGGTTTGCCCAGCCCAATGGGAGATAATCTTCCCGAGTTGCCTTGCGATTTCAGCATGCACTAGTCGTATGGCAACTTCTCCATTCTATCATCACTAATCACTATCACTATCACAGGCAGATGGAGGACAGGGGCACGTCCCCATGTCACCAGCGTCATCGTTCCGTCACATCTAGACGTCGTGTCGAAGAAGCGCCGACGAGCCGTGGCGAGAACGGGGGGGAAGGGGGCGGGGTGTCGTTCCTCCCTGTACCCTACATTCTTTCCCTTGCCTCGCGAGGAGCGAGTTTCGGGTCTTGGGTAAAGGGGCCCAGGGTCAGGTAATGGAAGTTCTGTTCCCGCAGTCCCGCAGCAGGAGAGGCGATGCCAAGGAAGCCGCTGCCTTGCCATGTAGACTTTAAACTTGGCATCTGATCTTTAACGATTGTTCGGGGTCTTAGATACTACTGTGTTCAATTACTGTGTAGACGTGAGCATACAGTGTCTGACTGTGCGCAAAGGAAATGTACAGCCGAGTTGCCTGATGTGGGTGGGATACTCAAAGAGCCGCTGTTACAAGTTTACCGTTAGCCAATTTCTGAACTGCCCTCCGCAGCAGCGACGAGCTCTTTTATTATCCACTCCTTTCTCGGCCGTATTTTACTTATACGTCTTTGGTATATACCATCCCATGTTCAAGAGTACACCGGCGAATCCTTACGACGATGTCGTTGGTACGTCCCACGGAGACTGGTGTCCCTTCTCTCGACTTTGTGCTCACCCACAATAAAAGTGAAAGCGACCGACGAGACTCTAACCAGCGAGAACTGGGAGATCATCCTAAACTTGTGCGATAAAGTGCTGGACGAGGGCGAACAAGGGTGAGTTCTCCTCTGTCGGCCTGGCTTCTCCGAATGTCCCCGCTCATTCAGTTGGCCAACTTCTTTTGCTACGCCTAGTGCACGAAACGTCATCGCGGCAATCCTCAAGCGCCTTGCCCACCGAAACCCAAATGTACAGCTATACTCGCTCACCCTCGCCGAGTCGCTCTCGAAAAACTGTGGCAAGGAGCTCCACAGCGAAATCGCGTCGAGAGCGTTCACCCAGGCGCTGGAGAGGTTGATTACTGACCGCGTGCGTCAAACTCTCTGCGTCATCCCTCTTCTTTGCAAAAGGTTTCTGATGGTGATTCCTCTCAGACGACGCATGACAAAGTCAAGAGTCGAACACTGATGCTCATCGCGATGTGGACCGCCGACTTTGAGCTCGATCCGAATCTGGGCATCATGGAAGAATGCTACGAGAATCTCAAGGCAAAGAGTACTAGCCCGTGCCCTCTCCCAACCCCTTCCATGTGCTCATCTGGTCCTCGATATAGACTATAAATTCCAACACACTGACGAGCCTCCGCCCCATGATGACGACGAGGCGCGTAGGCGCGAGGAAGAGGAACTGCAGCGTGTCCTCGAGCTTTCTATACAGGACAAGGGCGGACGGAAGAACTGGACAGAGTACTCCCTTGCGTCATCAAGCGGTGCAGGCGGCTCGAGCTCAAAAGTGGCCACCCAATCAAGCACCCAAGCGAGCACAGCCCACAAGCCTGCCGTGTCTTCCATTTCATCTACTTCCACTGCCGCATCGCAGCAGCCAACACACTCTAGCGGCTACACCCCGTCTATAGAGACGCATGCTCAAGCAGCTGCACCTCCCACCGCAGCGGAACCACCCCCTCAACCCAGCCCAGTGGGGTCAAAGTCGCCCGCACCTTCTACTGAGGAAGGCTATGTGTCCCGCGTGCGCGCTTTGTATTCATTCGAACCCACCGACGACAATGAGCTGGCATTTGAGAAAGGCGCTATAATCAAGGTCCATAAGCGGGAATACAAGGATTGGTGGCGAGGGGCGTGTAATGGTCGCATAGGTATCTTCCCCGTCAATTATGTCGTGCGTTTCCGTCTAGCATCTACCCCGCTACCTCTACTCGTCCTCACGTTCTGGTGGCGTTCAGGAACCTCTTCCGGAACCTACACCAGCCGAGGTGGCTGCCGAAGCACAGCAGGAAGCTGGAGTGTTCGCTCAGGCGGCCAACGTCGATCGGCTGTTGAACATGCTGCGCAATCTAGACCCGGCCAAGGATAATCTTGCCGATAACGAGGAGATCCAAGAGCTCTACCGCTCGTGTATGTCCCTTCGCCCGAAGATCGTCAAGCTGATTGATAAGTACAGTCAGAAGCGCGGTGTGTCATATTATCAAACGAGGTTTTCATAGAGCTAACGATTGCATCTCCTGCGCCACAGCTGAATTGGTGTCCATGAACGAGAGCTTTGTCAGAGCGCGCACAATATTCGATCGCATGATGGAAGAGAGTCTCGCACGTCATAGTGAATGTATGGTCCCTTACTTTCCCACTCGTCCCCCCCAAGCTGATGTCAGAACTTTGATAGTTTATGATCAACAGCGTCCGACATTCCCACAACCACAGTCTACGTACCCACGTGCCGAATCGCGCTTACAGGGACAGCAAGCACTGGGCTATGGTCGACATGCTGATCAGCCGCAGGCCTATCCGTACCAAGGCGCTTACGACCAGGCAGGATATGGTGTTTATCCGAATCCCCCAGCTGCATATGCACAGCCACCGCGTCCAGATCCCCGTGTTGGCGTGGCTCGCAGTTCCTCTTACTCAGCGCGGCAACTCCAAGCGCTGTCTCAACTCCAAGGGCAGCCTCCATCGCAACAAGTCCAACCGGCCCCACAACCCCAACCCCAGCCCCAGACGGCGTACGTGCAGCCTTATCCGGCCCAGAACAACCCGAGAGCATCCTACTTTCCTCAATCAGCGCCGCCTCAACAGCCAGAGGCTCCCCTGCAGCAAGAACAGAACCAATCTCCCGGCCAGCCCCAGCCCCAGGTCCAACTGCAGCAGCAACCCTCTGTTCAGCTGCACCCGCAGTTGCACCCATCTCAGTCACAGCCCCAGATTCAGAGTGTGGCACAGCAACAAGCTCCAGCAGCTCAATTACAGACGTCGCAACAGCCCGCCGAAACGCAGACTCACGTACAACTTCAACCGCAACCACAGCAGCAGCAGCAACCGCAACCACAGCAGCAACAGCAACCGCAGCAGCAGCAGCAGCAACCGCAACAGTCTCAACCGCAGGCCCAAGCACAGCAAGCGTTGGCGGGCCCGCCGTTTGTGTACAACCCGAATGTGACGTACCAGGACCCGAATGTACAGCTGTGGGCACAATACTACTCTCAGGGTGGGACGGACCCGACTGGCTCTGTGTATTTTATCTCCGTGCCGGGGATCACGGACGGACGGTCACCCGCGGGGCCAGCGGTACAACAACAACCAGCAGAAGGACAGCAAGCTCCGGCGGGCTCGTCACCTACTGCCTCCTCCCAAGGCCTCCATCGCCAAACCTCGTTGCCGAATCCATACGGCTCGAACGGCACGCCCACTGACGAGATTGCGGGACCCGTGAGCGCGGGGCCGGGTGGGCCTGCTGGAGGTCGTGCGCCTTGGGAGGCGACGGCGGGCCAGTTTGCGCAGATGCGTGTGGGCGAGTCGGGTGTTGGCGCGTGACGCGTGGGTGGGGGAGGTTGGCGTGACGGAGGGAGGGAGAAGAGAGCCGCGGGATTCCTCGTCCAAGGTCGGTTTATTCACGCGGTGAGTGTGCTTTTCTTTTTTTTTATGAAATGAGAATCATGTCCGAGTCGAGTCGCGATATATGCATCTGTTTACGTGCAGAAGGGCGTGGTTGGCGGGGCCGTCTTGACGCTAGCTCTTATCTTGTCACGTTTACGCCTTTTTGTTGTTATTTTTCTTTACTCTCACATGCTCTATGTGTGCTCAAATATCATGGAGGAAAGGCTCTTTTTATCGCCTGATGACAATATCGCTCGGGAGAAAAATAATGCGGGGGGTGTGGGTGAAAAGGTACAACACCAGTAAAATATGTACACAAGCGGTCACAACAATGAAGTGGCATACGTAGATAACATTGCCCGATGTAGGGCCACACAAAGAACAACCAGAAAGGTCCAACTCCTCGCCCAATGATACAGAGAATCACGCCTCCTTGGTACGCTTGCGGATCTCATCCAGTCCTTCATCGATTTGCCAGAAATCGTCTGGCGGCGGTTGCACCAGCGGTGGAGGTGTCGTCTCTCCCTCTTTAGCAGAAGGAGAAGCATGCGCCGCCACCTCCGCATTTACAGCCGCACCAACACCGGCGCCCACACTCGTACTCGTACTCACGCTCGCAGCTACGCCCGCCGCTCCGACGTCCGAGTCCGAGGGGTGATGTTCTGGCGGGGTGCCCTGTGGGCTCACGCTCTGCAGATAGCGCTCCTTAACCCGACGCGCCTCGTCGTCCAGTTGGGCCTTCTCTTCGCTCCCGTCCCATAGCGCGCGCTCGAGCACGTGCCGCACCGCCCCGCGCAGGACGATGTACCCGTGGCTAGCGGCCAGCGCGATGAACAGCGCGCGCCCGAGCACAGCGTACATCCGCGCTCGCTCGATCTCCACCCCCCCCACGCCCATCCCGGGGCCCAGCTGAGGGCTGGAGACCCCATGCACGTCGTTCCCTAGCCCAGCTGCTGGTACTGGTACTGCCGCCGCTGTTCCCGCGCGTGGGTGGAATAGGTAGACGAGGGCCGAGTTGGTCAGGGCGGAAAGCCAGGCGAGGAAAGAGAGGCAGTCGAGCCATGGGCCGATGGTGTCGGTACGCTTTGGGAGCGGACGGCGGAAGTGCGATACTATTTTGAACACGTCCGAAGGGAACTCGACGAGGTTGTTGATCAGAGACATCACTGACCAACGCAGGGCGGAGAGCAGTAAGTCAGCCACTTGTTCTCGAAGAGGCGGGAAGGGGAGGGGACCCACAGGGTGCCAGTGGCCAGATGGTTGACCAGAGGGCGACGTAGCCAAACTGGGTGACCATCTCGTTGTAGTCCTCAAAGAGGTCATACTGGGGAAGGGACACTTCCCTGCGTACGCGCTCAAGGAATTCGCGTTCGTCGCGCGCAGCTCCGCTCTTCTCGTCCTCGAACCCGACCCGCTTTTTCCTTGGGCTGCCTGCACCTGGACCAGACAGAGGAAGCCAACCTTTACCAGAACGGAACGAGGTAAACGCGCGCATGAGATAAGGTAGACCGACTTCGAAGAAAAAGTTGATCGCCTGGTTTGTGACTGTGAATGCGAACATCTGACTCTCAAGACGCGAACGACTGAGCTTGGCACGGGCTGCACTGGCGTCAGAAACAAAAAACGAACGTCCACTCTTTTCAGTGGCGCTAAACCCAGGAGAGGTATGGGATGAAAAGGGATTAGCGGTGATAAACTGTTGTATGGTGTTCATGACCGTCTCGCCAAAGGGAACATAGATAAACGCGGACAGAACCAGGCCAAGGTATGCGACGATTGAAGAGAGAGCAAATGTCTTTATAGTGAGGGAAGCATCATATGAAGATTGTTGCTTGTGGTTCTCCCATCGAGTAAGTCTTTCTGCGCGTGTGTGATAAATTGCGAGGAAGCGAGGGATGACCGCAGCGACAACGACCGTCGGGACAAAAGACTGACGAAGCTGCGTGAGGTATGATAGGAAACATATGAAAGATAGCCTTACAATGTATTCGTGGCCAGGACCTGTGTAAAGTGTGGCGACAAAAGCTTCGAATATGAAGATGAGAGTGAGAAGGACAGCAAGAACGCTCGCAAAGAGGGCAATGACGGGAACGCTAACAAGAATCTTTAGTTCGCGTTTCCACCAGACATGGCCCTCAATATAACTCGGGCGATAATTTTCGACGTGTACTGAGCCTAGACAACCCCACGCGACAGAATAACGGCGCTCACGGATGCGCCAATACTCGACAAAGACAATAGACCAGAGGAAGAGAAGAGAGGAGTAAGTGATGGAATAGGCATGTCCGAAGAAGCTGGTTATGAGGCCGACGACCGAGATGAAGATGAGAGAATGAGTGTAGGAGGCGAGAAAAGCAAAGTAAAGAGCGACGGCCTCGCCAAACTGGAAGCGTGAGGGGATGGTGCGACGTGTTTGGGGCAAAGGCGCGTACCTGGCCACGAATGAAATCAAGTTGATGATGACCAACATCGATCGTCTTTGTAACGGAGCGAATCATAACGTGATTATATTTTGGGTCGTGAAGGGCCATGATGGATTCTACGCGGGACCAATCATCATTGTCAGGATGTATGCCAAGGCCACCGTTTGGGGGTGTGGCTGTAACATATGTGTGCACGAGGCGGAGGCGTTCAGCGGGTTTGAGGGCGCTCGGGTTTGTGTCCCAAGTACAGTTTGATAGACCACGAAGAACGTCTGAATGGCTGTGTAGCAATTTAAGAGATCAATCATGCGCGCGAAAACGAAAGGGGACTTGCCGTTCACGTTGCAAGAGTTGATGGAGTCTGTGAGTGGAGCAGGAGACAAGGACGATGAGTTGGCCCTGGTGCTCGCCTCTCCGGCCGACGGCATAGAGACCGGCATTACGAAGGGATTGCAAAAGACGGGAGTACTGATCTTCAGCTTCCTGGACCTCTTGTCTTGCTTGCAATTTTGATAGATGGATGGAATGATTACTTGCTCTAAAGACGAGCACGAGGTCAATGTGCCTCATGATGATGGAGGAGAGAGAAGGAACGAACACGTGCCTGTGACGTGACGTGTGATCTGATGGATTTGATCCCGATCTAAACCGGTGCGTGACAAACTGATCGTCGGTTCACAGCCACGCCACACCACCGGACTTCCTGTTGCCATCGTGACGCGCCATCACCGAGTTGCCTCCCTCCTCAGGCTCATCCTCATCTCCCCCCGAGGCTCCGAGGTCAGGCCTAGGCCAGTTTACTCGAGCTTGGGTTCACTACACCATCTCGCCATCTCTCCCGCCGTTTGCCGCTACAGTCTCGTCCTCTCCTCCCTTTCGTTTATCCGGGAAACGCTCCCTCCACGTGTCCACCTCTCCACTCCTTTCTGCATTCCTTCTTTTGCCCTTCCGCTCTTTCTTTCTGACCAACATCGCACTGCGTGCTTTTTCTTTCCCCTAGTCTAGCTCCGACTTACTCTCACCTGTCCCCATCCGGCCTCTGTTGACAGATCATCATCCGACAATCCCTCTTTTTTAGTCCGTCACTTACCTCGTCCTCTCCTACCAATTTCCTTTCCGAGTTTCGCCTCTTATACCTTCTAACCTCGCTCCATCCCCAATAATCTTCCCCATTCGCACCGTTGCGCCTTATTGTCTCCAGTTTTAATTTTGTAAATATATGTACGCAATCCTCTTCATCATCTCGCATCGTCTTCAACTCATCTCCCTCCTCCATCAGGCTGTCTTTGGATCACTCACGTAGTTGACGCCTGCCCCGACTAGACACGATCACCTCGTTTTTCACAGTGTGTTCATCTAGCCCTCTTCTTCCGCTATGCCTCGCCTTTTCCACTCATCATATTTTACTATTACCAACAGAAAACTTAATTTCCGCATGGCCTTTTTTGCCTCTCCCCAACGGGAACTCTATGAACACCGCCTCAAGCGATCGTCCTCAACAACAAGTGTTCGTACTCGTCCTTGTCGCCCATTCGGATCTCAAGCGTTCCCGTCACGATCGCGCATCAATTCCTCAGACTCGCTACCCAGCGCTTCCATCCCTGACACTCCCTCTGCTCAATATAACCCCTCTCAAACCCCTGTACCACCTCCCGTTCCCCCGTCAGGCACGCCCTCCCCTTCCAGTATGAGTGCGCTACATACCCCAGAGCAGAGTATGAGAGCCGTTTTATTTGCATTGCTATTTTTTGCTAACGTACCTACTCTCAAGATCCAAGACTCTCATCCGAGTCGTTGCAAGCATCTACTTCTTCGCGTACTGCCCAGCCTGGCGACAGCGCTTCGCACCTGCAGTCCGATATGTGTCGCCCTAATTCTGGAGTGCAAGGGCCTCATCCCAGTACACCCTCGCCTTCTGCGTCTTTTTCGCGCTCAAATTTTGACACCGGCACTGTCTCCGACTCTGGAGTTTTTTCGCGCGCACCCCTTGCATATCGCTATCTCAACGTCTCTTCCGCACATGAGGGGACCCTCAACGTGCGACTCGCCTCTCCCAGCTCTCCCAATCTCTCAATTCCCGGGTACATCTCGGACGGCTGTAACCCGGAATGCTCACTGAGCCCGCTTCACCCATCTCGCTTAGACGTTAAGCGTTTATTAAGCAAACCGGCAGCACCAAGCCTCGTCTCGGACCTTTCCATCGCGTCCGATCCGGAGTCTCTCACACACCCTCGTTCTCCCCTCAACTCGAGCAAGGCATGGCCAAGCAAGGCCAGAGTCTCCAAGCTCATCGTTGACCCTCCAACAATGACAGAGTCAGAGTCATCTCCTGCTCCTCGGCCTGAGCAAACTCGTGCATCGCCAACACAGCAGCGGCCCAGAAAACTTCTCAGGAAGAAATCTGCTTCCGGCCAAACTCGGGCCCCTTCCTCGGCCCCTCCTCCGAATGACACGTCAATTTCACCTCCGTTGCAATTCGCATCCACCACGCAGCGCCCGGCCGCCGCTCCACCGCGACCGCGCAGCCAGCGCTCCCCTAGAGCCCAAGGTTTGATCGGAGGCCGAGCTGCCGTCTCGGCTCATGCACCGTCTTCTGGTTCAGGCAGGTTGACCCCTGCGGGCGCAATCGCACAGGCATACAAGGAGCAGGACATGCGTCGCGAGGCTCTTGCTGCGGCTGTACACACTGATAATAACCGATTGCCCACCATCCCCATCAGCACACCACTCTCTCGCGCATTCGGATTCCCCGAGTCTGAACAAAACGCAATCCCAACCTCCGAGCGTGAAACGTACGATACTGAAGTTGCCGGATCTCCCGAAAGCTTCGTCATGGTGGGCAGCGCCCAAGAAGAGTTTTCCCATACGTCCAATCACCGACAATCGATCCCAGGTCCCACAACCCATTCTGCCTCGACAAGTGCAAACTTGCCGATCAAGTCGCTTTCAAGAAAAGTGTCTACGCACTTGCGTCGTGGCTTGGCTGCCGTCTCTGGAGCGCATTTGGGGCGCGGGCAGGGTGACGGAGAAGACGAACAGGCGGACCGTCTCCGAGACAACACGGATCGCGTCGATCGCCGTGAGCGCCAACAATCGCTCAGCCTGCGCAAGGCAAAGCGGAAACCCGAGTCACTTAGAGTATCGACAGATATCCGCCCTGGTAGCAGGTCCGAAGATTATTTGAATGAGCGTCCGAGTCACTCTGCACAAGGCAAATCGACACCGAATTCGCCGAATGCCGTTGCGAAGAGCAAAGGCAAGGAGAAGGCGCAGGAGAAGGATGAGACAAGCACAGGCGTGAAACTCTGGCGACTCGTCAAGCGCATCAGCGCAGGAGGCTTGCGCGAGCGCTTTCAGGCGTCCAGTTCGCCGCCGCCGGTACCCTCAATACCAAAGGAGTTGCCCCCCTTGCCACCACATACAGCGTTTGAGGTGCAGGTGCCATCGGAGAGCAGGAAGGACGATGGAGGTGTTGATGCAACCCACAGCAGTGACAAAGGCAAGGGTATCATGGGCCACAGTATTGATACAAATGAGTCGGCGAGCGGCGAATCGCCACAGAGCGACGGCCATTTATCCACCGCTGCGGGCATGCCCTCGGGAAGCAATGGCGTCTCGCAGGGTCATAGTGTCGGCTCACATCCGCGACGTCCCAGCATATCGTCATCACCACAATCCTCTGAACCGTCATCTACTCACTTCTTCCGCTCTCATTCATCGCGCTCCTCGTTCTCCTCAATTATGGGCAACTCGTCACCGCCACCTGTGCCTGTGCCCACACAGGCACTGGCGCGAAGCCCGAGTTCGCGGGCTCGCTCACGCTCAAAGAATGGCCCCTCGTCGGCGCGCGGCACCTCGCGCGATGAACCAGTATCGCATGCGCGATTGAGGAAGCGTAGCTCGCCGGATCCACCGACGTTCTCCGTCTCGGACGTCGTGAACCACTATATTCTCCGCCGCCCGTCACTGACGCGCCGTCAATGGCACCACGCGCCAGCGCGATCGCTGTCCAGGATTACCACGGCCCCTGCTGGGGAGGTGAGCGCGACACCGCCACTGCGCCGTGCGGGCAGCGAAGTGCGCCCTGGGACGCGCCAGCGTGGGCGGGGGCATGGACATGGACGCGGGCCACATGGTGATCCCGTATTTGCGCCGGATGAGTCGGTGCAAAACCGCGATTCGAACGGGAGCGACAGGACCGTGATCGTCGTGCGTCCGCATTCGGCGTCGACTGCTACGCTCTCGGCGGGAACGAGCGCGTATGGCGTCGGCGCCGGCTCGGTGGAGCGGCTGACGTTCCGGGAGATGGGGAGCACGCGGCGAGAGGCGTGGACGTCGCAGGAGAAGGAGGACAAGTGGGCTGACTTGTTGAAGAGGAGTGCGCGTGCTGGGGGTACGCTACACCTCGGAGCGGGGGGCGCACAGCTGGCGTCTGATAATATCCGATTCTCGTCGAGCACATTGGAGTCTGAGATGACGACGCCAATGGTGTAAGCGGGATTGAGGATTTCTGGTTACTTGGAGGAGAGATTGTATGATATGATATTATCATGTTATTTTTTTGTTGTATTTAATTCTTTTACCCCTTTTTTCTATACCCGGTAATTTCCCTTGTTTCCCTTGAGACTTGGCCCAACCCTCTGACGTGGTTTCATCTCCTCTTACTCATTCACTCCTCTTTTGACAACCATGGGCTCCGCTACTAGCAGCATCCCCCCCGAACCTATCGTTGCAGCCGCAGCTGTAGTAGGCGCGCTTGGCTACGGTTACGTGCAGTTTACCCGTTCCGCTGCGCACTCTGAATCAACTGCCACCCCGACGCTCCATGGACAGAAAAAGCGCGGAAGGAAACTGCAGCTCCCCGGTGACGCGACGCTTAAGAATGCCGATATCCTTGACGTGGCGTCCATCCCAGGCTCGCTTTCGGCCTCGTCTTCTGCTTCGGGGCCGGGAACGAGATCGGA
>Ga0209488_10004185_pt1 | contig 11357 bp, 11 predicted proteins | sample Rivendell_Oct201_8_FD_188349 | JGI IMG/M metagenome (GOLD analysis project Ga0209488, IMG submission 188349) | Vadose zone soil microbial communities from the Eel River Critical Zone Observatory, Northern California, USA -... | ecosystem: Environmental > Terrestrial > Soil > Vadose zone >... | reverse complement strand
TGTTGGTGATGCGCTGGCGGCGCTTCTCGCAAAAGCCGGGTTTGCGGTGCATCGCGAATATTACATCAACGATGCCGGCGCGCAGGTCGACGCGCTCGCGCGCTCGCTCTACTTCCGCTACCAGGAGGTGATCGCCGCGGAGCCGGAGAGCCGCCTCTTGCACAGTTCCGGAGTCATGCACCCGGCGCCGGTACAACCGGAAGGCTTTTATCCCGGCGAGTATCTGAAAGACACCGCACGAAAGCTGTTTGAGCGCGACGGCGAAAAATGGTTCGACAAGCCCGAGGGGGTGTGGCTCGGCCCGGTGCGCGATTTTGCGATTACCGAGATGATGGCGCTGATCCGCGATGATCTCGCCGCGCTCGGCGTCGGCTTCGACGCCTTTGTCTCGGAGCGCGAGTTGGTGCGGTCGGGTGCGGTCGATGCGGCGCTCGCCGCGCTGACCGAGCGCGGCCTAATCTATGAGGGCGTTCTCGAACCGCCAAAGGGCAAGCTGCCGGACGACTGGGAGCCGCGGCCGCAGACCTTGTTCCGCGCGACGCAGTTCGGCGACGAAGTCGATCGCCCGCTGAAAAAATCGGATGGGTCGTGGACCTATTTCGCCGGCGACATCGCCTATCACCACGACAAGTTCCGCCGCGGGTTCCGCAATCTGATCGATGTGTGGGGCGCCGATCACGGCGGCTATGTCAAGCGCATGCAGGCGGCGGTAAAGGCGTTGAGCGACGGCGAAGCGGCGCTCGACGTCAAGCTGTGCCAGCTCGTGCATCTCTTCGACAAGGGCGAGCCCGTGCGCATGTCGAAGCGCGCCGGCACGTTTGTCACCTTGCGCGATGTCATCGACCAGCTCGATGAGCTCACTGGCGAGCATGGCAAGGATGTCTTCCGCTTCATCATGCTGACGCGCAAGAACGACCAGACGCTCGAATTCGATTTCGCGAAGGTCACCGAGCAGTCGAAGGACAACCCGGTTTTTTATGTGCAATACGCGCATGCGCGCGCGGCTTCGGTGATGCGCCACGCCGCCGAGATGCTGTCCCGCGACCAGCTATCGGATGCGGCGCTGGCGGAGGCGCCGCTCGGCCGGCTCGGAGATCCGCTCGAATTGGCGCTGATCCGGCTGCTCGCGAGTTGGCCGCGCATCGTCGAAGGCGCCGCCGAGGCGCATGAACCGCACCGCATCGCCTTTTTTCTTCAAGACGTCGCGGCGCAATTTCACCTGTTGTGGACCAAGGGCAAAGACGAGGCGACCTTGCGTTTCCTCGTCGGGGGGGATCCGGAGCTGACCCGTGCGCGCCTCGCTTTGGTGCGTGCGGTTGCGCTGGTGATTGCCTCGGGTCTGCGGGTGTTTGGCGTCGATCCGGTGGACGAGATGTAGGGTCGACAAGATGTGATGGGGGAGATGTAGAGATGCAGCAGCATCTGGGGGGCTACGAGGAACGCGAGGATGACTCCGTCGGATTGATGGGGGACGATCGCCTCGATGAATTCGCCGCGCCGCGGCGGCGTTGGCCGACGGCGGTATTGACCGGCATTGTCATGGCCGTATTCGCCGGCGGGCTCTGGTTCTTCTATCACCAGGGGGTGCGGCAGCCGGCGCCCGGGCCCGGCGGCGAGGTGCCGCTGATCCGCGCCGACGACAAGCCGATGAAGATGAAGCCCGATCAGCCCGGCGGCATGCCGGTGCCGGATCAGAATGTCTCGGTCTATGACCCCAAACCCGGCGCCGCGCCGGTCGAGAAATTGCTGCCGCCGCCCGAGCAGCCGATGCCGCGCCCCGTGCCGCGCGAGGCGGCCGCGCCGCCGGCTCCGTCCACCGCACCGGCGCAATCCGCTCCGGCCGCGACAGCGGCGCCGCAGCAGCAAGCGGCGGCGACCACAGCGGCGCCAAAGGCGCCGGCCAAACCGGCTCCGGCCAAGGAGCCTGCGGCTACGGCGCCGGCGAAGAGCGTCCCCGCCGGTCCCGTGCGCCTCCAGCTTGCCTCGCTGCGCACCCCGGAAGCCGCGAAGGAAGAATGGAGCCGCCTGAAGCGGGAGCATCCCGAGCTTCTCGGCAGGCTGACCGCAGTCGCGGTCAAGGCCGATCTCGGCGACAAGGGTGTTTGGTATCGCGTGCAGACGCAAAGCTTCGACAACGCCGCGGCGGCCGAGCGGCTCTGCGCCGATCTGAAAAAGCAGAATATCGGGTGCAGCCTTGCGCACTGAGGCGCGCCTGCCGCGCGCGCTAGTCCTGGGCTGCGCCGGCGAACGGCTGAACGCCGATGAGCGGCGGCTGTTCGCCGCTGTCGATCCGGTCGGCTTTGTGCTGTTCCGCCGCAATTGCAAAGACCCCGATCAGCTGCGCGCGCTTGTCGCCGAGATGCGCGACGCGGTCGGACGCGCCGACGCGCCCGTGTTGATCGATCAGGAGGGCGGGCGGGTCGCTCGCCTGCAGCCGCCGCATTGGCGCAAATACCCCGCGGCGGCACAAATCGGCGCGTTGCCCGATCCGCTGGCCGAGGAAGCGGCCCGGCTCGGGGCGCGGCTGATCGCCGACGATCTCGCCGCGCTCGGCATCGATGTCGATGCGCTGCCGGTGCTGGATCTGCCGGCTCCGGGGGCCGATCCGGTCATCGGCGACCGTGCCTATGACAGCGATCCCGCGCGGGTCGCGCGGCTCGGCCGCGCTGCATGCGAGGGGCTATTGCAAGGCGGCGTATTGCCGATCATCAAGCACATCCCCGGTCACGGAAGGTCGCAGGTCGACAGTCATCGCGACCTGCCGCGGGTCGGCGCCAACCGCGAGGAGCTCGCCAAAACCGATTTTGCGCCGTTTCGCGCGCTGGCGGCGATGCCGTGGGCGATGACCGCGCATATCGTCTATACCGCGATCGACCCGAGCATACCGGCGACATTTTCGCCCATCATCATCGACGGCGTCATTCGCCGCGACATGGGCTTCGACGGTGTCTTGATCTCGGACGACATCTCGATGGGCGCGCTTCAGGGCAGCCTCGCCGAGCGCACTCGGCGCGCCTTGGCGGCCGGCTGCGATCTGGCGCTGCATTGCAATGGCGTCCTCGCCGAAATGGAAGAAGTCGCCGATGCCGCGTCGCCGCTGACCGCGGCGGCGCAAGCGCGGCTCGCACGCGCCGAGGCGATGCGCCGGAATTCGGTGCAGCCGTTTGACCGCGCCGCGACCGAAGCGCGTTTTGCGAAATTGCTGGAGCAAACCGTCGCTGCAGGAAACCGAGCACCGCATCGCGCATGAATGCCACCGCAGACTGGGCAGGGATGCTGCGCGAGGCGACCACATGGATTCTGCCGGTCATTTTCGCCGTGACGCTTCATGAGGCGGCGCACGGCTTCGTGGCTCATGCCCTCGGCGACGATACGGCGTGGCGCGCCGGCCGGGTCAGCTTGAACCCGCTGAAGCACGTTGATCCATTTGGAACGGTGCTGTTGCCTGCGCTGCTCATCATTATGCGGACCGGGTTCCTGTTTGGTTACGCAAAGCCGGTGCCGGTCAATTTCGGCCGCCTCAATCATCCCCGGCGCGACATGGTGTTCGTCGCACTGGCAGGCCCGGCGACCAATGTGCTACTGGCGATTGCCTCTTCGCTCTTGTTCTATGCGGTGGATTTTACTCCGCCCAGCTTCGCCGACTGGCTTGCCCGCAATCTGGTGAACTCGGTGCAGATCAACGTGGTGTTGTGTGTCTTTAACATGCTGCCCTTGCCGCCGCTCGACGGCGGGCGTGTCGCGGTCGGGATCCTGCCGCGGTTTCTCGGATACAAGCTCGCCCGGGTGGAACCCTATGGCATGCTGATCCTGATGCTGCTCTTCATCCTGTCCTATGCCGGCGCGAGCAACCTGCTCGGCTTTAGCCTCTTGGGCGTGCTGATCGGTGTGCCCGCCGAGGCGCTGATCCGCTTCGTCCTCGCGATCACGGGACAAGGTCAATGAGCGAGCCGACGATGTGGATTGCCGACACGGTTGAACGCGCCCCCGACGAACCCGCCCTCGTGCTCGACCTCGACGGGTATGAGGGCCCCATAGATCTGCTGCTCAGCCTGGCGCGTGACCAGAAGGTCGACCTCGCCAAGCTGTCGATCCTGGCGCTCGCCGACCAGTATCTCGCCTTTATTTCCGAGCAGCGCCGGTTGCGCCTTGAGGTCGCCGCGGATTATCTCGTCATGGCGGCGTGGCTCGCCTACCTCAAATCGCGCCTCTTATTGCCCGAGCCGCCAAAGGATGACGAGCCGAGCGGTGACGAGCTGGCCGCGGCGTTGCGCCACCGCCTGCAATTATTAGAGGCGATGCAGCACTCCGGCGCCGTGCTGATGGCCTTGCCGCAGCTCGGCCGCGAGCTCCATCTGCGCGGCATGCCGGAAGGGCTGCCGACGATCAACCGCCCAGTCTACGAGCTCAGCCTCTACGAATTGCTGACGGCTTACGCCGTGCAGCACCGGCGCCAGCACACGCAGGTGCTGACGATCGCGGCGCCGACGTTTCACTCGCTCGACGAAGCGCTGCACCACCTCGCGCAATTCGTTGGGCATGTGCCGGAATGGCGCGAGCTGGTCGGCTTTCTGCCGCCGGAATTGCGCGGCGGCGTGCTGCGACGCTCGGCGCTTGCCTCGACCTTTGCCGCGACCCTCGAACTCGCCCGCTCTGGCCGCATCGAATTGCGCCAGGACCGCATTTTCGGCCCGATTTATCTGCGCAGCTCTAGCGACAGGCACGGTGGGCACCAAGGCGGAGGACAGAACGCATGAACGGGTCCGCCGACCAGCTGCGGCTGCTGGAGGCGCTGCTGTTCGCCGCGCCGGCGCCGCTGTCCGAGGCCGAACTGGCCGAGCGGATCGGGCTCGAAGCCGATGTGCCCGGGCTGTTGCGGGAACTGTCCGCAAATTATGCCGAGCGCGGTGTTCATGTCGTGCGGCTGGCCGGCGGCTGGACCTTTCGCACCGCGCCCGATCTCGCGCCGTTTCTGGTCAGCGAGCGCCCGGTGGCGAGAAAACTATCGCGCGCCGCGGTCGAGACGTTGGCGATCATCGCTTATCACCAGCCGGTCACCCGGGCGGAGATCGAGGCGATCCGTGGCGTCGCGCTGGCGCGCGGCACGCTCGACAGGCTCCTGGAAGCGAGCTGGGTGCGGCCGCGGGGGCGGCGCGACAGTCCCGGTCGGCCGCTGACCTGGGCGACGACCCCCACCTTCCTCGCGCATTTCGGGCTCGGGGACCTGACCGAGCTGCCGGGGATCGAGGAATTGCGGCAGGCCGGTCTCCTCGATCTCGGCCCGGCTGTATTGAGCGAGACGGCGGGCGAGCCGGCGGAGGCCGAGCCGGAGCCCGCCGAGGAGGAAGAGTGAGCGACCAGCCGGCGCCCGCGCCGCTCGATGCCGAGCGCATGCAGGCGATCCTGGACGGCTCGCCCTTTATCCACTTTTGCGGCATGCGGGTCACCGCGCTCGACCCCGCCGCCGGGAGCGTCGTGCTCGCGATGGAATTGCGGCCGGAGCTCGAAAGGCGGCAGGGCACGGGGCAATGGCATGGCGGCGCGATTGCGGGGCTGATCGACACGGCCGGCGATGCCGCAGTTGCGCTCGGCCTCGGCGCGGTCGTCCCGACGATCAATTTCCGGGTCGATTACCTGCGCCCGGCGACGACCCGGCATCTGACCGCGACCGCCACCGTGCGACGCGCCGGCCGCACGGTCGCGGTCGTCGATATCGATGTCGAAGATGCGGGGGGTCGCCTCGTTGCTGTTGGGCGCGGCTGCTACGGCGCTCAGCCCGGCTGAGGCCTCTCTCGCCGATCTCGCCCTTCAAGTCGCCCGCCCGCGCCACGAGATTAACGCTATCGGGCGCGCGATTGCCGCTCTTGGCCCTTTCTGAGAATATCGCGCGCCTCGCGGCGGGCCGGGTCCCGCCCCTCATCTTGGAACCCTATGTTTTTCGATATCGGCTGGTCGGAACTCTTGGTCATCGGGGTCGTCGCGCTGGTGTTTATCGGCCCGAAGGACCTGCCGCGCGCCTTGCGCGTCGCTGGTTACTGGTTCCGCAAGGCCCGCACCTTGTCGCGTGAATTCCAGAACAGCGTCGATCAGATGATCCGCGAAGCGGAGCTCGACGAGATGCGCGAGCAGCTCAAAAAGGCGACCGAGTTCGACATCAACAAGGAATTCCAGAAGACCGTCGATCCAACCGGCGAATTGGCGGAGAGCATGAAACCGCCGGACATCCCGGATTTCTTCGAGCCCGCCTCGTCCCGGCCGGCCAGCGAACCGGCGGTAATTGCTGGCTCGGCTGACGCAACCGCGACGGAAACCGCCGCAACGCCGTTGCTGCCTGCCGCCGATCCGGAGCAGCCCTCCTTGCCGTTCGATGTCGGCGAGGCGACGGCGCCGGAGCCCGAAAAGGTGCCGGCCGCGCGCGATCCCGAGCCACCAAAGGCGTAGGATCGGGCGTGGCCGACGGAACCACAACACCCGAGGACGATCGCGAGACCGAGCTCGAAAGCGGCCGGATGCCGCTGCTCGAGCATCTGATCGAGCTGCGCAACCGGCTGATGTGGGCATTTGGCGCGATCATCGTCGCGTTTCTCGTCTGCTATCAGTTCAAGGAGATGATCTACCGCTTTTTGGCGCACCCGCTCGCCGAAATCTATGCCGGCGAGCCCGGCCGCAAGATGATCTTCACGGCCCTGACTGAGGCCTTCTTCACCTACGTCAAGGTGTCGTTCTGGGCGGCGCTCTGCCTCTCCTTCCCGATCGTCGCGATACAGGTCTGGAAGTTTGTCGCGCCAGGGCTCTACAAGAACGAGCGCCACGCTTTCCTGCCCTATCTGTGCGCGACGCCGGTCCTGTTCACGATGGGCGCGTCGCTCGCCTATTTTGTCGTGATTCCCTACGCGTTCCGCTTCTTCCTGAGTTTCGAGACGCCCGGCGGCGAAGGCTCGTTGCCGATCGTCTCGGAGCCCAAGGTCAACGAGTATCTGTCGCTGGTGATGACCCTCCTCTTCGCGTTTGGGGTCGCGTTTCAGCTGCCGGTTTTGCTGACTCTGATGGCCCGGGCGGGGCTCGTCACCTCGGCCGGGCTGTTGTCGAAATGGCGCTATGCGGTCGTCGGGATGTTTGCGGTCGCGGCGGTGCTGACGCCGCCCGACATTGTCAGCCAGGTCAGCCTCGCGGTGCCGCTGATCATCCTGTACTTCGTGTCGATCTACTCCTGCCGGCTCGTGGAGAAGGCGCGCGCCAAGCGCGAGGCCGAGGAAGAGGCCGAGCTCGCCGGCAGCAAACCGGCGGCTGGCAAATAGCCAACGCGCGTTTATAGGGTGGGTTGAGCCGGGCGAAACCCAGCTTATGTCTCGCGGGTTAGCGTCGATGGGTCTCGCGCCGCTCAACCCCTCCTACAGAGCCCTTTGGACATGCACGATCTACGCTGGATCCGGGAGAACCCCGACGCCTTCGACCGCGGCCTCGAGCGCCGCGGTCTGCCGCCCTGTGCCGAGCAGGTGCTCGCGCTCGACAAAGAGTGGCGGGCATTCGAGACGGCAGCGCAGGAGGCACAGGCCGCCCGCAACCGCCTGTCCCGCGAGATCGGGGGAGCAAAATCGCGCGGCGAGCCAATCGACGCGCTGCTGCGCCAGGTCGAAGGCAGCAAAGAGGCAGAGGCGACGACCGCGGCGAAGACCGCCGAGTTGCGCCAGCAGATCGACGCGCTTTTGGCGAGCCTGCCGAACCTGCCGGCGGAAGAGGTGCCCGACGGTCCGGACGAGAGCGCGAACCTGGAAATCCGCCGCGTCGGCGAGCCGCCGCGCTTCAATTTCGCACCGCTGCCGCATGAGGCGATCGGCGAAAAGCTGGGCCTGATGGATTTTGCGCGCGCCGCGAAATTGTCGGGTTCGCGCTTTGTCGTGCTGAAGGGCGCGCTGGCGCGGCTCGAACGCGCGATCGCGCAGTTCATGCTCGATCTGCACACGCGCGAGTTCGGCTACACCGAAATCTCGCCGCCCTTGTTGGTGCGCGATGAGGTTGTGTTCGGCACCGGCCAATTGCCGAAACAGGCCGAAGACATGTTCCGCACGACCGACGAGACCGGCGGGTTCTGGCTGATCCCGACCGCCGAGGTGCCGCTGACCAATCTCGTCGCAGGCGAGATCCTCGACGAGACGGTGTTGCCCTTGCGCTTTACGGCATGGACGCCGTGCTTCCGCTCCGAGGCGGGCGCGGCCGGCAAGGACACGCGCGGCATGCTGCGCCAGCATCAGTTCCAAAAGGTCGAATTGGTCTCAGTGACCCGGCCTGAAGATTCCGAGGCCGAGCACGAACGCATGACCGGCTGCGCCGAGGAGGTGCTGAAGCGGCTGGGGCTGCCCTATCGCGTCATGCTGTTGTCGAGCGGCGATATGGGGTTTGCCGCGCGCAAGACCTACGATCTCGAAGTCTGGCTGCCGGCCCAGAACACCTATCGCGAGATTTCCAGCTGCTCGAATTGCGGTCCTTTCCAGGCCCTGCGGATGAAGGCGCGCTATCGCCCGGCGGGCGGGAAGGGAGCGCAGCCCTTGCATACGCTGAACGGCTCCGGGCTCGCGGTCGGCCGCACGTTGATCGCGATCCTCGAGAACTTTCAGCGGGCCAACGGCACTGTCGCGATCCCTGAGGCGTTGCAACACTATATGGGCGGACAGAAGGCGATCGGAGAGGATGGCTGAACCGATCAACCGGGACAAATGCCGGATCCTGATATCGAATGATGACGGGATCCGGTCGCCGGGCATCCAGGTTTTGGAGAAAATCGCGCGCGAGCTGTCGGACGATGTCTGGGTCGTCGCGCCGGAGCAGGAGCAGAGCGGCGCCAGCCACTCGCTGACGACGCGCCGGCCGTTGCGCCTCACCGAGGTCGCCCCGCGGCGTTATTGGGTCGACGGCACGCCGACCGACTGCGTGCTGCTCGCCGTCAAGCGCCTGTTGCGCGACAAGCCGCCCGATCTCGTGCTGTCCGGGATCAATGGCGGCAGCAATGTCGGCGAGGATCTGACCTATTCCGGTACCGTCGCGGCGGCGATGGAGGCGACATTGCTCGGCATCCCGGCGATAGCGCTGAGCCAGGACTACCGCGAGGGCGAGGAGGTGCCCTGGCAGACGGGCGAGGCTTATGGGCCCGAGGTGATCCGCCGGTTGCTGCATCTGCGCTGGCCGGAGCACACGCTGTTCAACATCAATTTCCCCGGCGTCGCAGCCGAGGAGGTCGGCGGTTATGCCGTGACCAACCAGGGCAAGCGAGCAATCGCCGACAATCTGACCGAGGGGATCGACCCGCGCGGCCGGCCCTATTACTGGATCGGCCCGATCCGCGAAGCGGGCAATGCCGAGCCGGGCAGCGATGTCTGCGCGCTACTCGACAACAAGGTCTCGATCACGCCGATCTATCTCGATCTGACCAATGTCCCGGTGCTCGCCGCACTGCGCAAAGTCTTCGAGTGATTCCCTTGCCGATTCGGAGGACGCGGTAACCGCCGATCCCACGGTCGCGCGAGTCGAGGCGCGGCATACGGCTCGCCGCTAGGGCAGCGCGCCGATCTGGTCTATACTGTTGAAGCAAGTTGCTTTCTTGCGCGTCGGGGGGCGGGCAAGGAGGGGGGATCATGGGGAATCAAAGGATGAGCCGGCATGGCTTCCGCCGTGCCGCTGCAATTGCGGTGCTGGGCAGTGTCGCCGCGGCGTGCTCCAGCATTCCCGACGAGCCCGCGCCGGTCTTTATGAAGGGCGGCATGCCCGGCATTGCCGACGCCGCGCGTGGGCCAGCCATGAGTTCGTCACGGCCAAGCGCCATGGGGCCGCACTCGATGGCCGCGATGCCACGGCAAGAGCGGCAGATGCCAGACCGCCAGATCACGGTCGAGCGCGGCCAGTCGCTCGGCAAGCTCGCAGTCCAGTATCATGTCTCGAAGCAGGCGATCATCGCCGCCAATCATCTGGAACCGCCCGACTACAAGGTCAAAATCGGCAGCCGTTTGACGATCCCGGGCGCGGGCGCACCTGTCCAACAGGCGATGGCGCCACCGCCCGCTTCGGCCGGGCCGAGCCCGGATGTCATCCCGCTCGACGATCCGCCGTCGCCTCGCATCGCCGCCGCGCCGCCAACGCGCTCCGAGCCGGTAGGACCGCCGCCGCGCGCCGCGGCCCCGGCGCCATCGTCAAGCCCGACGGCATCTGTCGCCGTCCTGCCGCCGCCCGCACCGCCACAATCGGCACCGCCGCCGCGGCCTGCCCCGATGGCCTTGCCGACGCCGCAACCCGCTCCGATTCCGCCGCCTCAGCCGGCGGCCAATCCGGCCGGGCCGAACAAGACGATCGCCTTCCCGCCGCGCGAGCCCAGTGCCGCCGAGGAGGCGCGCGCCGAGCCCGCCGCATCGGCGCCTCCCATCCAAAGCACCGGCAGCCGGTTCCCCTGGCCGGTGCACGGCCATGTGCTGGCGAGCTACGGCGTCGCGGCTGACGGGACGCACAATGACGGGATCAACATCGCGGCCTCGCGCGGCACCCCGATCAAATCGGTCGAGAGCGGCATCGTCGCTTATGTCGGCAACGAATTGCGCGGCTACGGCAATCTCGTGCTGATCAAGCACACGAATGGCTGGATCTCGGCCTACGCGCATTGCGATGAGGTGCTCGTCCGCAAGGGCGACCCGGTCTACAAAGGGCAGACAATCGCGAAAGTCGGAGCGACCGGCGGCGTCACCGAGCCGCAACTCCATTTCGAGCTGCGCCAAGGGAAGCGCCCGGTCGACCCGCGCGGCTTTCTCGACCCCGCCCCCAGCGCGTAGGGCGAAAAGCGAAACGCATTTCGCCACACTCCGGTCCGGACCGGCGGATTACAGGGCGCTAATCCGCCCCTACGGTAAACGGCAAATGGCTGGCTTGCCCCCACCCCAACCCTCCCCCGCAAGCGGGGGAGGGAGTCTGAGGCGCAGCCGAGGACGGGTGGGGGCTTTCTACCTTCTCGGTGGTCAGCTTGTCGGCTTGCCGAGGCGGCCGGCGAGGTCCTGGATGAACTGCCAGGCGACGCGGCCGGAGCGCGCGCCGCGCGTAATCGACCATTCATTGGCTTCGGCCTTGAGCTGATCCTCCGGCAGATGGAGGCCGAAATGCCGGGCATAGCCACGCACGATCGCCTGGTAGGTGTCCTGGTCGACATTGTGGAAGCCGAGCCACAGCCCGAAACGGTCGGACAGCGACACCTTCTCCTCGACGGCTTCGGCCGGGTTGATCGCGGTCGAGCGCTCGTTGTCGATCATGTCGCGCGCCATCAAATGGCGCCGGTTGGACGTCGCGTACAGCACGACATTGCACGGCCGCCCCTCGATCCCGCC
>Ga0209488_10004184_pt1 | contig 11358 bp, 9 predicted proteins | sample Rivendell_Oct201_8_FD_188349 | JGI IMG/M metagenome (GOLD analysis project Ga0209488, IMG submission 188349) | Vadose zone soil microbial communities from the Eel River Critical Zone Observatory, Northern California, USA -... | ecosystem: Environmental > Terrestrial > Soil > Vadose zone >... | reverse complement strand
CGTAGGCTCGCTCGGTGATCCACTTCTCGTCGGCGCGCTTGAGCGACGACCAGATCTCGGCCGACGCCGAATCCTCGGCGAAGCGGACCAGCTCGAGCCACGACAGCTCGCCGAGCGCCTCGACACGGATCGACACGTGCGAGCGCTGGTTGTGCGCGCCGTAGTCGGAGATCTCCTTCGAGCACGGGCAGAGCGACTTGACCGGAACGACGACCTCGAACTTGAGCTTCTGCTCCTTCTGGCTCACCGCCAGCACGAAGTAACGGCCATTGGAGCGGAGGAACCGCAGCAGAGGCTTCGTGTGGTAGGTGTCCGCGACCACCACCAGCTCCGGGACCGGCATGGGCAGCCGGTACATGGCGATCTTCTCCTCGGACCGGAAGAGCGCCAGCCCGTCGAGCGCATGCTCCCAGAGCGGCTCCCGCTCGAGGATCGTCGCCGTCCAGTCCATCGTGATCGCGGCCTGATCCGTCACGCGGCCGGCCGGAATGACGCCGGGCCACCGGGCAATCGCCGGCACGCGCGTCCCGCCTTCGTAGAGATACATCTTCTGAAACGAGAACGGCCAGTTGAACGAATAGCGTTCGCCGCCGTTGTCGCTCGTGAAGATCACGAGCGTGTCTTTGTCGAGCTTCGCGCGCTCGAGCGCTGAGAGGACGCGACCGATCCCGGCGTCCATGCTTTTCATCATCGCGGCGTATGTCTTCAGCGAGCCGCCGTCCGACATGGGCCCGGGGCCATGCGCCGTGTGATCGATTGCGCCGTCACCGGGACCTTCCCACGGCGAGTGCGGCGCCGTGTATTGCAGGCTCAGGAAGAACGGCTTCGCGTGCGGCCTCGTGATGATCTCCACGGCCTTGTCCGACAGCAGATCCGTCATGTAGCCGGCGCGCTCAACGGGCGTCAGGTTCTCGAACAGATCCACGCCACCCGGCCGGTCGGCGGCGCGGTGCGTGAAGAAGTCCACGGCGCCGCTCAGCGAGCCGAAGAACTCATCGAAGCCGTGGCGATTGGGACCGAACTCCGGCGTCCAGCCAAGATGCCATTTGCCAACCAGTGAGGTCTCGTAGCCACTCGCTTTGAGGAGCGAGGCGATCGTCGGGTGATCCGGCGGGAGACCCACGCCGGCCGGGGACCCAATCGACAGCGGCTCTTCGAGGCCGACGGGAAGCCGCTGCGGATAGCGGCCCGTGTGAAACGCGCATCGGGTCGGCGTGCAGACGGGCGCGGCCGCGTAGTTGTCGGTGAACTTCAGTCCCTGCTTCGCGAGACGATCGAGCACCGGCGTCTGATAGTCGGGCCGGCCGTAGCAGCTCAGGTCGCCGTAGCCGAGATCGTCGGCCAGGATGAACAGTACGTTGGGCCGCCGTGCGGGTGCGCGCTGCGCCGCGGCCGTCGCCGCCAGCGCCGTCGTCGCGACGCCGGCCTCGATGAATTCCCGGCGGGTCACTTTGGGTGACATCGTCTGCTCCAGCTCTACTCCAGCGCGCTCGCGAGCTGCGAGAGCCCGAGGCGCCGTGCCTGTTGCAGGGGCGTTCGGCCTGCGCTGTTTCTGATCGTCTTGTCGGCGCCGGCGGCGATGAGCGCCCCGAGCGTCGTGGTGTCGCCGAAATCGATCGTCGCGGCATACATCAACGGCGTGAATCCCGCCGCGTCCATCGCGTTGATGTCGGCGCCCGCCCTGGCCAGGTCGGCAATGACGTCCGGGCGATTGGTGAGCGTCGCCCAGTGCAGCAGGTTGACCCCCGTGCGCTCGACGAGGTCGACCTTCGCGCCGGCGCCGATGAGCGCGCGCACGACGTCTGCCCGACCGAACGTGATCGCTTCGGAAAGCGGTGAATCCCGCCGGTTCGGGCTGGCGCCTCGCGCGAGCAGCAGCGACACGCTGTCCAGATCGCCGGACATCGACGCAAACAGCAGCGGCGAATGCTTGATCTTCAGGTTGTCGGGCGGCTGCACGTCCGCGCCCGCGGCGACGAGGGCCGCGATCGACACGCTGGTGCCGCGATAGGACGCCGCGACGGTCGTTGCGTCGTAGCCAGAAGGCGTCCGGTATTTTGCGTCGGCCCCGTTCGCGAGCAGGAAGGTCACCTTGTCCGCCTCGCCGGCCGCCGCCATCAGAAGTGACGTCCCGTTGACCGTTGTTATGTTGGTTTTGCCGGCGGCGCTCGCCGAAAATCGCGCGCTCGTGTCGAAGAGCGCCGCGCGAAACGCCGGATCCGAGGGAAACACCGCCGACGTCACCGGCGCCGCCGGCGCTCCGCGTTCCTTCGCCGGCAACGCGCTGAGCAGCGCCAGCGTGGCCCAGCTGCTGGCAGCGTAGGAGAGGTACTCGTCCTTCTTGTAGGGGAAGCCGGTGGTGAAATAGGGCGGGCTCACTTCGGCTGGCGAGATCATCCGCGTCCGCACGTGCCATGTGCCGTCCACTGCCTGCGTGGACACGAGGAACGCGATCCCGCGCTGCCATCGCGCATCGGCGGCCGCCGTACCCGCTTCGTGCAGCGCGTAGAGCGCTTCGCCTGTGGAATACGCGTCCGGCGCATGCGCGGGAAGCTGCGCCCATCCGCCGCCCGCGCGCTGCAGCTTTCTCAGATCGCCGGCCGCGGCGTCGATGTCACCGCGCGGCGCGCCGGCCCACACCAGACCGAGCACGCGGAACGTCGCGTCTTCCGTGGACTGCGGCGGCGTGTTCAGCAGCCACCGGCGCGCACCGTCGCTCGCGCGCTCGCGCGCCTCACGCATCTCGTCCGGCAGATACGCCCGCAGCGCCCGCACCGCGGTCGCGGTGGACGTGAAGAGGCTGCTCGAATGCGGCGGCCGGAAATCCGACGTGGTCCAATGTCCGTCGTGCTGCCAGCTCGCGATGCGTTTTGCGACGACGGCGTTGGTGAGATCGGGGGCGAGCCCGGCCGTTTCTGCGGCGATGAGCAGCCAGCTGTCGTTGGGCGTCGGATCGCCGGCGGCCGCGCCCTGTACGGCGTCATCGAAGGCACGGGCGTTCGTCAGTTCGCGGAAAGTCTTGCGTTCCACGTCCGTCAACGTCGCCGTGCTGATCGTGAATCCCCGGCTGGCGGCGAGGCGCAGCGTGAGAATCGGCAGGATGTTGTGATGACACGACACGCAACTGCGTTGCGCCACAAACGCCTTCGCCGACTGCTCGAGCGCGGGAAGGGCGCGTGTCACGGCCGCCGCCGGCGTCGGCGCTGGCTTTACGGCAGCTGTCTGGCCGACGAGAAGTAGAAGGGCGAGCATACGCGCCGATAGTATCCGCCAACTCGCGTAGTGCAGGGGGTTTAGGTGTAAAGTGTGGGCCTGAAGGAGCCGTCATGAAGCTACGAGTTGCCGTCCTTGCCGGTCTGGTCGCGCTTGCTGCCGTCGCGTCGCTCGAGGCACAGAGCAAGGCCCAGCCTTCGCAGCCTTCGGCTGCTTCGGCGAGGCAGGCTAAGGCGTACACCGCGAAGACGTCGTGGGGCGATCCCGATCTTTCCGGCGTGTGGGACTACAAGACGATCACGCCGGTCGAGCGTCCCGCCGCGATGGGCGATCGCCAGTTCCTGAACGACGAAGAGGTCGCCCGGCTCGAGGGCGCCGCCGCCAAGCGGCTCGACACGCCGCCGGACGCGAACACGCCGGCCAATCTCGTGCACGCGCCGTACATGACCGATCCCGGGCGCAGGGTGGACGAGGACCGGCGCACCTCACTCATCGTCGAGCCGGCGGACGGCCGCGTGCCGGCGCTGACCGCCGAGGCGCAGCAGCGGCTCGTGCTGCGGCGCACGGCGGGCGGCCGCGACGGCGGCGCCGACGGACCGGAAAGCCGCAGCTCGCTCGAGCGCTGCATCACCATGGGGCTGCCGTCGGGCAACCTGCCGACGCTCTACAACAACAACATCCGCATCGTCCAGGGACCGGGCTACGTCGCGATCACGCACGAGATGGTGCACGACACGCGGATCATCCCGCTCGACGGCCGCGCCGCGCTGTCACCGAAGATTCATCAGTGGTTCGGCGACTCGCGCGGCCACTGGGACGGCAACACGCTCGTCGTCGAGACGAGAAACTTCAGCGACAAGACCAACTATCGCGGCTCGGGCGCGACGCTCCATCTGATTGAACGCTTCACGCGCCTCGGCAAGAACAACGTGGATTACCGCGTGACGGTGGACGACCCGTCCACGTTCACCAGGCCGTGGACGATCGAGCTGCACATGCGCACGAGCGAGGGCGACCTCTACGAGTACGCATGCCACGAAGGCAACTACGGCCTGCACAACATCCTCGAAGTCGCGCGCGACGCCGAGAAGGCGGCCGCGGCCGCAACGAAGCAGTAGGAGCAGAGATGATCAGGAGCATCGCCCTGGGCGCGCTGATGACGATCGGCGCCGCGGGCATCGCCTCAGCGCATCATTCGTTCGCCGCGGAGTTCGACGCCAATTCGCCCGTCACGCTCAAGGGCACGATCACGAAGATGGAGTGGATCAACCCGCACTCGTGGATCCACGTCGACGTGAAAAACCCTGACGGCAGCGTCACCGAGTGGATGGTCGAAGGCGGCACGCCGAACACGCTGTTCCGCCGCGGCTTCACGCGCGAGGCGGTCAAGGCCGGCATGGAGATTACCGTCGAAGGCTATCGCGCGAAAAACGGCGCCAACCGCGCCAACGGCCGCGATCTGATCCTCAAGGACGGCAAGCGGCTCTTCATGGGATCGTCCGGCACGGGCGCGCCCATCGACGGCAAGGACGGAGAGGCCAAGTAGCCTCACCCCGCATGCTGCGTCTGCTGGCCGGTGAGGCCGTCGTCCTCGCCGTGCTCGTGCTCGTCGCCGCCGACCTGGGCGCGCACAAGCGCGTCGAGACCCTCGGCGGTCTGAACATCCGCGGCTATCGCGGCCCCGTCGCGCATCAGCGTCAGCCAAACGAACTTCGCCTCGTGTTTGTCGGCGGTACACGCGCCTTCGGATGGGGCGAGCCCGCATCGGGCACGACCGTGGCCGCCGTGCGATTCGAGTTGTCGCGTGTGCTCGACATCCCTGGCAAGCCGCTCATGCCGATTGTCGCGATCAATCTCGGCCGCATCGGCGCCGCGCCGGAGTCGTACGCGGCGACTCTCGCGCACTTCGCGTATCTCGCCCCCGACTACATCGGCATCTTCGACGACCTCGGCGAGCCTGGTCCGAACCGGCCGTTCGACCACTCGGCCGTGTTCGCGCTGACCGGGTACCAGCCCATGCTGCCGCTTGTGCTGCAGGAAAAGGGACGCGTGACGACGACCCGCGCGGTTGGCGCGCCGATTGAGCTGCTCGGGGACGCGCTCGCCGGCATCGACCGCTCGCTGGCTCGCGTCGCCCCGTCCGACGACGCGCCGCCGTCGGCGGCGGCGCCGCGTGCGTACGCCGCGGCGATCATCGCGGCCATCGAGGCGGCTCGCGCGCAGGCGCGCGGCGTCGTCGTGGCGCTCGCGCCGGCCGAGACCGACCGGCAGCGGCGCAATCTGGAGGCGCTCGTGACGCAGATCTCCGAGCGAGGCCATCCGGACTGGCTGCGGTTCGTGGACCTCGGAACCGTAGCTGAGCTGTCCGATGCGTCGCTGAGGCTCGACGGTTTCAGTTTCGGCGCGACCGCGACGTCGATTGCGGCGCGTGCGATCGCTCCGGCCTTTCTCGCGCTCATTCCGCCGCGATAAGTTACATACTGAAAGTCATGCTCCGTACGGCGCTGGCCGCGCTGACGTTGGGAGCGGCTGTGCTTGCCGCCGATCGGACGCCGTCCGACCTCCAGCCGGCGCTTCACGACCTGCTCACCCGCGATTTGAAATTCTCGGCCGCTGAGGTGGCGGACCTCGCACACGGGAAGATCGCGAGGCATACGCTGCCGGGGGTGTCGCCGGGCGAAACCGCCGCCGTGGGCGGCGTGCGCGTCCAGGCGGGCAAGGAACGGTTTGCCGCCGCCTACCGGGACATCGTGCATCTCAAGAAGGGCGACAGTGTGCCGGAGATCGGCCGCTTCGGTGCGCCGCCGGCGCTGTCCGATCTCGACGCGCTCACCATCACCCGCGATGACTTCGATCTTCGCCACTGCCGCGTCGGCGACTGCGACATCCGGCTGCCGGCGGACGTGATTCACCGGTTTGCGCAGGAGATCGACTGGACGCATCCGGACGCCGACGCGAAAGCCGCGACGCTGTTCAAGCACGTGCTCTTTGACCACGTCCGCGCTTACATGACAGGCGGCCCCGGCCGCATCACCAAGTACGACGACTACCAACCGCCCATTGTGCCGGCGGAGGACTTCCGCGGGCTGGTCAAGAACTCGCCCTATGTCGACACCGCGCTGCCCGGCCTGGCGGCGCATCTGCTGTCGTATCCCGCCGATCCGATGCCGGGCGCCGAGGACTTCCTCTACTGGTCGAAGGAGAAATTCGGTGTCGCGCCCTTCATCTCCGTCACCCATGTAACGCTCGTGTCACGCGGCCCGCACGAGTACGTGGTGACGACACGGGATGTGTATTCGAGCCGTTACTTCGACGCGTCGCTCGCCCTGGCGATCGCGAGCGACAGCGTCAGCGACCCGCACGCGTTCTACCTCTTCTACGTCAACCGCTCGCGCGCCAGCGCGCTGCGCGGCGCGTTCTCGCGCGTCCGCCGTTCGGTCGTCGAGCGGCGCGTCCGGGGCAGCCTCGAAGACAACCTCCGCGCCGTGAAGCAGCGGCTCGAACAAAACAGTAATTAGCTCCGGATGGCAGCGCTTTTGCCCTCGCCGGTGCGAGGGAGGACTGCCTATGCGATTTGTTCGTCTCGTGCCGCTTCTCGCGGCGGTCGCGTCGTTCATCGGATGCAGCGACCATGCAGGCGCTCCGAGCGCCCCCGCCACGCTCAGCATCATGCTGAAGGACACCCCGTATGCCGACGCAAGGGCCGTCTTTGTGACGTTCTCGGACGTGAGCGTGCGCACGAGCGCCGGCGATTTCACCACGGTGGCGTTTGCCGGCAACGTCTCCACGCGCACGTGTGATCTCAAGCAACTCATCAACACCCCGGATTTGCTCGCGACATCCGCGCCGCCGACCGGTCACTACACCCAGATCCGGCTTGTCGTCGCCAGCGCAACGCTTTACTTCGACAACGCCTCGTCCGGACCGCCCTGTGGCGCAGTCCTGACGGTGCCGGCGGGGCGGAATTCGGACGTGATGGTGCCGTCCGGCGAGGTGCGCATTAACCAGGAGTTTGACGTGTTGTCCACCAAGGCGACGATGATCCAGCTGGATTTCGACGGCGGCAAGTCGGTGAACCTCATGGGAGGCGGGGTTTTCATGCTGACGCCGGTGGTCTCGGTCCTGAACGTCCAGTGAGGAATTACACGCCACCTGAACAACTTACATAGCCCCATCCGTGGTTGAGGCTGAATTGCAGGGCTTTCGGGCTGGCAAGAGAGTTGAACACACCGTTCAGCGTGACCCGGTTTCCAGGATTTCTCGTGATGCTGGCGGTGGCCAGCGGCCAGGCGCCGCCGACCTTCAAGGCCGGCGTCGACCTCGTCTCCGTCAGCGTGGTCGTGAAGAACCAGAAGGGACGTCTGGTCTCCGGCCTGTCACGAACGGACTTCGAGCTGTTCGACGCGGGCCGGATGCGCGACATCGCCGACCTGCGCGCCGAGGCGTCCCCGGTCAGCGTGGCGGTGCTCCTCGACACCAGCGGCAGCATGCGCGTCGGCGGCAAATGGGCGGCCGCGCGCGACGCCGTGGGCAGGATCGCCGCCGAGCTCCAGCAGGGACGCGACCGCATCGCCCTCTTCGCATTCGACAACGAGCTGCGCGTGGTGCAGCCGTTCACGACCTCGCCGTCGGACGCCCTGCGCGCGTTCACCGCGGTCGAGCCGTGGGGATCGACCGCGGTGTTCGACGCCGTAGCGGAAACCGGCAAACGTCTCGCAGAGGAAGGCGGCACGCGGCGCGCGATCGTGGTGATCACCGACGGGCTCGACAACCGCAGCCGGCTCGACCCCGCCGGTGTGGCCGCGGCCGTCAGCGCGGTCGACGTGCCGGTCTACAGCCTCATCGTCTCGGCGCCACGCGACGAGCGGTTGAGCGAGCTGTCGCACGGGACCGGCGGCGTGTCGTTCGTGAGCAGCACGCCGATGGACACGACGCTGGCGGCAGGGCAAATCGTCACGGAGCTGCGAAGTCAGTACGTGATGACGTTTGAGTCGGGCACTCCCGCGGGCTGGCATCCGCTGCTGGTCCGCGTGCACGAAAACGCGGAGTTTGTCGTTCGCACACGCAGTGGGTACATGGCGGGACCGCGCACGAGCGGCCGCTTTTAGTTGGAGGAGGACGGTATGTCGAAATGGATGTCAGCAGTCACGCTCGCCGGTCTTGTAACAGTTGGATTACCGGCGTGCGCCACCAAGGGGTTCGTGAGGAACCACGTCGGCGAGGTCAACACCAAGGTGGACAACCTCTCGACCTCGGTGGAGGCGACGCAGGAGCGGACGCGGAAGAACGAGGCCGCGATCAACGACGTGGACCAGAAGGCCGCGGCGGCGCACGGCGCCGCGAATACGGCGCAGCAGGCCGCCAACGCGGCAGGTGACAGCGCCAAGGCCGCCAACGCCAAGGCCGGCGAAGTCGGCAACAAAGCCGACGAGCTGGACCGGGCGTCCAAGCGCCTCGTCTACACCGTCGTGTTGAGCGACGACGAAGGGCAGTTCAAGTTCGGGAAGGCCGACCTGCCCGACGAGGCCAAAGCCAAGATCGACGACCTGGTCACGAAGCTGAAGGCCGATCCCAACGGCGCCTACTTCGAGATCGAAGGGCACACCGACTCCGTCGGCGGCAAAGAGATCAACGAGAAGGTCGGTCTCGAGCGCGCCGAGGCGGTGAAGCGGTACCTCTTCGAACAGCACCAGATTCCGTTGCACAAAATGAACGTGATCAGCTACGGCATGGACAAGCCCGTGGCGTCCAACAAGACGAAGGACGGTCGCGCGCAGAATCGCCGAGTGGTCATTCGCGTGCTCGCCTAGCCTGCGCGTTCGCGCGGCTGTCAAGGACGGGCGGGAAGCATGCTTCCCGCCCGTTTCCCAAGAGGGTGATACATGAGACTCAGCCTCAGGCTGATCGCCCTGCTCGTGGGCGGCATCACGCTCGTGGTCGTCGTCGCGGCCTGGAGCGAACTGCGGGCCGAAGAGTTTGCGCTCCGCGTGGAGCTCGAGCAGCGCGCGGAAATCGTGGCCGATCGTCTGCGTGACGCGGTCGAGCCCGCCCTTCGCGCCAGGACCACGAAACCGCTCGAGACGGCGATCGACCGCCTCGTGGTGCGCCATCAACTGGGCGGCGCCGCGGTATACGACATGAGCGGACAGCCCGTCGCCGTCAGCGCCGCCATCAGCGCTGCCACCGGCGGCCGTCCGGACGTCCCGCGTGACTGCAAGGCCGCGCCCCAGGGGTGCGGTGAGTTTCTGTCACTCGCGGGCCGCCCGTTCTACGCCTACACCGTGCCGGTGCAGGGCGACATCAAGTCGGCGGGCTTGACCGTGTTTCTCGACGCCAGCGCGATGGCCGGCACGCCCGGCCGCATCTGGCGGAATGCTGTCCTTTTTGTGGTGCCGCAGGTCTTCCTGATCGCGGTCATCACGTACTTCGTCATGCAATCAGCTGTGCTCGCTCCCATCGCCAGGACGGCGCGCTGGATGCGCGACCTCCGCTTCGGCCGCGCGGCGCTGCGCGGGGACCCCGGGCCAGGCCGGCTGCTCGATTCGATCTCGAGCGAGGCCGAGAGCCTCGCGCAGAGCCTGATGTCGGCGCAGCAAAGCGCGGAAGCGGAGGCGCGGCTGCGCGAGGCCGGCGACTCTCTCTGGACCGCCGAGCGCCTGCGCGTGGGCATGCAGGCCCGGCTGCACGGCTCCCGGCTCATCGTCGTGTCGAATCGCGAGCCGTACGAGCACGTGCACCGTGGGCGGCGCATCGAGACGCTGGTGCCGCCGAGCGGCGTCGTCACCGCGCTCGAGCCCGTGCTGCGCGCCTGCGACGGGACGTGGGTCGCGCACGCGTCGGGCGACGCCGACAGCGAGGTCGTGGACGCCCGCTGCCGCGTGCGGGTGCCGCCAGACGACGGCCGGTACACGCTGCGGCGGGTCTGGCTCACGCCGCAGGAAGTGGAGGGCTACTACTTCGGGTTCGCGAACGAAGGCCTCTGGCCGCTGTGCCACATTGCGTACGCACGGCCGGTTTTCCGCGTCGGCGACTGGGAGCACTACCAGCGGGCGAATGAGAAGTTCGCCGACGCCGTGCTCGACGAAATGCGCGACGTAGAGCATCCGGTCGTGCTCGTGCAGGACTATCACTTCGCGCTGGTGCCGCGCCTGATCAAGAGCGTCCGGCCGGACGCGCGGGTGGCCATGTTCTGGCACATTCCGTGGCCCAACCCCGAGGCGTTCGAAGTCTGCCCGTGGCAGCAGGCCCTGCTCGACGGCATGCTGGGCGCCGACCTCATCGGCTTCCACATCCAGGCGCACTGTACAACTTTCTCGAGACGATCGACCGCGGCCTGGAATGCCGCATCGACTGGGAGCGGTCCGCCGTCCGGCGGCGTGAGCGGACCACGATGGTGCAGGCGCATCCGATCAGCGTCGCGTTTCCCGACGGTGGCGCGGACGAACCCCACACGCCGCTCCCCTCGCGCGGGCACGCGGGCGCGCGGTTCGGCTTCGCCGCGACGGATTTTCTCGGTGTCGGCGTCGATCGCATCGACTACACCAAGGGAATCCTCGAGCGTTTTGCCGGCATCGAGCGGTTCTTCGACAAGTATCCGGAGTACGGCGGACGCTTTACGTTCGTCCAGGTCGGCGCGCCGAGCCGCACGCACATCAAGCGGTATCAGGACCTGGTGATCGAAGTGCAGGCCGAAGCCGACCGTATCAACCAGCGCTTCGCCGCCGCGGGCTGGACGCCCATCCACCTCCTCGATCGGCAGCACAGCCACGAGGAGATCACGGCGCTCTACCGGGCCGCCGACCTGTGTCTCGTCACCTCCCTCCACGACGGCATGAATCTCGTCGCCAAAGAGTTCGTGGCGAGCCGCGACGACGACGACGGCGTGCTCGTGCTGAGTCAGTTCACGGGCGCGTGCCGCGAACTGCGTGACGCCGTGCGCATCAATCCCTACGACGTCGAGCAGGTGGCGGACGCCCTCCGCGTCGCGCTCGAGATGGCGCCCGACGAGCGGCGGCGCCGGATGCAGCACATGCGCCGGACCGTCAGGACGCACAACGTCTACCGATGGGCCGCCGATTTGATTTCCGCGGTGGCGGAGATCCGCCTCGATCCACCGGAACTGGCGCAGGTCCAGGAGCCCGCGAT
>Ga0209488_10004182_pt1 | contig 11359 bp, 17 predicted proteins | sample Rivendell_Oct201_8_FD_188349 | JGI IMG/M metagenome (GOLD analysis project Ga0209488, IMG submission 188349) | Vadose zone soil microbial communities from the Eel River Critical Zone Observatory, Northern California, USA -... | ecosystem: Environmental > Terrestrial > Soil > Vadose zone >... | reverse complement strand
GCCACCTGCTTTCCGAAACGTACCCTGCTCATTAATCGCGGCTGGGAATTTTGAGAAAGAGTCGGACGTCGCCATGTAGCACCCTTACAGTAAGTTACACGTTGTGCACAACTTGTTTTAAACGCACGTTGTTATCAGGTTTGCCATTAACCCGGTTCTGTGGGACACATGAAACGATTCCATCGCGCTCTCCAAGGGTCCGGGCATCTTACGTGCAGCCCTCTCTGATCATCCTCGGCCGATCCCTTGATCATGGGGGTGCAGGAGGGTCACACAGCAATCTATTCCTGGCGACCGAAAACTGCGCTATGCCGCTTTCGTTCAATGTGGGCCGAACAGGAGGACAGATGACATCGTGAAACGAGGAAGCATACATCGTAATTCTGTCCGAAATTGGATATGCAATAAAATCGTCTGACTTGTCTCCAAGGGAACACTCACCGCCCACAGTACGGCAGCGTATTGGGCGCCAAAAGAATTACAAACCCAGAAGGCCAAGGAATCGGGAGGACACGAGGTGAGGATTACTGTATCTCCACCCGAGTACCACGGGACCACCTAGTTCCCAGGTGTTGACTCGATGGAATACTTGCGTTTTCCGGAGTGCCCGAAAATCTGTTGTGACGGGCACAAAACCTTGATAAAGAGCCACTGAATACATGGATAAAGGCCGAGCCGGGCGACCTCGGGGACCTTCGAGACCTAAGCGCGGACCAATCGCCAATGACGGGTTTACGACAACGAAACAAACCACGAAAGGACAAAGTAATTTATCAGCCAAGGAAGCGAATTAGCTCACGATCTCATTTACCCCCAGTTGAACTGCTGGGTCGAGACAAAACAGATTCTTTTGCCCGTCGTCGATGATTTGCTGGCGGCAAGTGCTTGGGGTAGTTATTTAGGCACCGAGGGTGCGAGACCTCGAAGGGCAGCCGCAGTGGGAGGTCTCCACGTGTTCCATATATGCTGAGTAATGAACGTCATGTGATTTGCTTAGCGAGAGGATAAGCGATGACTTGCAGTTCAATCAAACTTTTTATCTTCCCCTCCTCTTCCCCTTCCCTCTCATCTCTTGCGTCTTCTCACCCGACTCGAAACTGTCTACCCGTATCCGCCCCCTCTTAAGAGACTCTGCGCGTGCAGCCTCAGCCATCGTCTCGGCAACTTTATTCTCACACCCTTCTGCCTCCAAGAAAGATATGGCACCTGTCGTAACTAATGGTACCAATGACTCTAGCGGAACCAATCTGAGGGGTGCCCAGAGTACAAAGATGCACTCTAAAGTCGTCAGTCTTACTTTGCTATACTGCTTCCTGCCTGATCTCAGCATCAATTCTCACATTTTGAGTCTAGGTGATCATCGGCTCCGGCCCCGCAGGCCATACGGCGGCGATTTACCTCGCTCGTGCAAATTTAAGCCCTGTTCTCTTCGAAGGGTTCATGGCCAACGGCTTCGCCGCCGGCGGGCAACTGACAACGACAACGGACGTTGAGAATTTCCCCGGCTTCCCGAGTGGGGTGTTGGGACCTGAGTTGATGGACAAGTTTCGCGCTCAGTCGCTACGATTCGGCACGACGATTATCACCGAGACGGTATCGAAGATCGACCTCTCGCGTCGGCCGTTCAGGTACTGGCGGGAGGGCCAAGAAACCGGGGAACCCGAGACGGCCGATACGATCATCCTCGCTACTGGTGCAAGTGCAAAGCGTCTCGGCCTTAAAGGCGAGCAAACATACTGGCAGAGCGGCATCTCTGCATGTGCCGTGTGTGATGGCGCAGTTCCCATTTTTAGAAACAAGCCGCTCGCTGTCATTGGGGGAGGAGACTCGGCAGCTGAGGAGGCTACGTGTGAGTCTATATCGCCGCAGGATAGCTGGGCGTTCTCACGTTCACGTTTTGATAGATTTGACAAAATATGGTTCGCATGTTTACGTGCTGGTGCGTCGTGGAGAGCTTCGCGCGTCAAAGATTATGGCCAAGAGGGTAATGAATAATCAAAAAATTGTGCGTCTCAGATCATCATATCAACCTACATGCGCTGATCTCATAACAGACGGTCCTGTGGAACACTGTCGCTACCGAATGTCAGGGAGACGGCGATCTTCTTAATAACCTACGTATCAAGAACACCGCCACAGGGGAGGAGTCTGATCTTCCTGTGAATGGATTGTTCTATGCCATCGGTATGTGCTGAACTCGGCGTATCATAATAGATAGTTCATACTGCGATCGATTGTAGGACACGAGCCAGCAACAGCTCTCGTTCGCGATCAATTGCAAACTGACGCGGACGGCTATATCATCACCGTACCGGGAACGACACAGACATCCGTGCGTGGCGTGTTTGCCGCTGGGGATGTCCAGGACAAGCGCTATCGCCAGGCGATTACGAGTGCGGGAAGCGGCTGCATGGCTGCGTTAGAAGTTGAAAAGCTGATCGCGGAGGAAGAGGAGATGGGCGAAGAGTGAAGAGTTGGACTCGGATCTGCCGCCGTTACGTCTGGGTTAGATGCGTCGCTGTTTTACAGTTGACCAGTTTCTCGTTTGTGACTTTGTACGGCCCGTATCTAACAGGCGGTTTGCTGGTTTGTCTTGTCGGTTTACTAGGATATTAATATGTGTACTTGTCCGATGGAAGTTGGCGGAAGTAGTACCCCTGACGATATGCGTGACTGTGATGCTTGCACCATGAGGAGAGCACCACTTGAAAGCACCCTATCATCCTGCCCATTGCCACGCGGAAACGCACAGCGCTTGCATACTCTCGCGACGCCAAGGAGTGTACCCAAGTCTGTGCCTGAATTTGTGGTTCCAGCTGGGAACATCACCACAGACCGAAGAAAAATGTTTCAGATAAGTTACTGTACAGTACTGCTGGCGGTTTTCCAAGAGGGTCGTTTGATTCGACCTTTGGTGGCGCCCCTCAACGGTGTTGTCTAAAAGACGCTGCGGCGGCCTCTTCACGCCGCTCCTCCATTCCTTCCTAAAGGCTACCGTTCCCTCAGCCTCGCTGGTCGGCGCAACGCCACTGGCAGGGTCCCAGGGTCCTGAACACACCCCCTGCACCCTCCTTTCTTTGTCCCCTTTTCTTGGATCATGATCTGGATCGTTTACTGCTGAGATACTATTACTTAATGTGTGTACGTACCTGAGGGCAGTGCAAGTGGAAAGGGCGAGTCTAGTCTTGACACACAGTACTGTACTCGCCGTTGTCATGCGGAAAATGCGAGGCAAGTACAGTGCTTGGAAGCTTTGCGGTGAGCTAAATTTGCCGTACCTGACCCGGAGTGGGCCGAGTCGCCTGCAGCGGTGGATGGCTCTCCGTTGACCACACTGGCAGCGCCTCTCCAAAGCTTCACAACAATCAAATAGTATGGAAATCGTATAAATGGGGCGTTTCCCTACCCATTTCTCTCACTGTCCCATACTTCAATGTTTTCTTCCTTTGCTTTCCGGATTACTATCTGTGCTCTGATGGTCGTTGACTTGGCTGTGGCTCACCCTCTTCCTCTTTTCATCAAGGAATCGCCTATCATCACCGCGAGCGCCTTACATGTCACGTACCTCGAATTTGCCTTTATCTGTGTCTTCCTGACCGGTGAGCGATCCAGTGCACTGTCCCGCAACTAATTCATCTCATCATTCCTGGTAGCCCTCACTTGCTCTATCGTTTGGGCATTTGTCTTGGCAGTACTCCGCGACGCGCGGGGTTCGGCTTTCATCGCCAGGCTCTTCCATATGTCTAGTCATCCACTCGTTATCAATAGTCCCATCGATCCTATTGCCCTGGAATCTAGTACAGGGAATGTCGCTATACGCAACGCGAATGGTCTTCAAGTTCCCCATGTCCCTAGCCAGGTTACACCACGTCCGAGCCACAGCTTAGTAGTACCCAGCGGAGGGGTTGCCTACCCCGTGTCGGCGTCACGTCGTGGACGTTGGTACTCTGCTGGAAGAAATCTCAAACCCCGCCAGGCTTGCTCTTAGCCGAGAGCTTCTGCAGTGGAAACAAGCATCTCTTCTTCAATTGATCTTTCTGAGGACCCCCCGACTCGGCAGGATTTTTTTTCACCTCTACAGTGCACGACAGCTAAACACAGAAATTTTTTTGGATGATTTTTGTTGCTTCTGAAAATGGTCAGGGATGGTCAGATTTCGTGCTGCGAGTCCGTAGGGCCAGCTTTGAATATGTTGTGATGTAGAATTGACCGAAAATTCATGATTCACCAAAACATATTATCCTAAATAATGGCCAACCCATTTTTAGTGTCTGTGCCTTGGAAACAGTGTCATTCAAATCCGTTTGATTGATTGACTGAGAGTTCAAGAAAAAAAAAAGTGCGTGACAGAGATAACAATCAGCACTAGGATACAGTATGTACAGGCCGAGTTTACTAAGTTAGATATGTGTACTTGTTTGTCCAAGGACAATCAGATAAGCCACTACGGTATCTGATGGCGAGTGGAGTACCACCTGAAAGCACTCTATTATCCGTGTCCATTGCCATGCGGGAAAGCACAGCACTTGGCATACAGTACTACTTTCGCAACGCGATGACAAAAACATCTCTCTTGATCTCGCACCGTGCCGAGGAATATAGTATTGAAGTCTGTGCCTGACTTTTTGATTGATTCCAGCTCGGAAACATGATCACCGATTGAACTATGTAGCGTAGCAGGTACTAGTACCGTTACTGCCGGCAGTTTTCCATTGGGACGTTTGAATCACATTTGGTGGCACCCCTCGACGGTGTTGTCCAAAAGATGTCGTGCGGCCTCTTCACGCCGCTCTTCCATTCCTAACTTGAACGTCCCAATCAGAGGGGAGCCCAGGGTCATCGTCCCTGACCCTCGCTGGGCGGCGGCGCCACGCCGGGATCTCAATCTGCCCCCTCGCGTCCAATTTCAGGTCCCAGAGTTCTAGGAGCAGGTGTCCACAGCCCACCCCTTGGTCCCTCTTTTCATTCAGCCCGAACTCAGTGGTCTCACCGGGTCAGGGCACTCCATTCAAAAGTCACTCGGAAAAGGACATTTTGAATTTTGAAATGAATTGTTCGCACCACCACTTGGCACTGGATGCCGCAATGGACCACACCCATCGAACCTGTAATCGATCTCCGAGCTGTCCTGAGTCCGGTCTTCGCCCTCCTCCTCACGCCTTACCTCACTCAGGTTCTGCACCACAATGTAATCTCCGTTCGTTTATGAAACCGTGACTGCTGTTTGCAGCACGAACATGTGGCTTTTTTTTTTTTGTTTGCCGCAAGGGATGTCCATGGCAGGCGATCATGAGCGTTTTCATGACTCAATTAGGGGCTGAAAAGCGTTGACCTCTGAAGAAGAGGTGGTCGGCGAAGAGGAAACAGTCGGCTTGATACGGCCGCATTTCCGTTTTGATGTTTGTCTCGCCTTTTCTTGAATGGTCTACGTTTACTGCTAGGAGTGCAAGTACCCTAACAATGATATGAGGTAGCGCCACGCGAGGCAAGTCCAGTACCTGATCATGGGACAGGTGACCTGATGAGCCACAGGTGGTCAATCAGGCAGGTCACGGACGCCCAGGGGGGAGAGACTGGCGCTCTCCACCAGTTCAAGGACTTTATTGTCTTCTCACTGCTTCCTGGCCGTGTCATGCGGAAAAAAGTACAACACTTGGAAGGCTATCGCGAATGACAAATTACTAGCCGGCCGCCGCCTGATAAAGATAAAGTGTTGAAACTGGACGAAGTTAACTTTTCCGTTCCTGGCGCGGGCTCCCCTTTGACCGTAAATTGACCAACCACCACGGCCATCATGATTCGGAGGCACTCCTCCTCGTTTCCCCATGTGGAAAAAATGAAAGTATTACGGCACTCGGAGCACATAATGACAAGACACTCCGACCTCGCTCTCCTGAGTCTCCTTGCCCCGAAATGGCTGCCAACGCCGAACCGCCACAGGGAAGCATCGTGGCCTCCTCCTTGTTGAGCTCCCATGACTGTAGTTATAAGGGAAAAGAGAGGCAATTGCGGTACTTGGAATATTATCGCATAAAATGACGTTGCAAAGAGTGCGCAAGGGTGACGATGCAAAGATGATAATGATAAGTTAATGACAAATAATGATAATGGCAACTTAGACAACTAAGTTGCCGATAACCCGCGTTGCAACCGGCCTGGCGTGACTTGGATTCACAATTCAAACGGAAATGACTGACAATCACCAGGTAAGAGCACACTATTCTCCTCCTCGTGGCCTCCTGCCCGTAATCACGCGGAACACGCCAGACTAGCACAGTACTTGGAATATTATATCCAGATATCGATCCACTGATAGCTCACAGGGCCTCCCACCACAGGACAGACAGATTGGGCGTGCCACACCCGGGTCTCTCTTTGTATGGAAATTGACTCCCTTCGGTCCCCCCGGTGCCCGTTCGTGCCTGCGGATGCAAATCTGTCAACGCACAAGACACCGCCGCAGTAGGGTGCTGTGACGTTCCGGTGACCGCTGCGGACACACACGTGGACTCGCCGAGGCGAACAAGACGATGCGTCATAGTACCCAATCCGTCTCTACGAAAATCAAACTTTGTTCTCATATGCTATTTTACTTGTGACTCGATGTCGGAGTGGAAGACGGCCGACGCGGAAGGGAGATGACGCGTCACGCAACAAAGCCTGAGCGCCCATCTAGAGAAAGAAAGGAAGAGCTTTGCGCCCTTCTCATCATGGGCGGTACTGACCGCCGTGAGCCAGGAAATTTCCCAATAATGTGCCACAAAATTAAGGGATGCAATAGAGCTCTTGCCACGATGGCCCAGGGCCGACGCGTGGTGCATGATGCATGCGCCTCCTGATCCACACAAAAACACGACGCTCATCCCTGCCCTGCCGATGAATCGTCAGCAGCGCCGAAGCGAAACCTGCGGTTACCTGCCTGGAATTCCGAATTCCCTAGGAGGCCCACGAGACACGCCACCCACACAACACAACTACCATCATTCGGCTCCCTTTTTAAAAGATAAAAAATTCGCGTGCGTTTAACGGTTACAATTCCCAAGGACAGTGTCACATCACTTTTCCTCTGAGTCCACCGCCAAACGTCAGGCCCAAGGCTCTGCTCCGGCGACCATAAATTATTTTGATTGGGTACTATACAGTAGATCCGAAATACGTATCCCCGCGGCGGCCGAGCCCACATGATAGAATGTCATGCTAATCAAATCTCGTCATCGTGCCCACCCTTGTGATTGTGATCGCAATATGCACAGCAAGTGCCCCACGCACGTTTCAAAAACGACACGGAAAGCAATTCCGAGAGCTATCGCGGTGGGTGCCGGTGGGTGGATACGTCAGTCGGTGGTGGCCGGATTGTGGCTATCATCGCCGCCGATAAGGGGTTGGACCAGGGGAGGATACCATATGATGCGTGGGCCTGATCGATTGTGCAGACGAGGACTGGTGGAGTCGGGACCCTGCACTTGCCGTGTCATGGAATAGGAATATGTGTATGACACGTTTCAGAACTCCCTTTTTTTGCATGTTGCGGATTCTGTACTCGTATCTACTTCACCACCACCGCAATACGTCCACGAGGCATCGGGCCCCAGGAGCCCTGGTCCAATCCCCACGTGTGGGTGATCCCATCTTCCACTTACGCCGTCGCGAGTGACAGCACGGCGGCGCCCAAACTGATAATCAACAACGTGTGCATGGCAGCGGGATTGACACAATACAATCCCTCGCTAAACAGCCAAAGATGCTGTCTCTCTAGTCTTCCGGCTTAGCGCTGGAGTACGTCAACGTTTGCGCGGGGTCAAAGCATCATTGGATTGATTACCATCTACGGGGAATGTGGACGGAGAGGGAGTGGGAGGGTATAGTATAGATATGGGCACAAGTGGACGAGAACACATCAATGTGGAGCGAACGTGCGGGTCGTGAGGAATGAGAAACGTGGATAGGCGGCGGGAAACGTGGGTGTGAAAAGAAAACATCCTCAAGAGCTCCATGGATCGCCTGGATGGAAAGACGAATAAACGTAGCGCACTGCGTACAGCCCTGTATCTCAAGGGTATAGTCATAAAGAAAGAAAAAAGTTGTTGCGAAGAGACGAACGAAATAGAAGAGTGATAAAGAAAAGCACTTCGCAAAGTCAGGAAGGGGGTCGCGTATGTGACGTCACACCGTGGGTGCATGAGGCTGATACCAACGCCCACGAGGTGCCGCCGAGATGGGATGGGCAACTCCCCCGCTGGGTACTGCTACGCTGCGGCTCGGACGGGGTATAACCCGGCTAGGATCAGGGCGCGCAGCGAGGGGAAGAGGAAGGGGAAGACCATCCGCATCGCGTAATGTGATATTCCCTGTAGTAGATACAAAAGCAATGGGATCAATGAATGATTGATGACGGATGGGTGACTAGACGTACGGAAGAGCCTGGTGATGAAAGCCGAAGCCCTCGCATCATGGAGCAGCGCCAAGATAAATGCCCAAACGACGGAGAACACGAGGGCTATCCGGGATGAGAGATGAATTAGTCGTGGTCGTGGGACGATGCACGGGATCGCTTACCAGTCACGAAGATACAAATGAAGGCGACTTCGCGGTAAGTGACATGCGAGGTGCTCGCAGAAATAGGTGATTCCTCGAGAAAACGAGCTTGGGCCAAGTCAATGGCCATCGAGGCAAAGGAAAAGGTAGTAATGCGGAAAGAAAGGGAAGAAATCATCGAGCTATGCGACATGGGGAAAAGTGGTAGGATATGTTTATCCGTCGGGAAGCGCGTCCGTATTTATGCGAGACGTACCTTTAATTGCGAGGCTTTGAAGAGGGCTGTGAGCGCCAGGCCCTCGGCATGTCCCTCGTAAGTCTCAACCTGGTAAATTTTAAATGCGGGTTGGAGGTAAATTTACGAGGTCATGACTTGCAATTAATGGCGTCGCAATAGCGTGGGACCTGGGCCGGCATTTCCCGAAACTGTATATATAACCGCCTGGGGTCGCCCAGTGCAGCCTCATCCATGCTCGACTGGCACAACTATCGTCGTCTCGTCGAATGGTCACCATAACGGGCCGCGCAACAGCAGCGATGCTGTGAAAAACTGGGTGCCACATCTCTCGTCACTCATATGTTGTGACCGCACGAATAAAATGTCACATGCTTGTCTTCCTGGACGTTGGCGCCTAAGCGTGAAGGATAACAAAATGAGGTTTCCAGCCGGATCAGCCAGCTCGATCGGATCAGCGCTGTTGTCCATTCACACCCGCACCCGAGTGCCGATTGTCGGTCTCTGCTGTAAACCTCGTGCCCGCTTTCCCGTCCCCGGGCAAAGGCCCAAAGCTGAATTTCAACTTCTCGTCACCGGTGCGGTTGTTGCCACAGAGTGCAGGACTGTGGCCGCTACGGTCACTTGCCAACTGACTCACACGTTCCTCGAGGCACTATCCCAATCTGAGGTTCCCTTCGTTCAAGAGAGGCATGGTTTTGCGGAGGCTCAAGCTTGTGGGACCTACAACAAGATGAGAACGGATTAGTGCGTGCGCATGCTCTCGCATGATTTCCTATTGTTATTGATGAAATTCAGGACTCGTGGGATTCCGACTACGACCCATCCCTGCCGAGGAATTTCCCAGCCATATGATAAGTGGCCGAAGAATACCACATCCACGCCATCCACAGCCGTCCCCGTCAAATCTATTGGGGTGATATGAATAACCAGGTACATCGAGTCAAAAATACGGCTTAAGAATGTCTCCGCTGGCGATCCGTCGCTTGCATGCTGTGTACCCGAACTCAGATCCGGCGACCCACACCTGTGGCCGATCGTGGGCGTCGAGGTACGAGAGTTTACACCCGGGGATATATAGCTTCGCGGGAGCAAAAATTTTGATCCCGTAGAGTTTCCGCAGCTATTTTTCCGGACCCCTGACCACGCACGAAGCACGCTTTTTGCCCCAGCCAAATAATCGGCTCAACACCTTTGAAACGTTGTTTCCACCGACTTGCAGGAAGGTTCAGGCTTTAAGAAAACCCGTACGTGGCACACATGCCATTTTCATCTAGCTTCTGATCCCGCGTGGCTTAAATGAATAGATATGAAGGAATTTTCTCTCCCCTCTCTTCTCTTTTGCTCCGATCAATGAAAGGCCCTTTCGATCGGAATCGATCTATCCCACGGATGAATTTTTCGGTTTGCCCCGCGCCGCCTTCATCTGATGTCCTGGCGCGGGGCGAGACCTATTGCCGCATCTCGTTCCTAGATATTTGTTTCCACGTTGAAAACGTCGAACTTCCGTCTGATCGATGGCGTCATCCTGGGCCCCGGTTCCCCGTAGACGTATGCCTGAAAGAGCTTGGAAATCGCCAAAAGATCGATCGATTGGACGGACGCGCACGGACACGTTACCAGAGGAGAGAGAATTGGGTAGGATAGACCAATGTGGCACCGGTCACGTGGATAGAGAACGCTGATCCCGTTTTCTCTCACTCCCATGCACGCACAAAACACGCTCAAGATTTCGGACTTTCAGTCTGAGCTTCGCCCAGATGATGGCCTTTCTTTTTATTTAGCTTAATTTTTGCTTATATATATCTATATATATTTTTTGGTTTCTCTCGCATATCGGCACAGCCCATCAATACACCGAGCCCGCGATCCCGTGTGCGGGTGCTATGCTTTGTTATTCTCAGGCTGTGCAGAGAATTTTTCCCAGCCTAAGAATATCCTTGACCGTTTTTATTGCTTCGGCGCAGGGCAGTAATAATATTTGCATGATGATGATGAGAGAACACGGATGGGAGGCGGCTGCGTTCCGTCGCTGGGGACTTGCGTCACATAGCGTGGATCATGCGGTGGCAGGTTTGGGGTACGACCCGCGCAGATCCGTCAATCACTCTTTGTGCGCGCGAGCGCCTGCATCAACATCGGGACAGTTCCTGCCATGGTCTCTTAGGTAATATGATCCCGGACATTTTCATTTTTACAAGACGATAACAAGTAGAATAAATTCAGGCGGGTGATGTGGACTGGGTGGGGGTCTCACGCTCCATTTCTAGTATGCGGCTTACACGGCCTCGGTCTGAGGAGCGCTCTCAGCTTGAACTCGGGCTCTCGGAGGTCGGGCCAAGGAGAGATTGGCAGAGGCGGTCGGGCGGGACAGGCCACCCATAGCCTGAAGATAGGTAGACCCGCTTGGGGCGTCATTGACACCGAAGGTGAAGACGGTCGCCACCCAATTGTAGGTGTCGAGGATGAATGAGAGGACTCGTTGCATCGAGGTGCTTGGTGTGAGGACTAGCCCTGGTCGGAAAGTTGATCAGGAAGGCAGATGGGACATGGAGCGGGAGCGAAGCTCCCAGTGAATCCTGGCGACCA
>Ga0209488_10004181_pt1 | contig 11367 bp, 5 predicted proteins | sample Rivendell_Oct201_8_FD_188349 | JGI IMG/M metagenome (GOLD analysis project Ga0209488, IMG submission 188349) | Vadose zone soil microbial communities from the Eel River Critical Zone Observatory, Northern California, USA -... | ecosystem: Environmental > Terrestrial > Soil > Vadose zone >... | reverse complement strand
CGGTGGTCGCGGTATCACTAAAACAGAGATCGGCGACAATCGCGCAGTCGCGCTGCCGCGCGGCGTCGTTCGCGCATTCGACGCGCGCACCGGCGCATTGCGTTGGAGCTTCGATCCGCTGCCTACCGATGCGAATCAAGCGAACAAACGCGGTTGGCAGGCTACTCAAGCCCAGGTGACCGGCGCTGCCAATGCCTGGGCCGTGATTTCCGTCGACCCGGCGCGCGGACTTGTCTTCGTTCCCACCGGATCGCCTAGCCCCGATTTCTATGGTGGAGCGCGCATCGGTGACGATCTGTACGCGAACTCGTTGGTCGCGTTGCGTGCTAGCGATGGCAGCGTCGCCTGGTCGCGGCAATTCGTGCATCACGATTTATGGGATTATGATTTGGCCGCGCAGCCCGTGCTCGCCGATCTCGATCGCGACGGCAAGTCGATCGCCGCAGTCGTGCAAGGAACCAAGATGGGAACGCTGTTCGTGTTGGATCGCGAAACCGGCGAGCCCATCAACGAAATTATCGAGCGTCCGGTTCCGGCTTCGACGGTGCCGGGAGAACAGAGCTCTGCCACGCAGCCATTCACAACCACGCCGTCGCTCGCCTCGCACGCGGCCATTACCGTCGACGATGCGTGGGGGCTGACTTTCTACGACCGCGGCAAGTGTCGCGATTTGATTCGTTCGTTGAAATCTGACGGCATCTACACTCCGCCGAGCACCCAACCCACAATCGAGTCCCCCGGTTATGGCGGCGGCGTGAACTGGGGCGGTGTGGCGTACGATGGCGATCGACAAATCGTTGTCGCGGCCGTCAATCATCTGCCCATGGTCGTGCAACTGGTGCCGCGCGAAAGCCAGGAAAAAACGTCCAGCCCGGCTGCGTCGGTCATCACCGAAACGGCGCAGCAAGATGGCACTCCGTATCGCATGCAACGCGGCATTCTGCGATCGCCGTTCGGATTGCCGTGCACCTCGCCTCCTTGGGGAACCCTTGCCGCAGTCGATCTTCAGCGGAATGTTTTGTTGTGGCAGGTGCCGCTCGGTTCCACCAAGGATTTCACGCCGTGGTTTATCCCGCCGCGGACCATCGGCATGCCCAATCTAGGCGGACCGATCATCACGGCAACCGGACTCATTTTTGTCGCGGCCGCAACCGACAACTACTTACGCGCCTTCAACATCGAAACTGGCCACGAGCTCTGGAAGGGTCGGTTACCTGCCGGCGGACAAGCGACGCCGATGACTTACGAAATCGACGGGCGACAGTACATCGTCATCGCCGCCGGCGGTCATGGAACACTCGGCACGACACGCGGCGACTATGTCGTGGCTTTCGCGTTGCCGAAGAAGAAATAGCGTCGATTCCCGATCACTTCCAGGTGATGTTGATTCCGCCCCAAAACGCGCGCGGCGGCGCCGGCTCGAAAAAGCGGCCGTTGCCGTCGTTGACGATGATCGAGCCGACATAGTCCTTGTCGAGAATATTATTCACGCGAACAAAGGCACTGAGATTGCAGCGGCCGAGTTCCATGCTGTATCCGCCGCTGGCGCCAAACAATTCGTAGCTCGGCGCCATCACCGTGTTGACGTCGTTCGTCGCGACATCGCTTAAGTACTGCGCGTTCAACGAGACGTACCAGCCTTGATCGTGCCCGAAGCGAATTGCCGCGTAGATGTTGTTATTCGGAATTCCCGGTAGACGATTTCCAGCTGCAACGGGCACTGTCGTCGGCACAGTGCACGGAGTCGCGGTACACGTTCGATAGGCGTCGCTATACGTGGCATCCAAGTAGGTGTAGGCAAGTTGCAATCGCCAGTTCGCAGCGAGCGCGTAATCGACAGACAATTCGCCACCCTGCCGCCGCGTACGCCCGCTGTTTTGATAGGTCGAACGCCCGCCTGTATTCGTATTGATCACAATTTCGTTGGTGGTATTGGTCTGAAACAAGGCCGCTTCCGCCGTGATTTCCGCGAAATGCAGTTTTGCGCCCAACTCCGCGTTGTCGCTGCGAGCTGCCTTGAGCGCAAGATTCAAACCCGGCGCCCCACTCGCCTGATACGCCAGCTCGGCAACGATCGGTGTCTGAAATCCTTGTCCATAAGAGGCATACAAGTGCAGCCACGGCAGCGCTCTGAACATCACGCCTGCAACCGGCGTAGTCGCGCCGTACGAAACTTCTCCGCTGTCGTCGCCATTCCCCGTGACGATGTAGTGATCTTTTGAATCGAGCTGCACTTCGCTGTGACGTACGCCGGCCATCAATGTCCAAAACGGCACAAACTCCCACGATCCCTGCACGTACTCGGCCAACTCATTCACGATATTGTTTTCATCTCTTCGCAACGCGCCTTGCACTCCCAGCGTAGTGCCGACAAAATTGTTAAAGCCGCGACGATGTTCGTTCTGTCGATCGTAGCTCACGCCGGCAACGAGCGAGAACGGACGCCCCACTACCGTGCTCTGCCATGACCAGCGAGCGTCGCTACCTGCATATTCGCGATCTAAATCGACTACCCCGCCCGCACTGGTCAAGGCAGTTTGTGCACCGGTTGCAATCGAAAGAACTTGATTCACCTTGCGCCGTCCGTAGTAGCCCAGCAGACGCACCGCTTGTTGTTCAGTCAGTTTCAGGTCGTAGATCAATCCCGCCTGCTCCTGCTCGAGGCTCTTGCGTGTATTGAATGTAAACGCAGCGGCATCGGTCTGTTCGGGGTTGGAATTGAACTGCGCCTGCGTCAGACCGAGCGGGTCTTGCGAATCGGGTCGCGAAATCACGTTCGTTACGAAGGTTAGCTTGTTCGCATCGTTGATGGTGTAGTTCAACTTGCCGTTGAAAGACTGATTACGCGCGGCGCTGTGATCGCGGAATCCGTCGATGGAGAAGTACGTGTAATCCGCGTTGTATCCCAATGGGCCCAGTTCGCCGATCGCGTTGGCATTCGCACGAAACGCGTCGAAGCTTCCAAGGGCAACGCCGCCGCGAAGCTCGGTTGGCGAACGCCCATCGGCTGTAAAAATCTGAATAACACCGCCCGACGAGTTGCCGTAGAGCGCCGAAAACGGCCCACGTAGAATTTCGACACGCGCCGCTGAGTCCAAATTGAATTGCGAAATCTGGCCCTGCCCGTCCGGCCCGGTTGCAGGCAGACCGTCCTGATAGACGCGCACGCCGCGTATTCCGAAAGCCGAGTTCGCCCCAATTCCACGAATCGAAACTTGCTGGTCTTGCGCGTAGTTATTGCGATTGCGCGCCAAGAGTCCCGGCACTTCGGCGATGTCGTCGGCTAAATTGACGCCCAGCGAAGATCGACGGAACGCGTCGCCGGAAACACTACTAATGGAGGCTGGCACATCGTAGGAGACGGCAGCGATGCGTGTTGCCGTCACCGTCACTTCCATTACCGCGTCCGGAGCGCTTGCCGCGGAGGCAGCCGCGCTGACTGCGCAAAACGCAATCAACCAAACCGGCGCGACGGTAGTTTTCCCGCGCCTATGCAAATTCATTCGACAAGCGAGCACGTCTCTGACCCCTTACATGCAAACCGATTGGAATTGTTGCTATCAAGCGACGACCGCCGCAGCAGTCATCGAGGCCATGCTACGCAGCGTGGCACGCTAATGCAACGCAGCAGCGGCGAGCAGCGAGTCGAGTAAAGCGATTTTTGTGTAAAGATCGGTAAGCGGGGGTGGTGTTGCAATTTCAACACGGAGAACCGCCAAAAAAACAATCAACACCGGCGCCAACGACCCGAACGGAAGCTCCGACGCGATTGGGGACGGCTATCGTACGGAGACTCCCGTCTAAAATGAGAAGAGCGGATCGACGCAACGCTAGTGCTTGGCGAAGTCGCGAGTCAGTACTTGGCGGCGGTGAACGCAATTGGAAGACCGTCTCTCGCGACTTTGCGACGGAGAGTCCTTCGATGCACATCGCTCCGTTCGCCGATCGAAGGCGCCGGACGAGCTGGCACTCCGCTCTTTCGAGATTTGAAGTTCGTCGTCGTCGCCGCTTTCCAGTGCATCTTTGAGCCGCAGCAGCGCTTCGCAGTACTCGCGACGAATCTGCCGCCACAGTCTTTCGCTGCGCTCCTTCGGCAGCATGGTCAGCCTATGAGTGCGACGACACTTTGCTCCCGAGCTTATGCCTATGCGCGCTCTTTTTCTCATTGCGGTATTGCGAGCGGACGTGACCGACATGGTCATAGGCTCGAAGAGGTACAGCAGGAAACGCCGTAATTTGTCCCTTCATCCCTGTCGGCTTGAACTTGCGAGTTTGAGTCGCGAGTCCATCCTGCCGTACCTTTTCGAGCCCACGATCGGAGCTCTTCATTTCACATTGTCGACAATTCAAACGAACTGCCTCGTAACGGGGCGCAGACTTCACGAGTCACACAGCAAGCAATCTAGCTGCGCTAAAGTAGATCTGTCCCCACCTGCCGATTTGCGTCATTCGAAGAGCAACATTCTCGTCAGCATCAATCTGGACAAACACGGTGCACAAGGCGCGTTTAACTAGATCATCGGCCAGATCATGGGTTCGAAGAGGTACGGCAAGAAACGCCGCAACACATCCTTTCATCCCTGTCAGCTTGGATTCCCGAGTCCATATCGGAAGCCCATCCTGCAGTACCTCTTCGAACCCATGAAGCTATCTCTGCCCCCTCAACCCGCTTCGTTCAACGGTTGAAGGCGCGAACCGGTCGCCTGCAAGCGACAACCTCATGGAATCACTCAACTGCGCTAAAGTAGATATGTCGCAACCTGGAGAATTGCGTCATTGGACCAGCTTAGGTATTTGCGCCTCCGCAAAGGCGCAGGCCGTTCCGCAGCGCTGCATCACGCACCATTAGACATGCTTGCCAACTTGGAGCTAACGCATCCCTACTATTGGGCAAGCTTTGTACCGATAGGAAACAGGGCGCCACTGCCGGCGTTGCACTAGCGCAGGTTGCGAATCGCGCACTAATTCGCGAGGTCATTTGCCATGTCTTTTGCAGTAGTGGAGCGCAGACTAGTTGGAAAGAATCGCGGAGAATAATCGTGACGACAACTCAAAAAATCATCCGCGTAGTTGCCACTGCACTGCTACTCGCTTGGTGTGTCACCGCCAGCGCTGCAACAAAGGAAGAATCCCTGCAAGAGGCTCAGCAGCTGCATGACGAGGCGCGAAAGCTCTACGCTCAGGCGCACTATCAAGAAGCCATTCCACTTTCCAAGAAGGCATTGGAGATCCGCGAGGAAGTGCTCGGACCGGATCATGTCGACACGGCAACATCGCTCGACAATCTTGCCCAGCTCTATCACGTTACCGGTCTCTACAGTCAAGCGGAGCCGTTGTACCGTCGCGCCATACAAATCTTCGAAAAAACAGTGGGACCGGAAGCTCCCGAGACGGCGCTATCGCTGAATAACCTTGGCGTTCTCGTGCAACTTACAGGCCGCAACGCCGAGGCTGAATCATTGTTCCGACGCGCGCTTGCGATTCGCGAAAAAGTATTGGGTCCCGAGCACCCTGACACCGCGAAATCGATTGGGACTCTTGCTGGTGTGTACAAAACCATGGGAGCCTACACAGAAGCCGAGCGGCTCTATAAGCGAGCAGTCGAAATCGTCTCGAAAGCGCGCGGTCCTGAGCATCGGGAAACCGCCGTTGCAATCTACAATCTCGCCAACATTTACGCCGACACCGGAGCGTACGCCGAGGCTGAGCCACTCTATTTGCGCGCGCTGGCGATCAAGGAGAAAACGGTAGGATTGGAGCATCCGAGCACGGCGCTATCGATCAATAGTCTTGCGGAGATTTATCACGTCACTGGCGCCTACACTCAAGCAGTGCAGCTGCATCTGCGCGCACTCGCGATCCGCGAAAAGGTACTGGGCGCCGAGCATACGGACACAGCCACATCGCTCAACAATCTTGCCAACATTTACTGTGATACGGGTGACTACGTCAAGGCGGAGTTGTTTTATCAGCGTGCTCTGGCCATTTGGGAAAAGGCGCTAGGCCCGGAGCATGAGAACACGGGCATCGCGCTCAGCAATCTGGCTCAGTTGTATGTCGAGACAGGCTCTTACGCTCGAGCGGAACCATTGCTGCGACGAGCGCTCGCGATTTGGACTAAGGTATTAGGCCCCGAGCATCCATACACAGCCGAATCCCTCAACAATCTCGCCGACTTTTATCACGCGACCAGTGCGTACGCTCAAGCCGAAGCGCTATACAAGCAGTCGCTCGCGATCTACGAGAAATCGCTGGGTACAGGACATCCGACAACCGCTACCTCGTTGAATAATCTCGCCGCCTTGCATTGGGCTCGCGGCGAACCGTTGCAAGCTCTCCCCCTGTTGCAGCGCGCGCAAACTAATCAACAGCTGAGCAGCGAGCGTTTTCTACTCTCGGGGTCCGAGAGCCGCAAAAAAGCGTACTTGCAAGCGCTGGCCAACGACACATTTAAATACGTTTCTTTCTCGGTAGCCATGCCGAACCGGGAAGGAATCGCTCTCGGACTGAGCGCCGTGCTGCAGTACAAAGGCCGTGTGCTCGACGCCATGTCAGACAGCGTGGCGCGCCTCCGACAGAGTGTAAAACCTGAGGATCGAGAAGTAATCGAGGAGTTGGCTCAACTTGCCAGTCAACTCTCGACGTCGATTTACCAAGGGCCGGGCGACTTGTCCGCGGATGAATATCGCAAACATCTTGCGGATCTTGTCGGGCAGCAAGAAAAACTGGAAGTCGAACTGGCGAAGCGCAGCAGTGAATTTCGGCGGCAAGTTACGCACGTGACGCTAGCGTCCGTTCGACAAGCCATCCCTGCCAACGCTGTGTTGGTGGAGTGGCTCCGCTACTCACCGTTCGATCCCAAGTCGGTGGGATCGCAAGCGCGGCAACCGAATCCTCGCTACGTTGCGTACATTCTCAAGCACGATGGACGGCCCGCTGTGATCGACATGGGCGACGCACACGAAATAGAATTGCTGGTGCGTGAATTCCGTATTGGAGTGATCGATTCCAAGCGCAGCGATTTCAAATCAAGCGCAAGAGCTCTCTTCGAGAAATTATTCACTCCGTTGCGCGGCTACTTGAAAGATTCCGAGCGCTTGTTGGTGTCGCCGGACGGCGCGCTCAACCTACTTCCGATGGAAGCGCTACTCAATGAGCAAGGCGACTATTTGGCAAAGCGTTTTGAAATAACCTACCTCACCAGTGGACGCGATTTGCTGCGCTTTGCTCCGAGCTCGAGTTCGCCGGGCAGCGCTGTTGTCGTAGCGGACCCGGACTTTGGAACGTCAGCGACCTTGGTCGCGCAATCGAGCACCGCGCCTACGACTCAGCGTTCGGCCGATGTGGACCGCGGCGGTCTGATATTTAGGCCGCTATCCAATACAGCGATCGAGGCCGAAACTTTGAAAGAATTGCTCAACCTCAATCGGTCCAATTTATTTTTACGAGATCAGGCGACGGAGGCCAATCTAAAATTACTACATGGTCCGCGCATTCTTCATCTTGCCAGCCACGGATTCTTTCTCAGCGACCAAGAACTCTCCGCGGAGATCAAGAAGAGATCGACATTGGAACAAAAAATGGCCCCCGTCGGCGAAAATCCCCTGCTGCGTTCCGGTATCGCTCTGGCGGGAGCGAACGCGCGGCGATCGGGAGCGAGCGACGACGGCATATTAACTGCGATGGAAGTAGCGCAGCTCGACCTGCACGGAACCGAACTGGTGGTTTTGTCCGCCTGCGATAGTGGACTCGGCGATGTTCAAAACGGCGAAGGGGTTTACGGCTTGCGTCGCGCATTGGTCCTCGCCGGCGCGCAAACGCAGGTAACCTCGCTGTGGAAGGTGTCGGATGAGGCCACGCGTACGCTGATGGTGGACTTCTACCAACGCCTCCTCAAAGGCGAAGGCCGTTCCGCAGCGTTGCGTCACGCACAACTCGCAATGCTAGAGAATCCTGAACTAGCCCATCCGTACTATTGGGCGAGTTTTGTTCCGATTGGCAATTGGAATCCTCTAACTCCCGCACATTTGACGAGCTCGCAATGAGCAAGCAAAAAACACTTTCGAGTGGAGTCGGTTGCATTTTCGTCGCAGCGCTTTGCATCCTCACGATTGCCAATGGTCAAGCGCCTGCGTCTCCGCCGGAATCAGTACAACATGCTCAAGAATTAATGGACCAGGCGACCAAACTCTACACGGAGGGAAAATACTCTGAAGGCATACCTTTTGCGAAAGAGGCTGCCGATATTCGTGAAAAATTGCTGGGCGGCGACAATGCGGATACGGCAAGTTCACTTGAAATGCTTGGACGGCTCTATCGGCGGAGCGGTGATTTCGTGCGCGCGGAACCTGTGCTCCGGCGCGCCTTGGCAATGCAAGAAAAGGTACTTGGGCCGGAACACCCGGAGGTAGCGCGCTCCCTCAATGGTCTCGCGATGGTTTACGAATTCAAGGACGATTTTGCAAATGCTGAACTATTCTATAAGCGCTCGCTCGCTATTAACGAAAAAGTCCTAGGCCCGGAGCACCCAAGAACGGCCTTGTCGATTGAGAATCTCGGTATCCTATACGACAACTTCGGCTATCCAGGTCGCGCCGAGGCAATGTTCCGACGGTCACTCGAGATCAAGCTTAAAACACTGGGTCCCGATCATGCGGACACAGCCACGTCTTTTTACAATCTGGCTGGACTCGCTTATGACCGGGGCGACTACATTGCCGCCGAGGAGCAATATCAACAAGCGCTGACTATTTACGAGAAAGCACTGACCGCCGATCACCCACAGATCGGCTTGGCGCACGACGGTCTTGCTAACGCGTATTTCATGTCCGGGGCTTATGTTCTCGCCGAGACGCACTATCAGCGGGCGTTCGACATCGCCACAAAAACGCTGGGTCCCGAACATCCCACTACGCTCCTCGAATTGAACCATCTGGCAATCATGTACGAAACCCTGGGCGAGTATTCGAAGGCCGAGCCGATGTTCCAAAGCATCCTCGAGCGTAGCGAAAAACAATATGGCGCCGACCACCACGAGGTGGCGATCATCCTTACCAATCTTGCGACTCTCTACAACGACACTCGCGCCTTCGACAAGGCCGAGCCCTTGTTTCTGCGCGCTCTGGCAATTCGAGAAAAAACGCTCAACCCGCAGCACCCGGAAACGGCTGTGACGCTTTACAGTCTTGGTTATCTGTATCAATACAGGGGCGAGTACGGTAAGGCCGAGAAATTCTACGGACGCGCGCTCGCAATTCAAGAAAAGGTGAGTGGCCCGGCAAGCCCACAGGCCACCGTTACGTTGAACGCTATGGCAACATTGAAATGGGCAGAAGGCGATATTGAGAGCGCAAGACGCCTACTGCAACGCACTGGCGCTATTCAAACAAAAATCATCAATCAAACATTGCTGACCGGATCTGCAGCACGCAAGAAATCGTATCTGCTCACAGTTCAGCGCGACATGAATAGAACTGTGTCCTTCTCCGTTGCGGTGCCTGGACGCGACAATGCCGTGCTGGGTCTCAACAGCGTACTGCAATACAAGGGGCGCGTTCTGGATGCAATGTCCGAGAGTGTGTTGCGCTTGCGGAAAAATATCCGCAAGGAAGATCTAGCTCTATTCGAACAGTTAGGACAAGTGGCGAATCAATTCTCCACGCTGACTTATCAAGGCCCCGGCAGTCTTACGAATGAAAAGTACCGCCAACGTTTGGATGAGCTTGCACGACAACAAGAGCAACTTGAGGGAGACCTTTCGACTCGCAGTCGCGAGATTCGTCAACAGTTGACCCCCGTCACTGTCGAGTCGGTGCGGCGTGCAATACCTAGCGATGCGGCACTCATAGAATGGATTCGATATGGAGTCGTCAGCCCGAAAAACGCCAGGGTAAAATCACCTGAGGAGTTGGATAAGCTAACCCGATACGCGGCTTTTGTTTTGAAACGAAACGACGATCCGGTAGTCGTCGATCTTGGCGATGCCGCAACAATCGATACAATGGCTCACCAATTTCGCGTTGCCACCAGCACACCCAAAAGCAACGATGTGTTACCGACCGCCGCTGCCTTATCGGCTGTCCTGATACGCTCACTGTCATCGCATATCAAGGGCGTTAAGCATCTTCTACTCTCGCCGGATGGCGCCTTGAATTTGGTTCCGATGGCCGCGCTGCTGGATGACACGGGCGAATACATGGCAAAGCGATTCGAGATCAGCTATGTCACGAGCGGCCGCGATCTACTGCATACCGAACTCCATGCTAGCAGCCCAACGGAACCGGTGATTATTGCCGATCCGGAGTTTGGTGAAAAAAACCAAGTGGCAGCCGCTGCCCCCGCTTCCAAATTACAGCGCTCCGTGGATCTCGATCGGAGCGGCTTGGTCTTTCGGCCCTTGGCTAATACTGAATTAGAAGCACAGGACCTTAAAAAACTACTGAACCTCGGTAGCTCAAACGTATTGCTTCGTGCAGACGCTACAGAGACTAGCCTTAAGCAACTTCACAGCCCGCGTATTCTACATGTGGCTAGTCATGGATTTTTTCTGAGCGATCAAGAATTGGCGGCTGAGGTTAAGAAGAGAAGTACATCTGAACAGCCGGCCGCTCCAGCCGGAGAAAACCCCCTTCTCCGTTCCGGCATCGCGCTCGCAGGAGCCAACGCACGTCGCTCGGGAGCAAACGACGACGGCATTCTCACCGCATTAGAAGTTGCGCAAATTGACTTGCAGGGCACCCAACTCGTCGTCCTCTCCGCTTGCGACAGCGGCGTTGGCGATATCCAAAACGGTGAAGGTGTGTACGGATTGCGCCGCGCGTTGGTGCTGGCCGGAGCGCAGACGCAAGTGACATCGCTGTGGAAGGTGTCGGATGAGGCCACGCGTATGTTGATGGTGGATTTCTACCAACGATTACTCAAAGGGGAAGGACGTTCGGAAGCGCTGCGTCACGCGCAACTCGCGATGCTGGCAAAGCCGGAGCTATCGCATCCGTATTACTGGGCGAGTTTTGTTCCCATCGGGAATTGGGCGCCGCTGCCGACAATCCATTAGTGCTATAAATCCCGTTTGACAGTTTGTTGTACTTACTGAATATCAGGCAAACCGCGACCAATTCTCTGGCGGCATACTAAATTATGTCGCGGCCTTGTGAATTACATCAGTTGCGCGCACAATTTCGCTCGACGAGCCAGCGGTGCATCTAATAAACCCACGACACCAGACTTGTCGTATCGTTGCAAACGCTGAAGACAGGGACACGTACGAACTATTAGAGGGATAAGGGAATGTTGCGTCGACACGCGGTCTATGTCGCTGCCCTTGCAGCGCTAACGTTAATTTCAGTCGCACGAGCCGCGGAAATTTCG
>Ga0209488_10004180_pt1 | contig 11369 bp, 8 predicted proteins | sample Rivendell_Oct201_8_FD_188349 | JGI IMG/M metagenome (GOLD analysis project Ga0209488, IMG submission 188349) | Vadose zone soil microbial communities from the Eel River Critical Zone Observatory, Northern California, USA -... | ecosystem: Environmental > Terrestrial > Soil > Vadose zone >... | reverse complement strand
TCGGTCGATCGCGTCACCATCAAGGGCGCGCGGCTGAGTCTCGTGTGGCAGCAGTACCTGCTGACCGAGGAGGAACTCGAACAGGTGCCGGTGCATGCCGTGGAGACGCGGGCACGCAGTCATCGACGATCCAGGGCCGAGGCGCCACCAACCGCTACAGCGCGGCGCGCTCGTGCCGTCACCGAGCGCGCCGCGCGATCGAACCGTTCAGTCGAGGAACACCGTCGCGAACACGGCCGAGAACACCTGCGTGTTGGTGTCGTACCGGCCGCCGGCGAAGATGCGCGACACCGCGGCCCCGGCCGACATCCTGGACTGCAGGGCGGTCGCAAACGGGGAAAAGTGCAGGTGCATGTCGAGGGCGCCATTCTGGACGATCAGGAAGAAGCCCACGTCGCGCAGCGGGACGAGGGTCGGCGGCGGCGCGGGAAGGATCGCCTTCGATTCGAAGCCGTCGTCGACGGTGCTGACGGTGGCGTTGCTCACGTCGAGCGTCAGCGCCGTCGCCGTGACCGACGGCAGCGCCGTGGTGCTCGGCGGCACCCACTGGCACGTCAGCAGCTTGCCTTCGATGGTGCGGTCGACCAGGCTGATGGCCTTGAAGTCCTGGTCCGAAGCCACGCCGACAGGATCGATCCATCCGGTGCAGCGGACCCTGGAGTCGGCGGTGATCACCCCGGTGTCGAGACCGGCGACATTCACCGTGTAGTGAGCAGAGTCGGCCTCGACCACCCCGCCGACGTTGAAGTCGAAGTTGCCGATGTCGAGCTGGTCGAAGCGTGCGACGTCCATCGTCAGCACGTCATCGGCCGGTGTCGCGGACGCGGTGCCGAACACGCTGGTGAGCAGCATCCGCGCGATGCCCGGCCGACCGCCGGCACCGGTGCTGTCCAGGTGTGCGCCCGTGAGCGTGCCGAAGGCGGCGACCTGCTGGCCGACGTCGAGGGCGTCGGTGGTGAGGCTGTCACCGGCGCCGCGGCGCAGCACCCTGGTCGTACCGAGTTGGACGCCGACCGTGAACGTGGTGTGGAATTGGCGCGAGCCGTCGCTCGCGTTCAGGGAACGGCCCAGCACCCTCAGAGTCGCATCGCTGCCGGCGCTGAGATCGCGGCCGACGATGTGGCCGATGACCCAATCCTGGCCGTTGCCGCGCGTGCCCGCGCCGGCTTCCACGGCCACCGCATCGAGCATCCCTGCGCCTTGGCCGCGGCTGCCCTGCGCCCAGACCTGGGTCGTGCCACCTGCCATGGTCGCCAGTCCGGCGAGGCCCGCGGCGCCGGTGAACACCGTGCCGTCCACCTGGAACATGGTGGTGGCGCTCGTCGATACCGTGAACATGCCGACCGAATGCTGGTCCTCCGCGCGCCGGTCGACGGTGAAGGTGCCGGTAGCCGTGTTGACCGCGGCCAGGATGCCCTGGATCGACGTCGGTTTCGGGTTGTCCGGATCCGGACTGGCGGTCATCACCGGCACGAACGTCACGCGGTTGTTGGCGGCGTCCACGGTGACCGACTCGTCGAGATTCAGGTCCAGCTCGAAGAAGTGGCGCCGGTTGATCACGATGTGCGGGCGCTCGTCCTCGGCGAAATTGACGCGCACCGGGATCGGGCCGGTGATCGGATTGCCGTTCTCGTCCACCACCGTTGCCGGCGTCGTCTGGCCGCTGATGGTGACGACGGCGTTGCTGAAGTCGAGCGTCATCGTGAGGCCGGCATAGGCACCGGGATCGATTCCGCCGCCGACGATCAGCTCCGACAGTGAATCCAGGTCGGTGAGGTCGACGCGCGTGGCGCGGCCGAGCACGCTGACCGTCGACCCGCCGACCCGTTGCAGGGAGATGCCGGATACGTCGACCTCGAAGGTCTCGAGCTCGTCGCTGGCCGAATCCGTCAACGCGATGGTCAAGCTGCCGTCGGCCGGGGCGGCGCCACCAACGCTACCGCCGCCGCCACCGCCGCCGCCGCCACCGCAGCCGCAGACCAGTGTGGCACAGAACGCGAAGCCTAGAATCCTGGGGAAGATGCTGAGTTGCATGTTCAGGTCCTCGATCGATCGTGGGGAAGCAGCGAGAAGCACCCCTCGGGATTCTGCAGCCCGGGATTCTGCAGCCCCCGGAGTGTGAGGTGCTGATGCCTACGACTGGCACCAGTACCGAGGTCCACGAAATGGCTCGATGAAGGAGCCGCGAGCGAGGATTGTGTCTTCCGCTCGAAACGGTAGGCCGAATGTGGTTGCGGCTGCTCTCTTCGTGCACAGGTGGGCTGACCAGATCCCCCACGAGGCAACGCGCGGATCAGCGCCTGGTCGTCTTCTTCGGCAGCACTTCCTGCAGCCAGGCGTCCTCGGCCTGCGGCGAGACGACCGCGTCCTGCAGGGACTCGAGCAGTACCACCAGCACTTCGGCTCGATCCGGGGCAAGCCGCGCGAGCGTTGTCAGGCAGGCACGCCGCACGTCGTCCCCGCCTTTGCGCGCCATCTGCAGCAACTTCGGCAACGCCGACAAGTTGCTGCTGTCCGCGCGCGACAGTGACTGGACGCTCGCCACGACGACCGACGTGTCCGGGTCTTCGAGGTGCTTCTCGATCGCGCTGGCGATCGCCGCGGGCAGCACTGCGAACGAATTGCAGCCCGCGGCCGCGAGTCTGCGCACCGCCGGGTCCGTGTCGTCGAGCACGCCGGCGCTGCGCGCGAGTCCGCGTCAGCCGTCAACCTACGAGCCGAGCTTGCACTCGACCTTCGCCGACACCTGGTGGTTGCCGAAGTGGATCTGCAGCTCGCCGCTCTTGCCAGCACTCTTCTTGTCCATGGTGATGGTGATCGCCAGGTTGTCGGCCTTGCCCTCGACCTTGCTGTACTGCATCGGCGCTTCGATGCCGCCCTTCAACGTCGCCGCCATGAACGCATCGATGCGCTGCTTCTTCACTTCCGCGGCGTCGTGCACGCCGAGCACGAACGACTTGTCGGCCTTCTGCTCGAGCGTCAGGTAGTAGTAGCCCGCCGGGATCTCCACGCCGCCGATCGTGATCGGCAGCGAGTTGTCGAGGCTGGTCCAGAAGTCGTTGCCGAGGCGCCATTTCTTGCCCACCATCTTCTCGGCAGAGACCATCGCGTCGTACTTGTCGTTCCAGTTGACCGGGCCGTAGTCGAGCGACAGCTGCGGCGCGCCGCCGCCGCCGAAGAACGCCACGCGCTGGCCCATGCGCTTGGTCAGCGGCGCGAACACCTGCACCTGGCCGCGGCCACCGCCGGCCTCCGCCTTCTTCTTGGTCTGGGCGACGATGTCCTTGAACCGCGGGTCCGCGCGCAGCGAGTCCATGTCGGAGTCCTGGTCGAGCTGGCCCGGCTGCGCGAAGCCGCGCTCGATCGCCTTGCCGAGCAGTTCGAACGCCTTGTCCTTGTCGCCCTTGAGGGCGTAGACGCAGGCGGCGTTGTAGGTCGCGACCGGCGCCACCTCGGGGAACTCCGCGGCCTTGAGGTGCACCTTCAGCGCCTCGTCGAGCTTGCCGGCGGCGTGCAGCGTGTAGCCGAGCATGTGCCAGTTGCGGCCCTCTTTCGGCTCGGCCTCGGTCAGCTTCTTGAATGCCGCGGCAGCGACGTCCCACTGCTCGCTCTGCACGGCTTCCTGGGCCTGGGTCTGCAGCTTCTGCACGTCGACTTTTTCCTGCGCGCAGACGGGGACGGCCAACAGGCCACAGAACATCACAGCGATCAGCTTGTTCATGGTCACTCTCTTGCCGTCGGGCGGGCACCTGCGGGCGACCTGTCGCGCCGTGCGATCAGGGCCGGTGCACGTTGGACGGCCGCATGGATGCGGCATGGGCCGCGGGGGGAGGCCCGGGCGGTCGGCCCGAGGCTGCAGGTACAGACGCTGCGCCAGAACCGACCATGACAGGAAACGGCGGCGGCGGCGACGACCGGGGAAGACGTCCCGGTCGTTGTCGCCGGCGGCGCGCGCCGCACGCTTCCTGCCGCTGCGTGTGCACCGATGCCCGTGAGGTTGCGAAGTGATCGATGGAGCCCGAGTCGAGTTGCAGGAGGTTGCCCGTCGTCTCGGCATCGCGCATCAGCAGCTTGCCGCCGCCGGCCATCAGCTGGCAGCGGCGGCCGGGCGCCTGCAGCAGTTGACCGCGGTCGTTGCCGGCGAGCCGGTGCCGGCCGAGACCGCCGAGCTGCCGGCACCGGCGGCACCGGTGTCCGTGCCACCGCTGCAACAGCAGATCGACAGCATCGGCCGCCAGCTGGTGGACGAGCTGGCGGCCGCCCAGGCTCAGCTGGACCGGGTGCGGACGAACGCCCGGGTCATGGACCTGTACCTCGGCCGCCGGTCGGATGCACCGCCGCCATGGCGGCTGTCGGCCGTCCCGCACACCAGGTCCTGCATCTGATCACGGATGGCGCGGATGGACAGGCGTCTTCAGGCACGCGATGCAGCGTCTCGTGCATCGCCACCGCCAACGGTCATGCGCCGACCCAGCGACCGCATCCGTTCCAATCCGAAGCCACGTCGCAACCCGGGAAGCCGCATGATTGCTGGCCTGGCGGGTAGTGGTCATTTTGTATCCGAGCCAGCCAGGCCCGGACTCCGCGATGGCGGACGCAATCAGCGTGGCAGCGGCCGCTGCGTGTAATGGCGCAGCACGGCGAGCGCGGCTTCGTCGAGCGGCTGTTTCTTCAGCTCGACGTACATCTGGTCGACGGCCCGCGGCGTCCGCAGCACTTCGGCCAACGACCGCCCTGCCTTGCTGAGGCTCATGCCGTAGTCGTTGGCCAGGTAATCGATGCGATGCACGCGGAAGTGGTGCGTCTGCCAGCCGAGATACCACGACCAGTTGGTGTAGTACTCGAAGCTGCGCTCGTTGAACGCGCGCACGTGCGTCGGATCCGACCAGGCGCCGAGCGACAGTTCGTAGGGCACGTAGATCTTGAACACGCCGCCGGTCTTCAGCCAGTGCAGCAGCGTCGTCATCGCCGCCGGCAGATCGCGGATGTGCTCGAGCACGTCCTGCGCCAGGATCTCGTCGAAGCATTCGGCGCCGAGGCGCAGCCTGCCGAAGCGGGTGGTGTCGACCTCGACCACGCCGGCGTCCGGCAACCGCTGGTCGAGGTCGAACAGCACGTCCGGACGCCAGTACGGATCGACATCGAGGTTCAACCACTCGGCGCGGTAGTTCTTGCCGCTGCCGACGTGCAGCACGCCGGGATGCGACGGAGCACGGACCAGCTGCGCGCGCGGTTGAATGACCAATGCCATGGCGGGAAGCCCGACGTCCTCTTCGGCAGCCGCCGGAGCGGACTTGACCGCTGTTGGCTGAGCACGTCGATCGCCGCCGTGACGTTCATGGCGACGTGAGAGCGATGACCGCGCCGGGCTCGGGGCCGAGGAAACATGGTCCATGAGCCCGGTCGCCGAGCCGACTACCATGTCCGACCCGCGGCCCGGCCTCGCCGACGCAAGGCCCCAGGACGCGGTCCACAACCCTGCCCGAGGAAACCATGCGTTCGTTCCACGCCTGTCTCCCAGTCCTGACTCTGACCGTCATGCCGCTGTTCGCCCAGGCCAAGATCGAGGCGATCGGTGGCCAGGGCCAGCGCAACAACACCGTCGCCCTCGTGGCCGACACCAGCAGCGGCTTCAAGCCCCTGGGCATGGTGACGATCACCTACGGCGTACCCGAGTGGAAGCCCGACTACACCGACAAGGCCGAGGAGCTGACCAAGGGCAAGATCTTCCGCCTCGGTCGGGACAACTGGCCGATCTTCGACTCCAACGTCGCGGTCAAGTTCGGTGGCGTGACCGTGCCGGCCGGCACCTACTACCTGGGCATCTCGCGCAGCAAGGACGGCGCGACCTGGAATCTGGTGTTCATCGACCCTGCCAAAGCCAAGGCGGCGGGCGCGTGGCCACCCATGCCGGAGCCGGCACCGCACGCGTACGACGTGGTGCTGACCCACGAACGCACCGAGGGCAGGATCACCGAGAAGCTCGACGTCAACATGGTCAACGACAAGGCCCAGCCGACGCATGGCACGCTGACCATCGCCTGGGGCGACCGCAAGCTGACCGGCAGCTACGACATGGTCCTCGACAACAAGGCAAAGGACGCGGCTGGCGCCAAGGGGAAATAGCAGCCGCGACCGCTCACCGATCACCGACCTTGGCGCCGCACTCGGCGCAGAACTTCGCGCCCGGCGGCAGCGGTTTGCGGCAGCCGGGGCACAGCGTCTGTCCGGGCGCGCCCTGCTCCACCGCCAGCGCCTGCGCACCGGCGAACACCACCGCCGTGGTGGCCTCGGTGTTGATCCACAGATCGGCCGCGAACGCGCGGCCACCGAACGCCGTCTCCAGGCGGTAGCGGCCTTCGGCCAGCTGCAGCCGGTCGCCGAAGCTGCCGTTCTTGACTTCGGCACCCGCGGCATCGCGCAGCACGAAACCGTCGGGCATCTGCAGCACCGCGGCGCGCAGATCGCGCACCAGGTCGGCACTGCCCGCCGGCCAGTAGTTGCCGCGCGCGGCGCCGGCCATCGCCAGCAACTGCTGCCGCCAGTCGTCGCGCTGGATGTCGAAGCCGACGACGTGCAGCTTCAGGCCCGGGATCCTGGCCAGCTCCCGCGCGGCAGCGACCGGATCGAGCCGCGGCATCGTGTCCTCGCCGCCATCGGTCAGCAGCACCACGGTGGTCGGACCCTGGCTGGCACCGCTGCCGAGGTCCGCGGCCGCGGCGCGCAGACTGCGCGTCAACGGCGTCTTGCCGCGGGCGCGCAGACCCTTCAGCTTGCCGACGAACTGCGCGCGGTCGAGCGGCCCCATCGGCAACAGCAGCTCGGTGTCCTCGTCGGCGCCCTTGTCGACGGCGCGCTTCCTATGGCCATAGGCGCGCAGCGCGATCTGCGTGCCCGGCGCCAGTCCGGCGAACACTTCCTCGACGGCGGTGCGCGCCAGTTCGAACTTGGTGTGGCCATCGAGGTCGTCGAGCATCGACCCCGACGCGTCGAGGATCACGTAGATGCGCGCGCCCGGTGCGGCCTGCGCGCAAGTCAGCAGCGTGCCCGTACCGCCGCGCTTCAGTTCGACCTCGAGCTGCGCCGTGGCGCGGGTCAGGAACAGCAGCGCGAAGCTGGTGGCGAGCCGCGGGTTCTCGCCGCCGGGCGTGTCGTCCCACGAACCATCGGCCAGCTGCGCCGCCAGCAGCTGCTTGCAGCCGAGCGGGTACCACTCCTGGCCGCACAGCAGTTCGCGGTCGAGGATGCGACCGATCCGTTCCAGCGAGTACAGATAGTAGTAGAGGTAGCTGCCGGACTCGGGGTTCTTGTCGAGCGCGAAGTGGGCGCGCATCCAGGCCAGGCCGCGGCGCAGCGCCAGGTTGTACGCGAACTGCTCGTCGCCGAGCATGTGCGCCGTGATCGCCAGGCCGCCGATGCCGGCCAGCGCCATGCTGCCGTGGGCGTCACTGCCGCTGGTGTTGTAGCCGAAACCGCCGTTCTGCCGTTGGCCGCGCTGGAACCAGCCGGCCGCGCGCCGCCAGGTCTCCTTCGGCACCGGCACCGAGCAGCGCTGCGCCGCGCGCAGACCGAGCACTGCGAACTGGCTGATCGAGTTGTCGCCGTCCTGGTGCTTGATCCACGGCAAGACGCGCTCCCACTCCTGCACCGCCACCGCCTCGTTCTGCAGCGGCACACCGCCGGTCACCTGCAGCACGCGGCGGTCGGGATCGTTGCACAAGCTGGCGTCGACCTGCGGCGTGTAGGTCCACGAACCCGAAGCGCTCTGGCCCTCGACCAGATAGCGCGCGGCGGCGCGCAGGCGGCCATAGAACTCCGGGTGGCCGTAGGCCTCGACCAGCATGCAGAACAGGCCGGCCGAGTAGCAGCCGAGTTCCTGCACCTCGCTCTGCTGCAGCAGGCCGCGCAGCGCCTGGTCGAACTCCGGATCGCGCAGGTGCAGACCCGCGTGCACCAGCGCCAGGGCGATCAGCACGCGGTCGTTCTGGTAGCCGAACGGCGCGCGACCGTCCCGCCGGTCCTTGCCGATCTCCTGCCACAGGAACGCAGCACCGCGCGCGATCGCCTGGTCGATCGCCGCCGCATCGACGCCGTGGCCGGCGAGCCCGCGCGTGGTCATGCCGGCGTCGTCCTCCTGGCCGACCGGCAGCGCCAGCGCCGCGCGCAACCGGCGCTCCTGCTGCTGGCCCGCAACGTCGAGCCAGGTCGGCACGAACCGCTGGCCGGTGGCGTGCAGCACCCTGCCGTCCCAGCGGGCGGTGAGCCGGGCGATCGCCGTGCCCGCCTGCGGACTCTGCAGCAGGAAGCGTTCGCCGCTCGCGACCACCGCCGGACTGCAGCGCCGGTCACCGGTCACCAGCGCACCGCTGAGGCCCTTGCAGGCGTCCAGCAGCTGCCGCGCCGTGGCCAGATCGCCGTCGACGACCAGCAGCGCCGCGTCGCTGGTCTTCTGCGCCTCGGGCAACGCCTGCTGCACGGCGGTGGCGGCATCGTCGGCGACGAAGCCGTCGGGCAACGGCTGGCTCACCACCGCCAGCAGCGCCAGCCGCACGGTCCCCGCCTGCTTGACCAGGAACGGCGCGCCGATCGGCTTGCCGTCGCGATCGCGCACGTTGGTGCCGACCAGCGGCACCAGGTCGGTGCCGACCGCGGCCCAGAACGGCAGGTCGGCGGCGGCCACGGCGACGAGGTCGCAGGTGCTCAGCCACTGCTGTACGACCTGCAGCGTCGGCCGCTCGCCGGCGAACGCGGCGCCGACGCCGCCGCCGCACACGCGCAGCACGCGCGGATCGCGGCCCTGCAGCGCCGTCTGCCAGGAACCGCCGCGCTGCACGAAGTGCTCGACGACCAGTTCCGGCGGCGCCGCCGCAGGTGCCTGCGCCGGCACGGCGAAGCAGCTGCCGGTCATCGCCAGAGCGAGCAGCGTGCGGTGGTGACGGCTCACGGTCATGTCCTCTTCAGATCCAGCCGGCGACCGCGGCGACCGCCACGCCGATGATGAAGAACTCGATGCCGACCGCCAGCACGGCGACCAGCAGGGCGGTGTATTCGCTGCCGCCGCCGCGCGCGGGGACGTAGCGGAAATTGCCCTTCGGGGCGGACCCCATCGGCCCGCGCATCGAGCGACTCGTGTAGCTCGGGTTCGGCAGACCGACGCCACCGGCACGCGACGCCGTGGTCACGGTCGGCAGCAACGCGCCGTTCCAGTCCAGACCATAGACCGCGCGCGTATCGCCATTGCCGTCGATCTCCCAGAACGCGGTGTCGGCGCCGGCCGCGGCACTCTGCGACACGACGACCAGCGAGCCGCGCTGCAGCGCGGCAGCAACCTGTGCTGCCGGCACTGCGGCCGGCGTGACCGTCGTCACCTTGTCGGCATCGGCCGCAGCGAGCACGATCATCGCCTTGCCGTCGACGCTGGCGCTGGTGGTCGCGACCGTGCGTGGATCGATGGCGACGTTGACCGCCATCTCCGCCAGCACTTCGTGTTCGAGACCGCCGGTCAGCGCCGCGTACCAGAGTTTGCGTGCCGCGAGTTCGCCGCTCCTGGCCGGCACATCGCACAGACCGCGCAGCTTGTCGCGCCGCAGGTCGACGACGAACTCGTTGCCGCCACCGCGGCGACCATGCGTCAAGCTGGCGATCCAGATGCGCGGCGCGTCGGCATAGAGCCGCACGCCGGCGAGGTCGTTCAACGCCGGGATCAGCCGCTCGTCGGCGACGAACATCCAACCGAACGACTGCAGGGCGAACGGCCAGAGCGCCTCGAGCCCTGCGGCCGGCGGCGCGACCTTGCCGTCGCCTGCCGCGGGCTCGGCGGCCGGCTCCGCGGCCGGCGGTGCCGCGAGCCCAGCACTCAACGCCACCAGCGCCTCGGCGTAGTCGTGCAGGTCGTGACGGCTGCTGCTGAACACCAGCTGGTGCACGTCCTGGCAGAACAGCGGGCCGCGCGCATCGTCGGCGAGCGGCGCCAACTTGTCCGCGGCGAACAGACCCGCGGTGCGCATCGCCGGCCCCGCCCGGTCGACGAGGGCGCGGCGGTACAGCTCGCTGCGACCGTCGGGGAAGTGCAGCTCCAGCTCCAGCCACTCGGCGACGAAGATGCCGCCGGCAGCCGGCGCCGCCTGCGGGTCAGTGGCCTCGGGCGGCGCGGCGCCCAGGGCGTCGGCGACACCGCCGTGCGCCTGCCTGCCGAACGTCACCGTCGCGCCGGACTCGATGTCGCCATTGCAGAACAACACCGGGCGCCACGGCCTGCTGTCGGCGCCGGACAGCGCATCGGCGACGGCACTGCCCAGGTTGTCCTGCGGTGCGTGCAACACGAACACCTGCTGCTCGATCCATTGCACCGCCGGTCGGCTGGCAGTCAGCAGCGTGCGCGACACCAGCGCACCGGCGGCCAGGTGCTCGGCCAGCACGCGGACGGTGACCGTCTGGTGCAGTTCGAGCGGGATCTGCTCGTAGGTCTGCTCGGCCGTCACCGCGCACTGTCCGGGCTCGCTGTCGGCGAACGTCGGGTCGAGGTCGAGCCATTGTTCGCCCTGCCGGACCTGCACCCAGAAATGGTCCTGCACCTCGGCCAGCAGTTCGTCATGCGACGAAGTCGCCGCCGGCGCGCGGGCTCCGATCGCCGACTTCAGCGCCGTGTAGTCGCGCTCGGCGCGGGCGCGCAGCCGCTCGAGCCGCGTGCGCAGGCCGGCGCTCGCCGTCAGCAGGGCCGGGTCGACCGGCGCCGGCAACGCGAACAACCGCTGCACGAGCTGCTCGCTGCGTTCGGCCGGCAGGCGGCCGCGCGCGAAGCGCACGACCAGGCCCTTGTGGCGCAGCAGCTCGGCCAACAGCAGCGCGCGGTCCAGGGCGTTGCCGGCGCGCTGCGCATAGGTGCCTTGCGCGCCGCGCAGCACGCCGGAGTAACTGTCGAAGCCGATCTCGTCGCGCAGCAGCGCGAACGCCGGCTCGGTCCCCGGTCCCAGCGCCGCGGCGCGGGCCTCGACATTGCACTGCCGCGCGTCGAGCTGCTGCAGGATCGCCTGCGCGCGGCTCAGGCTCTCGGCCGGCGTCGCCGGGTCGGCGACCGGCAGCGCCAGCGGCGCAACGACCGCTCCGGCGGCGGGCAGAGCCAGCAACGGCCGCGGCGGCGCTTGTGCGGGAAGCCCGGCGAGGCCGAGCACGATCAACCATGGGCTGCAGCGGTGCATGGCGTGCCTCACTCCGTCCTGGTGCCGCAACCGGCGCAGAACTTGACGCCGGCGGCGAGCTTGTTGCCGCAGTGGCTGCAGAACTTCGCGCCGGCCGCGTCGGTCTTGCCGGCGCCCGCGGCGGGCACCGCGGCACCCGGCTCGAGCGTGGCGGCGGCGGTGCTGGCCTGC
>Ga0209488_10004179_pt1 | contig 11377 bp, 12 predicted proteins | sample Rivendell_Oct201_8_FD_188349 | JGI IMG/M metagenome (GOLD analysis project Ga0209488, IMG submission 188349) | Vadose zone soil microbial communities from the Eel River Critical Zone Observatory, Northern California, USA -... | ecosystem: Environmental > Terrestrial > Soil > Vadose zone >... | reverse complement strand
ATCGGCTTGGTTTCAGCTCAATTTTTGAGCTGAAACCAAGCCGATGAAATTCCGGGTTTAGGGCCGGTCAGATCGCTAAGTCGTCTTATGTAACCCCTCAGCTTTCGGCTAGATCTATTCACATGATTATTTTCATATTTTTCACTATTTTATTTGATTTTATATTGTGTTTTTTTTTAAAAAGGACCAGCTCAAGCCACAGCAACACTACTAGGGACTGCAAAAAGGCCAAAAAACCTGTGTCACTCCTTAAGGGTCAGCCCCATGGCCCCAAAGGGCGAGGGCACAGGAACCTCCACTAGCGCATGAACGTGGACCTAAACCGCGGGAATGCAGGCTCAGCCTTTAGAGAAGAAAGACTAAGATTGGGGGTATCTAACCTAAACCACAGGAATGCAGGCTGTGTGCAAGTAAGTACAGTGGCACACATGTAAGACAATGGAGTACTAACCTCAGCCTTTAGAGAAGAAAGACTGAGGGGACAAAGCGACATGTATCGTACTCTTATGTAGCATCCTCATTATCACATGCTAATGGTGAAGAAAACAATCAAGAAAGTATAAAGAACAAGAAGCAAGCCTCCTCCCCAAAGTGGGAGGACAATACCCTAACTCGGGTGTGAGTGGGTCATGCCACGAGGCGGCTGAAACTCCAACAGAATATCTTCGATATGTCTCACAAAGGTCTCCCAGAAACCAGGAGCCTTACAAACATCCAACAGGTCGCTGATAATCTTGAATTACGAGTCAACGGTTTACCTCGCTTGGAAGGTATTACATAAGTCAACTACCCAATGCAAGGTTTTGTCACTTTTGCTGATGCAGATTGGGGGTATTAACCAGACCTCCATGTCCTCTACCACAGCTTCACAAGAAGAGCTCAAGGCCCACAGGGTCCCCCTCGCTTGGCGTGACCAATGTTCTGCGTATGTCTATGTCTTAACTTCTATTCATGCGCATGATTATCTCTCACGCAAACTTCCACATCCCCCTCTGTTCGAATCGTCCTGGCCATTCGCCATTCGGATGGGTTCCCTCTTACTCTACACGCGTAGCCTGCTGCTACCGTTGAACGTCTGCCGCAAGGAAAAATATTACTTGCCATGGGAGTGCGAGAATGAAAGGCATGCGTATGAAAAGTACGTCGGGTCTACTTTTATTTTTTTTCATCCCTCGCTGACGTTTGATCTTCGACTTCAGGTGTCAATACGACGAGTAGGTTTTCCTCCTCATTTCGAATCTGTACTGAGCGCGTTCGGTGTCAAGTTATATTCGCAGGATGAAAGCGCTATCAAAGCAGAAACTCCGAGAGAGCGAGGCCGCGGACTCATGATAGACTAGATGCATACTACAGTTTCCCAATGCGATCCCTGGCTCGGGAAATAGAAATGAACATTACGGAGTGGGGGTGATATCGTTGATAATGTGCAAGTATTATAGAGGATGCCTTCTTCGTGGGGTGGGTCGTCAAACCAGACGACCCTTTTCTGCCTTCCATTCTTCGATCTCTCGTTTCACCCTCTCGACAACGTCCGTCTCTGTGCTGGACTTTCCAAAGGCATCAACGAAATGTCCGTCAGGATCCATGAAATAAAAGAATATGGAGTGGTCGACCAGGTAGTCGTCACCCGGTTTGGTATTTGGCGGCGTCGAGAAGTACACGCGGTAGGCTTTGCAGGTCGCTTTGGTCGTCGCGTAGTCGCCTACCAGTCCGACAAGACGGGGGTGGAAGTCGCTCACGTAACGGGCCATTTGAGGGAGCGTGTCGCGTGCTGGATCGACTGAGATGAATATTGGTTGTATTATGGGACCATAGGTCTTGTCTACGCACAACGCATGAATAGGGCAAGGTGATGCGAAAGAAAAAGTGCAAAGCGCACCAAGCTCCGTCACAGTGGCACTCATCTTGTCCAGCTCCTCTGGACATATGTCTGGACAGTTTGTGAACCCAAAGTAGACGAGACTCCATCTTCCGAGCAGGTCCTTTTCCGTGAATTGTCTGCCGTCGTGGGTCATCATTTCGAACGGCCCCCCGACCTGAGCACGTCCAGTGGAGCGCGACTTCATTTCTCTTTCTGCTCGGTGGCTTTAGGGATATGAACCGAGGAATGGAAATGCTATGTATAGGGACTCACGCCTTTGCTCCTGAAGCCGTTGCTTTTCCCACCTGAAGTAGAAGTAGAGACCGGTACCGGCGAGAAGAAAAAGACCGGCTGCTTTAGGGGTGAACACCTGCATTTCAGAACAGTGCGTTGAGTGGGGGGGGCAAAGGGGCTATGGTGCATGGGTGACGTACGCCAACGGCAGACTTGTCCTTCAAATCATCAGGGTGATGGGTCGAGTACTGCCTCGGTTGCACACGGCTGCATGTATGTAAGGGTGGTACATGGTAGGATGTTCGGGGTGTTCGAAGCTGTTGCTGTAGGACCACCGAACGTAGTGAACGGCGGAGGACGGAGTTCATTGGGAAGGAGACTTGCCTGTTTGGGTGAGTAAGAGAGTGTCGAGTGGCGTTCGGCAAGTACTCAGATCTCAGATTCGGTACGTGAGATGTGAGGGGGTGTGGCTCAGGCCCCCGTCTGTGTCGCTGCTCCAGCTTTGATGTCATTTCATTCTACATTCAGAGCTACCCCCTTTTTTCTCTTGTCTATTTAAGAAGCCATGCTTTCTTTCCTTCAAGGACACAAACATGCTTAACGTAAAGCTTCACTCTCACACTCAGTCACTCGTTCATCCGCAGACGCGTTCGATGGAGGTAAGTTGCCCAGTCTGAATTCGAATTGCCCCTCTCTGACCATCCTCCTTTTTCTCAAGCGAACCGTCAGCGCTGTCGAAGCGAAGAGTGTCAATGGCACCCCTTGCCTCGATGATTACGAGTTCCTACGCACATTGGCCCGGGGTGCAGGAGCGAACGCGACTGTTTACCTTGTGCAAGACAAGCACACGTCTCACATGTATGCTCTCAAAGCCGTCGACAAGCACACTCCCGACGGCAGAAAAATCGCGTGCAGCGCTGTCCTCAAAGAGCAGGCTGCCCTAACCAAGCTGAACGGAAACGACTTCACCCTTCCTCTTCATGCATGCTTCCACGATACCGAAAACTACTACCTCGTCACCGTACGCACGCACGCTTTCAACCCCTATTTACTGTTTACTTATGGTTGCGAATAGGAGTACCTTCCAGGCGGTGATCTAGCAGACTTGCAGAGGATAAAGCTATTCGACCTGGACGCGGTACGGTTCTACATGGCAGAGCTTGTAAGTCCCCTTCGATTTAATATTATGCCCTCTAACGCAATTACCTAGCTTCTTGCCATCGAGCACGTTCATGCCCACAACATTATACACCGAGACATCAAGCCCGAGAACATCTTCATCGATACAGATGGTCACCTCGTTCTCGGCGACTTTGGTGTTTCATGGTTGTTCGACGACTCCAACACGACTGCACATGTCACGCGTGGCCGAGTTGGCACACCAGTATTCTTGTCTCCAGAGATTCTTTCCGGAGATGAATATAGCTTTGGAGCGGACCTTTGGGCTTTCGGTATCGTCCTGTACGAAATGCTGAGCGGGAGAGTGAGTAATAGTCGTTGGGTTTTTCTTTTCATTCCTCATGCTAATATTTACTAGGAGGCATTCCGAACTGAAACCGTTCCGGCCGATCACCCCACTTGGCTGCGTCACTTGTCCGAGCATATTAAATCTGACGAACTGGTCATGGATGAAAGCCCGTTGATGACAGAAGATGTAGTTGACCTCGTTCAACAAGTATGACATTTTTTTTCCTCTATCAACCGAGCCAGATCTGATCCCTTTACTTAGCTACTTAAGAAGGATGCTAATTCCCGTCTGTCCGATATTTCGGAAATCAAGAAGCATCCTTTTTTTGCAACTATGTACGTTTTCTTGCATCGCGAAAGGGGTAGGTCTCTCAGTCCAGCTTGCACAGTGATTGGACCCGTGTGGCTTCGCGATCACTCACAGCCCCATGGGTGCCACTTCTCGTCTCAACTCGTTATGCCGGAGTGCACTACGAACAACCTGTTGTATATGTCGGAGAGCCGTACACCACTGGCGAAGACCCCCTCCCTAGCTTCGTCTTTCAGGCCGAGCCTAGTCTACTTTCACCCGCTTGTGAACGTCGCCAGCAAGTCTTTGGTGTACTCGACGGCTGTGCACCGCTCATTTCGTGGGTTCATGGGCGTTGTGAGGGAGCAAATGCCCATCACGGTCCCAAGCGTCAAAGCAGCTTAAAGTCATTGTCCAAATGGGTGAAAAGGGCTTTGAATCGCCCTATGCGCGCCTAGAACAATCATTATACCTATCTTTATTCTCTATCTATATGCGTTCTCTCTTAGAAAGAGAGGACATGCATGGACGTTTTGTGTTGTACCATACCTGTACGATAGCCTATTATACCCTCATAAAATACGAGACTGTATAATCACGACATATAAGCTGATATACTTTCTGCCGCGGCCCTTTTTTCGATGTGATGAAAAGGCCGTGAACTGGGGGAAACTGGAAAATGGCCTTGTACTGTTGCTACTTCACACATGCATGCTACTACTGGCGCTCGGTCTTATGCGTAAATGCATGTGGTGGGAGTCCAGAAATAGAGCTGAAATGAGAAACTGCACGCAAAAAAGTGTAAACGACTGAAAATAGTGCCAGACGACCCAGCTGCCCAAGATCGCGCTCAATGTCAATGAGTTTGGCAAGTCTTGTTCGTAACACCGCTCGAGATTGCGCTCAATGTCAATGAGTTTGGTAAGTCTTGTTCTTTCCCGTTCCGGGTCCGTTTCCGGGCTGCGCAACCGATGCCAACATCTACACCATACACAAGCCTTTGAAACTACGGAGGTCCCCTCCATTCCATCTGAAAAACTTGCTTGAATGTCGTCCGAACCCCCTAGCGGAAGGCGACGGGATCTGGTATATAATGGCCTGAAGGTGTCGCTGGAAATAATAGAGAGTGCGTTCAAGATATCACCAGTGCCTGGTCTCGAGGGCATCATCATCGCCGTGAGGAGTATCATGGACATCGTAGAGGTCAGATAGTGTCTAGCTTCGCTCTGTTTTCCTCTGATTGCTGGACTAGGGAGTAAAGCACAATAAGCAAGCATGTTATGATATATGCGTTAAGATCAACAAACTCCTTGATGTTGTACACGCCGAGCTCAAGGACCGTGATGACACCGAGACGGACAAGGCCACCAGAGCGCGTGTAAGCTTGCTGGAAAGGTAGTGCTGGCTTACGGCCCCTTCTCTCGTAATATTTGTTTGTTAACAGGCGCGGACGTCACAGTTCTCTCGTGGACGTGTCCCGTAAACTTTCAGACCTCGCACAGGAGAATGCTTTCCGCCGCGCGATCAACCGCGTCGCCGACGCAGATCTCATCAAGGACTTGAACGATGAAGTCGACGAATGCATCAACAGTTTTATGGTACGCCGGTGCTAACACAATACCACACTGTCCCGCTCTGACTGACTGACATGATCCTTCACCAAGATTGGGACCCAACTCTCGACTGGGATGGACGTCAAATACCTTCGTACGTTTCTCCTTCCCCCGACCCTCCAAGGGTACTGTACCAAACGGATTTTTAGGCGACGAGGGTGTCCGAACGCGGATAACCGAGGGCCTAGACACGGGCGGCTGGCGTTCCGACCGCCGATGCTTTCCTGGCACGAGAACGCGCTACATCAACCGCATATGGGAATGGGTCCGTAGCTCCGAGGGTCCTGCGTTGTGCTGGCTCCACGGCGTCGCGGGCTCGGGCAAGAGTTCCATCAGTCACGAGCTCGCCGCGACCTTGCACTCCAAGCGCCGGGCGTACAGTTGCTTCTTTTTTCCACACGACGATGGCTCGCTGGCCTCGTCTGCGGTCCGTCTCCTCGCCTACGGTCTGTCGTTCGTGTCTGGTCTGCACGAACTCGTCATTCGGGCCATGGAGCAATCGAACGATACCCGTGTCAACCCTACGATGGAGGAGCAGTTCGCCAGTCTCATCGTCGGCCCTTTGACGGAGTTTGCGTCCATCTCCCCTTTGACGACCGTCGTGCTCGTGATAGATGGAGTGGACGAGTGCCCGGCCGATATTCGCCCTTCGTTTTTAGCTGCGATACGCTCAGGGGCTCCCCTTCTGCCTCCCACGGTAAAACTTTTCCTAGCCAGTCGCTCGCGGGGAGACGTGCGCAGTTATGTTGAGGCTCTGGGGCCGCTGGAGGTCTCGGTGGATGTTGGCATTGGCACAGATGACGGCGACATTGAGCGTTTTTTGCAACACGAGCTGGAAATGATCAGCAAGGCGTCGAAGTTGGATTCATCTTGGACCGCGTCGCAGATCAAAAAGGATGCGGGCGCTCTCGCTTCCAAGGCAGGTGGGCTGTTTCAATGGGCTCGTCTTTTGTCCTCGCTGCTCTCCAATCGGGTCCGACCCCAGGATGTGGTTTCGCGCATTCTGGCCGTTAAAACGTCCTCGACTCTGGAGGTTAGCCTTGACGTCCTGTATACGGAGGCATTGGAAATCGCTCTTCCGGCGGCAGCCGTGGATAAGGATCTTTACACGCTATACCGTAAAGTCGTCGGCACGGTCCTGGGGGCCAAGCAGCCACTTACCGTATCCGCGTTGTGCGTGCTCCTCAGGGCAGACGACGACGGCGCTAAGGGCGCCATTCAAACGCTGCTAGAGAACCTCGGATGCGTCCTCGTCCTGCATCATATCCGAGCGGGAGCCGTCCTAGTACGCATCGGACATCCCTCCTTCTACGATTACGTCACCTCGCGAGAGCGATGTCCGGCGACGTGGTTCATCGATCCGGACAAATCCGTGGTTCTGCTGGGTTCGCGATGTTTCGCCTTGATGGCGAGGGCCTTGAGGAAGGACATTTGCAGAACAGGAAGTCCTTCGGTGACGAACAAGGATGTGCCCTTCGGGACGCTCTATAAGTTCATTACTACTGGGCTTCGGTATGCGTGCTGTTATGCGTTCACGCATATCGCTGGAGACAGTGGTAATCTACAAAAGTTGGAGACCTTTCTCACGGAGAAACTCTTAGAATGGCTGGAGGCTATGAGTTTAATGCGGCTCCTTGACACGGCCGTGGAGCTAATGCAGAGCATCCTCGAGGAGGTCAACCAGGTGTGAAATACATGCGTCTATTCCCTTATTAACTCCTTACATTGTCTCTCGTTTGGCGCTTCAGCAAAGTATTTCTACTTCTAGCATCGAGATCCTACACGATGCTATACGATTCGTCGGCCGGTTCGGGAGCATCTTGGACAAGAGCGCCATACACATTTATTTTTCAGCTCTGCCATTCACTCCGCAGGGCACGACGCTCTACCGCGTCTACTCGGAACGATACAAGGACATACCCCGTGTCACGCTCGGCCACCCTGAATCCTGGCCCGAGGAGCTATGTACAGTTCGTAACCTCGGCGGGAGCGGCCGCACTCCCCGACTTCTCGCATTCTCAGCAGACTCATCCCGCTTTGGCCTTTCCACTCCTACACACATCGTCGCAGCGTCGCCGTTTTCTGGCGTTCAGCTTAGGAAATACCGATTGGGCGGCCCTCGCAAGTCCCTTGCTGTCGGGAAGTCCCCTGCTACCGAAATGCCAATCGCACTGGGGTGCCACACGGCGTTCTTGGCTTCGGTTACGTCTGGCCTCTTACTCAGGATCGCCGACAAGCGCTCGCTCACAGAAGTCCAACTCTCGTTGCCGCCCAGTTCCACGGACAAATTGCCGACGCCCGACCACCAAGAGGTTACGTGTGCGGCTTTCGATCAAACCGTCAAAACTCTGTGCGTTGGGTGTGGCAATGGTCGCATTCAGCTATGGAGATCGCGTCGCTTCGTTTGGGAGCCCGAAAACGATGGCTTTCCTTACTCTCACTCGTCTGAGATCGTTTGCATTTCCGCCGCTTCCGACTGGTTGGCGTCCGTCTCGCAATCCGAACTGAAAATTGGCCCGTGTGGCCCCTCGAAGCACAGCGATCTTTCGAGAAAGACGCTGACGCTGACGCCGAGATGGTTGGCAGAGGCACGCGACATCCGCCTCTCGTTCGCCGCTTCCTCTGCAGTGGCGTGGGCGTGTGCGATCTCTTTGCGGTCCGGCACTGCCGACGATCATAGCATCTACGTGGTCACTTCGGCTGACCACAAGGGGAGGAAGGTCTTTGGCATCAATTGTCCTTCCTATCCGGTCTACACCCTTTCCATGGACGCATCCGTCGTGACGGTCGTCTGCGACGAGATATTGCGCCGAATCAGCACTGCCACGTATAATCTCTTGGAAAATCGTTCTCTATCGGGCATCGACAGCACAAAACTCGACCGATTCCCGGCGATCTCCCCTGACGGGCGCCTGCTTGCCATCTGTGATGACGAGGTTGTTCATATCTGGGACCTGGTGCAACCGCTCCTCAAGTCACTCGATCACAAACCCAGGATCAAGGCTGCTGGGGTCATTATGACCGATAAATGCTATATCGTGAAAGGAGGGAAGCAAAAATGGCTAGCTCGAGTGCGCGATGACGGCACCTCCGAAGATATAACACAGCTCCGCGAGTACGAGATCGAACAGCTCGCAGTATCTGCCGATGGGAGCAGGCTCGCTGCTCTGAGCCTCCGACAAGGAAAGACACGACAAGGCTTCCTGGAGATCGTCGATTTGAAAACAAAAAGGCGTTCAAACTCGGTGTGGCCTGTGGCGCTCCATGATAGCTTCATCGACTGGCAAATTCGCAACATGGAATTTTCCGCGACGGGAAAACATGTCGCCATAGTCTTTTTCCTCGCCGAGGCGTCGTATGTCTGTGTCTGTGACCTTGAGGATGGGTCATTGCGGTGGAAGCAACTTCCTGGAGAGATGATCCCGTTGGCCGCTCGCTCGCTGCGAGGCGAGGAGCTCATCGTGGTCAGGACGAGGGACGTGTGGAAGATCGACCTGAAGACGGCAGAGGGCGTCAGGAAAGAGCTCTACAGCCGCGATCCGTACAAGACGGCCACACTGTATGCCAAATTCTCCGATACAGAAACGGGCGGCGCGGCGTTGCTGGAGATGGCCAGCCGCCTGTGGAACAAGCCGCCGCGGCACACGATATGGGACGCGGACACGGCAGTCGCGCTGAAGGAGGCGAAGACGAGACGCACGGCGGCGCACCTCGAGGTCCGATACAAGAATTCGTTCGGGTATTGGGTGCTCAGCAATGCAGGTCAGCGCGTGTGCTGCATACCGGAAGAATACTGCGTCCAGTGGGGGGTAAATGCGCAGAGTAGCATTAGTCACGATCGGCTGGCCCTCCTCACGGGAGATGGGACAGTTCTGATAGTGGACTTTCGGCCGGTGATGGATTATCTGAACCGCGCTCCCTCTTGAACAGTTCCTTGGACTTGGTTATGGTTGGTCGTGTAGTAGGTCTCTGGCGGTGACTCGTGACACATGTTAGTTACTGGGGACTTGTTGTAGATTAGGTTTGTAGCTTCTGCCCCTAGCATGAACATGCACGAACCCCTTGTGTCACACCTTCCTTGTCCTTGGGTTCTTGGAATTATTGCTACATTGATCAAACCCAACAGAGGATATAGCAAGGATACATTATCACGTTCAAGGCTTGCCGTGAGGGTCTATCATTTTCTCACGGCCAGGTTCGTGAAACCGCACGTCGATACTAGTACAGCAGCTAGTCAGGTCGATCGTCATTACACCGATAAGCATCACCCCCGTTCAAACGTCCAACAACTCTTTCGTATAATTTCATGTCTGTAACTCCTAACACCGCTTCTATTTCCTCCAACTTCGAAGCCTTGTTTAATGCTGCCTTGGCCAAGTACGCCCAACAGACCGGGAACGACCTCCGCAACCATCCGCTCGCACACAAGATTGATATATGTGACTCTCCAGATTCCTTCCTGAGGGTATTCCAAGAGCAAGCTCAGAAATTCGACGAATTTAGGAATGGAGATCACAGTCTCATCAAGTGGCTTCAGCCCGTCGTCACTCGCATACATGCTCTCTCGACCAGTGCTACTGTTAGCTCTGTTGCTAGTGCCGTAAGACCCAACAACTTTATCGCATTCTTTCTATCTTATCAAACGTTTTTATCATGTAGGTGATTCCCCCTGCATCGGCAATATTTTCTGGGATAAGTGTCCTTCTCTCTGTGCGTATCTCCTACACTCCACTGCTGTCTCTGATATCCAAAATCACTAGACGGCCGAGTCTGTGACTGCCAGCTACGACGCCCTCGTAGATGTCTTTGAATGCATTAAGAGTTTTCTTAGGCGACTCATGATATATACTGCAATTCCCGCCACTCCTCCGATGACTGAGATGCTCATCAAGATATTGGCCGAACTGTTAAGTGTCCCTGCTCTCGCGACAAAAAAAATTCGCCAGGGCCGATTCAGTAAGTCTGCTTTGGTTGAGAGATACCTTCGGCTTAATGCTTCGAAGAGAAATATGCAAAGAAATTACTAGCAGAAAAGGAGGTCGAATCGGTCTTGGAGAGGCTGGATAGGCTCACCCTTGAGGAGTCGAGGACGACTATTTCCCAGACTCTTGGCGTCATATATGGCCTGGTCAATAACAACCAGGTCGTAATGGAAGGTGCGCATCGCTTTTTCGTTATAGTCATGCGCGTGGTGCTAAACACCTCTGCTAGATGGCAAGGCGTCGACATCCGACATTCGACAGACCCTCGGTGCGCCCGGTCGACTCCTGCAGACGAATTTCTTTTTTTTTGACTTCTTCAACTCGTCCTCATGCAAGAGCTAGCAAGTAAAGTAAAGAAGGGCGAGCGTTCGTAGCTCCCTTGCATCGACATTTCTGGCTATATGAAAGCTAAATATGCTCTGCAGGTGACCTCTTGCAAGAGAAGTTTCGACGTTGGCTGTCTGCGCCAGATCCGTGGATTAACCACAATCTCGCTCGAAAAGCCCATCACCGTGGCACCTCTGCGTGGTTTACGGAGAGCGACATCTACGAACAATGGAAATCGAATGGTTCATTACTATGGATACACGGCCTTCGTATGTGGATTTTTTCGTGTGTTTATCCATTGCTGACAGTCTGATACACGATAGCTGGCTCTGGAAAAACTATCCTTAGGTATTTGCCTCCAAATCTGTGCCCGTTTAGGCGTACTCACCTCATCTACCAGCTCGACGGTCATCGAAGATATCCAGCGCATGTGTCAGATTGGATTGGCAACCCTTGCAATATTTTATTTTGACTTCCGGGATCCTGCCAAGAGGGACGCAACTTACTCTCCTCCCTTCTCATACAACTCTGTCGTCAGTCCGATAGCTTCTCTCAAATACTCTCTTCTGTCTTTTCGATCCACGATAATGGCTCTCGGCAGCCT
>Ga0209488_10004178_pt1 | contig 11377 bp, 7 predicted proteins | sample Rivendell_Oct201_8_FD_188349 | JGI IMG/M metagenome (GOLD analysis project Ga0209488, IMG submission 188349) | Vadose zone soil microbial communities from the Eel River Critical Zone Observatory, Northern California, USA -... | ecosystem: Environmental > Terrestrial > Soil > Vadose zone >... | reverse complement strand
CGCGGTCGAAAAGGTCGGTGTCGTGGCAAAGATCTCGCACGTGTCGACCGGCGGCGGCGCCAGCCTCGAACTGCTCGAGGGCAAGGTGCTGCCGGGCGTCGCGGCGCTCGGCTAGTCCGACCTCGGAGCGTTCGTCCAGCGCGTGGTTGCGCGCGCGACCGTTGCACATCGAATAACGGTGGACTCGCCACCAGGATCGCGCGCACATCGACCCGGCCGCAGACCCTGCTGCGCGGGCTCGGGCTTCGTATGAAATGACCACTACCCGCCAGCCCAGGAAACATGCGGCTTCCGGGGGGACGACACGGCTTTGGATTGGCGTGCCGCCGTGGCTCCTGGAGCTGTGCGGCAGCTGTGCCGGCGGTGCAGTCGACGACCGCGCCGCCGTCCGCAGCGTGCCGCCGGACTGTGCCGGGCTGCGCGTCGCCAAGGGGCCGCCGCTGGCGAAGTGATCGCTGCCGGTGGATGCAGCGACCGGTGGCTTTCGCCATCGCTTGCACCGGCGTCGGCTTGCCGGGCTTGCAGGAGGTTTTCCCGCGTGCGTGAGGGCCGGGACCGTGTGTCGTCAGTACAGCAATGCCCACTGCCACGAAGGATCTGCCACTGTTCGAGCCAGCTGCTGCCCCCGACCGCGGCGTCGAGCGCCGGTCGTTGTTCGCTGCTGCCGCGCTGGCGATCGTCGGGGTGCCTGGCGCGGTGTCGTTGCTCCCGCGTACCGGTCCAGGCAAGCCATGGACCCTCGAGGAGTTCCTCGCGGCGGTGACGCCGGCGGCGAAGCAGCTGGTCGCAGACACCTCACGCGCGGGTCAGGATCGCTACCTGCACACCGTGGCCGGCCTCGCCGCGCAGCTCGGCGACGTCGACGAACCCGACTACCGCCAGGTCAGCGAGGGGCACTGGATCGGCTGCAACCACGAGCCCGAACCGTTCACCGTGCTGCATTGGAAGCTCGCGCCGGGAGCGAAGATCACGCCGCACGCGCACAGCTACGGCAACGTGGTCACGTTGGGGCTCGCCGGTGCGGTGCGGGTGTTCAACTACGAGATGGTGGGGGAGCGCGACTACGACGCGAAGGGCCGCTTCCGCGTGCAGTGCACCGTCGACCAGGTGGTGCGCAAAGGCGACATCAACCTGGTGAGCCTCGAGCGTCACTACGTGCATGGCTTCGTCGCCGGCCCCGACGGGGCCCGCGGGCTCGATATCACGACGCGCATCCTGGCGAAGCGGCCCAGTCCGGTGCTGGACGTGGCGCCGAAGCCGATCGACGAGCAGCTGCGCGTGTTCGAAGCCGGCTGGACGAACTGAACCGGCAGCGGGCACGCCGCGCACCCGCAGCAGTCGCCGGCAGTGCCGTATCCGGCGCGGCTACAGCCCGAAGAAGCGCTTGATCCGCTGCAGCAGCTCGCCGGCGCCGCGCTGGATCTGCTCGCGCTGCTCCGGCGGCGCGGTGCGCAGGTCCTGGATCGCGCGCAAGCCCTGCCGCCGTGAAGCCATGATCTCGGCGATCTCCTGCGCCAACGGCGGCCGGCGCGCCAGCAGCACCTGCAGTGCGTCCTTGAAGATCACCAGCACCGCGAGGTCGTCGGCGGCGTTGACGTTGGCGGTGCGGGCCTCGCCGGTCAGCAACGCCATCTCGCCGAAGAACTCGCCGCGGCCGAGGCGCGCGACCTCGCGTTCGGTGCCGTGCTCGTCGCGGATCGACACCACCGCGGTGCCGTCCAGGATCACGAACAGCGCATCGCCGGGGTCGCCCTGATGCACGATGCGCTCGCCGCGGCCGTAGTCCTGGCGCACGGCGTCGCGGCTCAGCGCCTCGAGATCCTCGGGGCCGAGCGGCACGAACACCGGCACGCGCGCCAGCGCATCGGCATGGCGCGCGCCCGGTGACAGGGGCTTCGGCATCTCGCCGTGGTACTCGTGGCTGGTCTGGGTCGGGAACGGGATCACCAGGCCGTTGCGCTTGGCGGCGTACCAGACCTTGGTCATGAACTCGTCGTTGATGTCCTGCAGCCGCTCGTAGTCGTCGAGGAAGAACCGCACCTGGTACTCGATCGCATAGGCGGCGTAGTTGAGAGTGCGCACCTGCGGCGCCGGATCGGCGAGCACGCCGCGGGTGGTCAAGGCCACCTGCTGCAGGATGCGCTTCACCTTGTTCGGCGGATCGTCGTACGAGAAACCGAGCACGTGCGGCTCGCCGTGCACGCGCGTCGGCCGCGAGAAGTTGACCAGCGTCTCCTTGCCGATCACCGAGTTCGGCACGATGACCATGTCGCGGGCGCGCGTGCGCACGCGCAAGGACCGCCAGTTCATCTCGATCACCTGGCCCTGGGTGCTGCCGACCTGGATCCAGTCGCCGACCTCGAACGGCCGCTCGATCAGCACGGCGATGCCGGCCATCACGTTGTCGAGCGTGTTCTGCAGCGCCAGGCCGAGCACGATCGAACTCACGCCGACCGCGGTCAGCAGGCTGCCGAGTTCCTTGTCCCAGACGCCGGCGATCACGAAGCAGGCGCCGACCAGCACCAGCATCAGCCGCAGGATGTCGACCAGCAGCTTGGGGAAGCGCGTCTGGTAGTAGCCGGCCTGCTGGCGCACCAGCGCGGTGTTCTTGACCAGCGACAGGACGACGCCGATGCCGGCGAGCCACACCAGGGTCTCGATCACCTTGCGGGTGGTGCTCAGGGTGGCGTCCCAGGCGAACACCTGCACGCCGAGCACCAGCACCAGCGCCAATGGCAGCAGCAGATTGCGCGTCGCGCGCACGGTCGAGCCGAGCGGATGGTGCTTGTGCTCGAGCCGGCGCAGCAGCAGCGACAACAGCACGGTGACCGCGAGCCAGCCGCCGACGTAGCTCGCGAGCTGCTGCCAGAGGTTCATGGCCGTTGCCGCACTCGAGCGATCAGAACCGCAGGTCCCGCTGGTAGCGCTGCAGCCGCCGCTGTTCGGCGTCGGCGTCGCTGCCATAGGCCAGCGGCGCGCCGAGCGCCTGCGTGCGGTCCTGCGGTGCCGGGTGGGTGGCGAACATGCCGCCGTTGCCGCCTTCCTGCTGCATCTTCGCCAGCACGCGGCCGAGCGCCTGCGGGTCGTAGCCGGTGCCGGCCGCGAACTTGCGGCCGAGCTGGTCGGCGGCGAGCTCGGCGTCGCGCGAGTAGCCGCTGGTGATCAGCGTCTGCACGATGTCCTTGACCGAACTGTCGAACAGACCGGTCAGCTTCTGCAGATCCTGCTGGTTGATCGTCGCCTGCGCGGCGCCGGCACCGAGGTAGGTGAACGCCTCGGCAAGGTTGGCCTTCTGGATCGCCTGCAGGCCGTGGCGCAGCGTCACGTGCGCGATCTCGTGCGCGAGCACGGCGGCGAGTTCGTCCTCGCTCGAGGTCTTCTGCAGCAGCCCCCTGGTCACCAGCACGGTGCCGCCCGGACAGGCGAACGCGTTGACCTCAGCGGTGTCGAGCACTGCGAAGTGGTAGTCGGCGAACGTGTGCCGCACGCCGTCGTTGGTCATCACCACCGCCTGGCCGACGCGGTTCACGTACGCCGTCAGCGCCGCGTCGTCGAGCAGCCGGTAGTTCGGCATCGCCAGGATCTGCGCCGCGACCGAGCGGCCGATGTAGTGCTCCTCGCTCGGATCGAGATCCTGGAACGACTTGCGCAGCCGGTTGGCGCCGCGCACCAGCTTGCCTTCGGCAGTGTTCTCGCCGGTGGCCTGCTCCAGCGCGTTCATCACGCCGGCACAGGCAGCGACCGGCACCAGGAGGAGCAGCCCGTAGCACAGCGCGCGCTTCATCGGCCCTCCTTCAGCAGGCCGCCGCTGGTCAGGAACTCGCGTTCCTCCGCTTCGCCGACCTTGATCGCCTGGATCTTGTCGACCAGCCGGAACGCCGCCTCGAGGTTGGGATTGCCGAGCCGGTACTGCCGCTCGACCTGCGGGTTGAAGCCCTTGCGCGCCGCCGCCGCCTCGCTGGCCGAATAGCTCTCGCGCACGCCTTCGCCCGACAACCGCACGTCGGTGCGCGCCGACACGTCGGTCTCGTGCAGCCAGCCGACCGCGTCCTTGTACTTGGCCTCGAGCCAGGCGCCGTCGCGGCTCTGGAACTCCAACTTGTCGCCCTCCTTGAGGTCGGCGACGCCCGGCGCGAACAGCCGTTTGCCGGCGCGCAGCTTGGTCTCCTTCTTGGTGACGACCAGCGTGTCGCCCTGGCTCTGCGGGATCGAGCCGGCGGCGAGCAGCAGGCAGAACGGGACGATGGCGAGGAGTCGGCTGCCCAGGGTCATGGCGGGGCACGATAGCGGCACGCGGCGCGGAGCCCAGTACGGAGTCGGCAGACAGCGCGTGGCGGAACTCGGCTAGCATCGGAATGCCCGCAACGTTCGGTCGACCTGCGGCATACCAGGGAACGTGACCACCGAACTCGAACGCGACTTTGCGGCATGGGCAGATCGGGCTGACCCGGAGGCGTTGACGCGCGTGTTCGATGCGACTGCCGGGCGGTTGCTGCTGCTCGCGGCGCACGTCACCGGCGCGCATGCCAGTGCCGAGGATCTGGTGCAGGCCACGTTCCTGGCGGCGATGCGAAGCTGCGCGACCTGGGACCGCGCTGCTGCGGTGTGGCCCTGGCTGGCGGCGATCCTGCAGAACGAAGCGCGCATGGTCTGGCGCCGGCAGCAGCGTCGGCGAGAAGTCGGGCTCGAGGTGGCGGCGTCCGTGGCTGCCGAGGAACGGGATCCGGCGCAACTCGCCGCCGCAGAGGAGCAGTTCGCGCAGCTGGTCGGCGCGATCGATGCGCTGCCGTTGCACTACCGCCAGATCCTGCGGCTGCGGCTGGTGCACGGGCTGCGCCAGGTGGACATCGCGCGCGCGCTCGAACTGCCGGTCGGCACCGTGCGCGCACGAACCCATCGCGGGCTCGCGCGACTGCGCGCGGCGCTGCCCGCGGCGACGGCGGTGTCGGTCGGCGCGTTGCTCGTCGGCGACGGCGCGTTGCTGGCGCAGGTGCGCGCGCGCGTGCTCGAAGAAGCTGGCGCCATGCACGGTGCGGCCGCGGGCGGAGTGGCGACGGTGCTGGTTACCGGAGGATGGTGGGCGATGCACGGCAAGACCTGGGCATGGGTGGGCGCGGTCGCGGCGATGTTGTTGGTCGTCGGCTTTGCGATCCGCGTGTCGCCCGATCTGGGTGCGGGGGCGAGTGCCGGCGTGCCACCGCCGATGATCGCCGATGCTCATGCATCTGCGGCGGCAACACCGGGTGAGGACGTGCAAGCGCAGCGCACGCCGATCGAACGAGATGCTGGTGCTGCGTGGCCGCTCATCGCGACGGTGAAGACACTGGCAGGCAAGCCCATCGTCGGCGCGCGGGTGACGGTCTCCACGGTGCCGAAGGGCGTCGAGAATCTGCCGGGGCGCGAAGTGGTGGCAACGGGCGAGACCGAATCGGATGGCACGTTCCGCTGCAGTCTCGATGCACTCAGGCAGCGCAGTGTGCTGTTCCGGTGCATGCATTTCCTGCACGTCGACGCGGTGAGCGAGAGCACGTTGTACAATTCTCCGAGCACTCTGCTGTTGCCGCGCACGGACGAGCCGCGAACCTTTACGGCAAACCTCGTATTGGGCAGGGCAATCGACATCGTTGGCCGCGTCGTCGATGCGAACGGTTTGCCGGTGGCCGGCGCCCACCTGGACTGGCTCCACCAGGGGCGTGTCGTGGAGCTGCGTGCGAACGCGGACGTGGATGGTGCGTTCCACGTCGCCGCCGAGCCCAGTTGGTTTGGAACGCAGCCCGACGGCATCGTGGCCACCGAGCCGGCGCGCGGCCTGGGGTTCGTGGAGCTGCCTCGACTGGCCGAGCCGCCGCTGATCGGCACCACAGTCGACATCGGTGCGATCGCCCTCGAGGCGCGCAGCTCGATTCGCGGCCGGGTAGTGCTCGGCGATGGGTCCGGACTCGGCCAGTTCCCCCTGGAGGTCCGAACCGTGGACCCTGCGTTGGTTGCCGATCCGCGTGGTGTGGAGCGAGAGCTCTCCGAGTACCGGGGAAAGAATCGATGGCCGCTGCAGTTCGAAGGCGGACGGCTCGTACGGTCGCAGGTGCAGACGATCACCGGCAGCGACGGATCGTTCTGCTGCAGCGGGCTCGATCCGTCAGCTGTCTACGCCGTGGCAGTGAGGGACACCGCCATGCGTTGGATCGCGGCCGTCGCGCGTCCTGATGGTGATGCAGTGCATCTGGTCGTCGATCGGCAGTTCGTTCGGCTCGACGTGCAAGGCGGGTCGGGTGATGCTCTGGTCGGCGCCAATGTTGCGGCCGAGGGCTACGACCCTGCTTCGCGGTATCCAATCGACAAGATCCGTCCGGGTTTTCCTGCGACCGGGCCTTCCGTCATCGCCCGCTTCTACCCAGCGGATGCGCAGGGCCGTCGTCTGCTGTTGTCACCATTCGGCTGGGTCTGGCGCATCGGATCCTTCGATGAGATTGCGCAGGCGGACTTCCTGCGACATGAAGCCCTGGCAGGCGTCTATCGCGTCGATCTCCAACTGCGGCTGCGCGCGGAGACCCACTTCGGCTCACTGCAGGTCGAGGTCGTGGACGAACAGGGTCGCCCGTTCCGGCCGTTCAACGTCGTGCTGCAGTGCCTGGACAAGGATGCGGGACGGCAGAGCAGCTCCCAATCGCTCGATGCGGACCACATGTTGTCCGATCTTCCGGCTGGACGATGGCAGCTCACCGTGAGGGCCGGTGCAGAAGTGTTCTTCGGGGGCTACTGCTACGCGCGTGGCTCCCACGTGCGCGAGATCCAGATCGGAGACCAGCAGACCACGAAGGTGCGCGTCGAAGCACCGGTCGCGGGTCTCGCAACCTTCCGGCTGCGTTCGAACCCGGCACCCGCGCCTCTGAATTGGGGCGAGTTCGCGCTTCGCAGCGAGCCTGGCGGTGTCGCACTACCGTGCTTTCCGTGCGAGCCATTCACTCGTGCTGCGGGTCCTGTTGGCAAAGCTGTTGGCGAGGATCTGCTCTACATTGCCGAGCAGGCTTTCCCGCCCGGCCGGCACACATTCGTTGTCGAAGCCAAGGGGTATCAACCAGCGCGTTGCGAGGTCGAGATCGTGGCGGACCGGTGTGTCGAAGCCGTGGTGGATCTGGTGCGCCAGTGATGGTCGCGACCATCCGCAACGCCTCGCTTCGGTGGCAAGCACCACGCAGCGCACCGGTCGAAACTTGATGTCACAATCTGTGACATCAAGTTGGGCAGCTCGCAAAGCCGGTCACTTGCTATCGAGCCGGAACACGCCGTCCCAGGCTGGATCGGCCAGTCGCTCGAGGTAAAGGTGGGTGAGTGCGTCGTCAGGGCGCTGCGTGGCCAGCGCGGCAAACGCCTGCTGCGCCGCCACACGATTGCCGGCCCGCAGTGCCGCCACGGCGGCGGCGAAGCGCTGCGCGAACTGCAGCAGCGCGGCATCGGCCTGTGCCCGCAGCGCCAGCGGTTCGTAGACGCGGATCGGTTCGGCGCGGCCTTTCACGCCGACCAGCCCGACTTCGCGGCCGAGCACCGCGTCGCCGACATGTGCCCAGGACGTTTCGCTGACCAGGCAGCCGGTGCCGAACGCCTTGTTGGCGCCTTCGAGCCGCGACGCGAGGTTGACCGTGTCGCCGATCGCGGTGTAGTCGAAGCGTTTGCTCGAGCCCATGTTGCCGACCACCGCCGGGCCGGTGTGGATGCCGATGCGGGTCTCGATCTCGGGCTTGCCGGCGGCGCGCAGGCCTTCGCTGATCTGCCGGCTGATCGCCGTCGCCGCCAGCGCCGCACGCACGGCGCGCAGGCCGTGGTCGTCGCCGCGCAGCGGCGCGCCGAACAGCGCCATGATCGCGTCGCCGATGAACTTGTCGATCACGCCGTGCTCCTGCAGGATCGGCTCGCACATGCGCGTGAAGTAGTCGTTGAGGAACTGCACCAGTTCCTCGGGAGTGCTGTGCTCGGCGAGGCCGGTGAAACCGGCGAGGTCGGTGAACAGCAGCGTCACCTCGCGGGTCTCGCCGCCGAGCGACAGGCTGCTCGGATCGCGCAGCACCTGCGCCAGCACTTCGGGCGCCAGGTACGAAGCGAACGCGCGCTTGATCTCGCGCTTCTGTCTGCCTTCGACCACGAGCCGCCACAGGAACGAGCTGCCGGCGGCGCACAAACCGCCGAGGGCCGGAGCGGCGACCGGCAGCACCAGCAGGTTCGCCCAGCACAGCAGCGTTGCCAGCAGCGCCAGCAGCATGAGCAGCGCGAGCACCAGCAGCGCCGACATCACGCCCGGCAGCAGGAACACCACAGCCGTGGTGGTGGCGACTGCCGCGGCCGCGAGCGGCAGATCCCAGGCCGGCGCATGCAGGGGATCGCCGCGCAGGATGTTGTCGAGTGCGGTGGCGTGCAACTCGACGCCGGGGAACACGCGCGACAACGGCGTCTGGTGGATGTCCTCGTAGCCTTCGGCGTTGATGCCGACGAGCACGATCTTGTCGCGGAAACGCTCGGCCAGGTAGAGCGGCGGCTCGCCATTGGCGACCTTCTCGATCGACGTCAGGACATTGACGAACTTGACGTGCTCGAAGGTGAACTCCGGACCGCGGAAGTTCAGCAGCAGGCGCGCGCTCGCACCCGCGGCCATCGGCGGCGAGTCGCTGGTCCCGGTCAGCGTGATTGCACCACTCGGCGTGCGTGCGACTCCGGTCGCGCGGCGGCTTGCCAGCGCTGCGGCCAGCGCCAGCGATGGATAGGCGCGCGGTGACGTCTGGCCGGGTGGCGTCCACAGCCGCAGCAGGTCATAGCCGCGGTAGACCTTGTCCGCATCCGGGCTGATGTTGACGAAACCGAGCAGGTCGGCGCCGGCCTCGAGGTCGGGGATCGGCAGCACGAAGCCGCGCTCCAGCGCCCGCACCGGCAATGTGCCGGTGATCGCGACGCTGCGATCGGCAAACTTCGCCGACTCCGCCGGCGTGCGGCCCCCGTCGCGCTGGACCATGAACTTCATCGCCAGCACGTCGCCCTTGCTATTGGCCAGGCTCTTGGCGAACTCACGGTCACTGGCGGCGCTGCCGGTCTGGTCGAACAGGACGTCGTAGACGATGGCGCGGGCACCGCCGGCGAACAGCCAGTCTTGGGCCTGCTGATAGATCTCGCGCGGCCACGGGAACGGAAAGCCACCGACTTTGTCGACGTAGTCCATCGACTCCTGGTCGATCCAGGCGACGACGATGTCGGTGCCGGCCGGCTTGCGGCCGATGCCGCTCGCGTAGCGCGCATCGAGCGTCAGCAGCTCGAGCCGTTCGACGACACCGGCCGCCTGCAGCGCCGCGACCAATGCGAACGACAGCAGGGCGAGCAGCAGGGCAACGCTTCGCCGGCGCATGGACTCGGGCAGCGGCAGAGCGCTACCAGCGCGCGTGCGTCGTGTAGTGCTTGCCGTCGAAGTAGGTCGCAGCCACCGAGCAGGCGATGCCGAGCTGCTCGAGTTCCGGGCGCAGTTTCTTCAGCGTCGCGATCACCACCTCGAGGCCGGGGACATCGCCCAGCGGCCCGTCGTTGCGCATCTGGTCGATGGTCTTGACCGCATTCTCGAACGTAGCGCCCATGGCGGTGACCGCCAGACCGCGCCAACCGCGCGCCAGCGGGGCGAGCCGGTCCTTGACCGCGGCCGACAGTTCGGTCGGTTTGCCGTCGTGGCTCGCGGCGGCGGCGTCGAGCGCCGCGCGCAGACTCTTCGGCCCGACTTCGCCGCCGCCGATCGTCAGCAGCAGCGTGTCGTCGGCGATCGCGTACTCGAGGCTCACGGCGGCGAGCAGCTTGAGCGTGTGCACCTTGGCGCCCTGGTACTCTTCGGTCTTGCGCCCGGCGTGCAGCCCGCGCGCGTGCAGCAGCTTGTCGATGTTGTCGGCGAACGCCTTGCCGTCGCGCAGCGCGACCAGGAAGCAGGCGCCGCGCACTCCGGCCAGCATGGCGGCGAACGGAGTCTCACGCCCGGTGTCGGCGTCGGCGACGGTCGTGTCCTGCAGCGCCAGCAGCTCGCCGCCGAGCAGATCGAGCAGGTCCTCCTTGAGCCGCACCTTGCAGGCCTCGGTGAACATCTTCTCGCCCTGCTCGCGAGTGACCGGCACCTGCTCGCCGAGGCTGTCCCAGACGGCGGCCACGGTCTGGTAGAACGCCTGCGCGTCGATCGGCATCGACGCGAACGCCTCCGCCGCGGCGGGCACCATGCGCAGCAGCTTGGGCGCCGCCGGCGCGGTCGGGATCATCACGCCGACCAGGCCACGCGGTTCGTCGGTCAGATCGAGGTGGAACTCGGTGGCGACGAACTTGCCGTCGGCGGCCACCGACATGCCGAGCTTGCCGAGGCTCATCAGGCCGAGATCGGTCACCAGCTTGGCGACGTCGAACGGCGCGCCGGCCTGCTCGGCCTTGGCGCTGGCGATGTCGAGGATGGCGGCGCAGGCGCCGGCGAGATCGAGCTCCATCGCCAGCGCGCCGTGCCGCAGCGCCGCCGGCGGCTCGAAGTTCTTGCCGGCCGCCCGGTCGAGGAAGTGCGGCGCGTTCTTCTTGAGATCGGTCGACACCAGCATCACCGCGCAGCCGTCGACGACGGCCGGCAGCGCGACCTGCACCTTGTCGGCGTCGACGACGCGCAGCCGGGTACCACCGATCTGCAGGTCGCGCAGCTTGGTGTGGTCCCTCTCGGCCTGCGCCACCAGCTGGTCGACCAGGGCCTGAAGATCGGTGTGGCCGTCGTCGCCGGCCACCAGCAAGAGGCTGAAGTCGGGCGGCTCCTGGTTGTCGATGGCGTCCGGGAGGTTCTTCCAGTCGAACTGCAGGGCGAGCAGCAGGTCGCCGGAATAGCCGGTCAGCGCCGCACGCATCGCCTCGAGGTCGAGCGCCGATCTGCCCTTGGCCGCGGCGAGGGCATCGTCGATCGCGGACCCGGCCTGCCGCACCAGCGGCGCCAGCGTCGGCCCGGTGAACAGCTTGGCGACCTGGGTACCGGCGAACTCCTTGGACCAGGCCGCGGGCCCGCTGATCCGGATGACCGCGAAACAGTCCGGCGGCACGAACTTGTACGGGGATGCCTTGTCCTGCGCGGGCAGTACGGCGGCGAACAGTGCGATCAGGCCGAGGGGGAGACGCATGGGCAGGGTCCTCATTTCTCTTGCAGGTAGATCAATACGCGATCGTGGGCCAGCAGCACCAGGTCACAGCGGCCGTCGCCGTCGACGTCGCCGACCGCGAGTTCGCGCGGTTCCGCCTCCGACTGGTCGGCGGCGTTGGTCTCGAACACCGGGATGGCGAGCGCGCGCACCAGCGCGTTGCCCCGCATGGTCAGGATCTGCACGCCGTGCAGCTGGCCATCGAG
>Ga0209488_10004177_pt1 | contig 11381 bp, 10 predicted proteins | sample Rivendell_Oct201_8_FD_188349 | JGI IMG/M metagenome (GOLD analysis project Ga0209488, IMG submission 188349) | Vadose zone soil microbial communities from the Eel River Critical Zone Observatory, Northern California, USA -... | ecosystem: Environmental > Terrestrial > Soil > Vadose zone >... | reverse complement strand
TGCTGAAGCATGCCTCGAACGTGCCCCAGTGCGCGCTCGAGATTGAGAAGATTTTTCTGGAAGCCGGCTTCCCTGAAGGTGCGTTTCAGGCGTTGTTGATCGGCTCGCAACAGGTGGACGCAATCCTGAACGATCCGCGCGTGGTGGCGGCGACGCTTACCGGAAGCGAACAGGCCGGCATCCAGGTGGGAATGGCGGCGGCAAAGCGTATCAAGAAGGTTGTGCTGGAGCTCGGTGGCAGCGATCCGTTTATCGTGATGCCCAGCGCGGATCTGGACGCGGCCGTGGCAACCGCAGTCGAGGCGCGGGTACTGAACAACGGTCAGTCTTGCATTGCGGCGAAGCGTTTCATCGTTGCCGAGCCGATTGCGGCGGAGTTCGAGCGTAAGTTCGTAAGCCGCATGCAGAGTTTGCGAGTGGGTGATCCGTTCGACGAAAAGACGGAGCTTGGTCCGCTGGCCACGGCGGATGCTGTGAAGTCGCTGGATGCGGATGTGCAGAAGACGGTGCAGGCGGGGGCGAAGGTGCTGACGGGCGGACATCCGCTGAATCTTCCTGGAAATTTCTATGCTCCGACGGTCTTAACCGATATTCCAAAGGAGTCTCCGGCGTATCGCGAGGAGTTCTTTGGTCCGGTCGCGTCGTTGTTCCGCGTCAAAAATATTGACGAGGCGATCGGCCTTGCCAATGACAGCCGTTTCGGCCTGGGAGCGAGTGCATGGACCAACGATGAGCGGGAGCGCGAGCGCTTCATCAACGAACTGGAAGCGGGGATGGTGTTCATCAACAAGATGGTGGCATCCGATCCGCGCATTCCATTTGGCGGGGTCAAGCAGTCGGGGCACGGGCGCGAACTCGGCGTCTTCGGGATCCGGGAGTTTGTGAATATCAAGACGGTATGGATCGCATAGGGCCACAAAGAGCCTTACCACAGAGGACACAGAGGACACACAGGAGAGCCAGTGCAACCACGAAGATTACGACGGGATACCAAGCGGAGCAGCCATCGAAAGGTAGATGCACAAATCTGGCCCATCAAAGTTGACCGAGATGCTGCCCGAGCTTCTTTGCTCGAAAGGTTGCGATCGGAGCCGATCAGCAACATCGGCTGTCAGAAAAGGGAAGAGCGGTACGACCTCGATTCGGGCCGAGACTGACGCAACCGAAATCACCTGCCGTCTCTTGAGTTTGACTCGCCCCGAAACTAGAGCACTGCAGTCTCGTGAATCGTGCGTCCTTCGGCGAAGCGCGAGAGATTCAGCAGCGACGCGTCGATCAGATCTGTTTTTCCGGTCAGGATAAGGTCACTAAGGATTTTTCCCGTAGCTGGCGCGTGCATCACTCCGTGACCGCTGAATCCGTTGGCCAGAAAAAATCCCGGCACCCCCGGCGCTTCACCGAGGATGGGATGGTGATCGGGCGTCATTTCATATAGTCCCGCCCATGCCCGTTTGGGATTGACCGGAAGATTGGCGAAACAAGGGACGCGGTCCGCCGCCCGGGTCAGAATTTTCTCGATGAAGGTCGCATCAAAATCTGTCTTGAAACCCGGCGTCTCTTCGGGATCGTTCCAGGCCAGAAGAAATCCGCGGCTCTCAGGACGGAAGTGAAATCCGTTCGACATGTCGATGATCATGGGCGCGGTGTGGGGAAACTCATCGAACGGTTCGCTTGGCACCAACATGCGCCGCAACGGCTCAACCGGCAAATCCACTCCCGCAAGTTTTGCCACTTCGGCCGCCCACGCACCTGCGCAGTTCACCACCTTTCGAGTCGCAACAGCACCCCGCGAACTTTCGACGTGCGCGATTCCACGCTCGTCGTGAGCGATCCCCGTAACCAAGGTATTCTTCCAAATCGTGGCGCCGTGATCGACAGCCCAGGTGATGAAACCGACCATCGCACTGTAGGGATCGACGAATCCATCGGTGGAGCAGAAACTTCCGCCGATGATATCGTCCGCACGCAATTGTGGAAACATCTCGCGAATCTCGTCGCCGGAAATCAGGCGGACACGTTTCAATCCCATGGCTACCTGCTTTTCATAGTTGGCGCGCAGGTAGTTCATGTGCTGATTGCTGGTAGCGCAAAAAAGATATCCCTGGGGCCGGTATTCGCAGGGGAATCCTAGGCGCTCGTCGAAGGTGGCGTAGAAAGGAATTGAGTACAGCGACATCTGAATGTTGACCGGCGTGGAAAACTGCGCCCGCACTCCGCCCATGCTCTTGCCGGTCGATCCCTTGCCCTGCGCGGATTCGCGCTCGATCACCAGAACGTTGCGACAGCCCGCCGCGGTCAGGTGGTAGGCGATGCTTGAGCCGACGATCCCTCCTCCAATGATGACTACGTCGGCCGTGTGCATAGGATTCTTGTTATGTCAGGATGTGGAACCCGCGTCTGGTGCTGGATTACTGCCTCAGGGTCAGCGCACTCAATACCGCCTGTTGCTTAGCGATCAGCGACTGCACGCCCTGGCGGGCAAAGGATAGCATCTTCGCCAGTTGTTGCTCGTCGAACACCTGGTGTTCGGCGGTAGCTTGGACTTCGACCATCTTGTGGCCGGCGGTCATGACGAAATTCATGTCCACGTCGGCGCGGGCGTCTTCTTCGTAGCAGAGATCGAGCAGCACTTCTCCATCGACGATTCCGACGCTGACGGCGGCGACAAAATCTTTGAGCGGGACCGAGGTCAGCGTGCCGGCTTCCACTAATTTTTCCAGAGCCAGTCCCAGTGCGACGAAGGCGCCCGTGATCGAGGCAGTGCGGGTGCCGCCATCCGCCTGAATCACGTCGCAGTCGATCCAGATCGTGCGTTCGCCGAGACGCGCCAGGTCGGTGACGACACGCAGGGAGCGTCCGATCAGGCGCTGGATCTCGTGGGTGCGTCCGCTCTGACGGCCCTTGGAAACTTCGCGGGGCGTCCGGGTCAGGGTAGAGCGGGGAAGCATGCTGTATTCCGCCGAGATCCATCCCTTGCCGGTGTTGCGCATAAATTGCGGGACGGTTTCTTCGATCGAGGCGGTGCAGATAACTCGCGTGTTACCGACTTCGACCAGCACCGAGCCTTCCGCCGTAGTGATGAAGTCAGGTGTGATCAGGATTGGGCGCAGCTGGTCCGGCGAGCGATTGTCCGAGCGGTAGAACATTCCCGAGAATTGTAAATGATTGAAGGGATGCGGGCGGAAGGTACCTTAAGAAGATATGAATGCGGCAGCAGAAAATTGTCCCTGGAGGGAACAATCACTGCGCCGATGCCAGTTGCGACGACAACTGATTGATGCCGGTGACGTCGTAGAAATCGGAGAGGTCGGCATGGCCAGCGAGAGTCTCGCGCGTCTTGCCGTCGACAACGATTCTCACCTTCAATATGCCGGGCGTGTTGGCCGAGATGGTGTGAATGAGTGACGCGATGGTGAGATCCTCGACGAGAACTCCGGAGCGGTGACCGTCGGCGAAGGCGGCGTTGAGGTCGATGACTGCGACTCCGGGGTCGACGAGAAAAACGCTTCGGACTTCGGCGCCCGAAGCCAGCGGGTGAGGCGATGACTTGTCGAGATACAGCGCGAGCAGGGAGCGGAGCAATTCCTGGGCGCGCTCCTGCCGTCCGGAGGGCAAGGGTATCTGAGCGGCCTGAGGACGCAGCGAGCCATCTTCATCATGGGCGACGAAGAGTGTGACCTGTTCGGTGGGACCGGCTACTGGCGGCGCGAGCGGCCGCGTGTCGGCGGACACGGCCGGAAGAGCCGCGGCATGCCGACGCATGCGCCAGACATAAGCGCTCATTCCGAGGACTGCAATCAGCAGCACGGCAACTCCGATGATGAGTTGGCGAGGGATCATTGTGCGCCCCCGAGATTGTCGCGCGCAGCGGCGATTGCCGTAGCTACGGCACTGGTAACGAGCTGCTGGTAGTCAGGGGCGGTGAGTTGCATCACGTCGGATCCTTGGGGAGCGAGCTCCACGGCGAGTGCGGCAGCCGTCACGTTATTCAGCGGGCGCAGCGGCGCTGTCAACGTTCGAACGGGGATCTGCCGTTTTTGCATCTCGGCAGCCACGCTAGCTGCCGTGTTCTGACTAAGTGGCAGGAAATTGCGTTGCGAGGTCGTCCAGGAACGAAATGGACCGCGATCGTCACCGCCGTAAGGAAGCAGCGCGGTGTAGATACGCACGCCATGTCCGATCGAAGCGGCGTGAAGAGAAATATAGATCGCAGCGTGATTGGTATTAGAAAGGATCGCGCGCTGTTCGAGCGTAAGGTTGGCATCGGAGTCGCGCAGAACGAGAGTGGAAATGCCCCGACTCTCCAGTTCCTGACGCAGACTGCGCGCGAGTACGAGGGTCACATCCTTTTCGACGAGCGTGCTGCTGAGGGCTTCACCGCGGTCATCGCCGCCATGCGCGGCATCTATGACTGCGAAGTAATGGCGGGCAGCCGGTGACGCGGGCGCATTGGGCGCGCTGCTGGATTGCGCCGGTGTTCCGGGAGTGCCAGGTGCAGAAGATGGCGGCGGGTTTTGCGCGGCTGCGGATGTCGGAGAAATGGTCACTGTGCGACCGTCGCTGGAGAAGCTGGCGATGACCGGCGCGGTGGCATTCACCGTGATGACTGCTGTCCCGTTACTCTCGCTGTAAGTTGCTGAGGGAATCGTCTTGCTGCCGAACGTGAGCGTTGGCGACGCGGGCGCAACCACAGGCTCGCGGCCAAACGTTAGGCGCAACGCTCCGGGTTCGGTAGAGACGAAAGGATTGACCGGCGAAGTGAAATGGAAAACCAGCCGGGGAGGATTGTCCGAGCCGAGTGAAGCGGTGAAGTGAGTAGCTACGCTGCCGATGAAGAGGCGTCCTGAATCTTCGTGAAGACTCACCGGCCCACCTAGAAAGCGCGGCAACACGAGGCCGAGCGCCGTTACAGGAATAAGGCCGCGGCCGTTTTCTACGACGAAGGCGGCTGGGAGATCGGCGTCGCGTCCCTGTATGCGGACGCGATTTTTGCCAGACTGGAAGTCACCTTCCACTTTATTGTTGTAGCGCAGGCGCCAGCGTTGGCCGTCGGATTTGGCGTTGACGGGGCCGAGCGGCTCGAGAAGTTCAAGGAGGCCGACATAGTCGCGGCCCTCGCGTTGCACCATGGGCAGCGAGTAGTTCGCGGCGGTGGAGTAGACAGAGAGATGCTTTTCGGGAGGAGTGCCAGAGAGTGAACTGGCAAAGAGCATGGCCAGAACAAATGTCCTGGAGATAGCCGACGCGACGCGGGCATGGGTCTGCCTAGTCCAGCGCATAGATTGTCAGGCCACTCAGTAGCTTGGGATAGAAGTCGGTTGATTTTTGGGGCATGACTTCGCCCGCGAAGGCTATGTCGCGCACCTGCTGGACTCGGCAAGGATTCATGAGGAAAGCAACGTTGGCGTTCCCTGAGCGAACTTGAGCCAGCGCTTCCGCGGCATCGCGCAGATAGGAAATGTTTTGCTGGTTGCGGATCGATTCCTCGGAGAGCTCGATCACGCCTTCCAACAAACGCTTGTGCAGTTGCACCACGTCGAGAGCCTGTTGCCGCGCAGAGAGGCCGGCAAGTTGTTGTCCATCAGCAGTGGGCTTGTGCATAAGGAACGCACGATTGGCGGTGACCGCGAGCAGAGCGGGTCCACCTGAGCCCTTCTCGCGAAGAATTGCGGCAGCGCGCGGCGCATCAAGCGCTGAGTCAATCTCTTCGACCTGAAAGAAATTGCGGCTGGAAGCTTCGAAATCGTCAGCAGAGAACGACGCCAGTCCGCGGACAACACGATGCGTAGGCAGGACCAGCAGGCCCGGACTGTTCATGTTGACAAACGTCATCATGACGAATTCGTGCGGAGCATCCTTACTATTATGATCGGATCCGGCCGCACGGCATTCGTTGCGATAATTGAGTGCAGTCTCGTAGCGGTGGTGACCGTCGGCGATGATCAGCTTTTTGTCTCGCATCTTCGTCCGCACCGAATCGATCAGGGCCGCATCGGAGATCTGCCACACGCGGTGCACGACGCCGTATTCGTCGGTCACTTCAATCGTGGGAGCGGCACGGGTTGCGCCACTGACCACGGAATCGATTTCACCGGAGTCTTCATAAAGCATAAAAAGCTGACCGAAATGGGCGCGGGTAGCGCGAAGCAGGTCCAGACGGTCGGCCTTTGGCTTGGCCAGAGTTTGCTCGTGGCGGTACACGACCTGGGCCGAATAGTCCTCGAGACGGCCTACGGCGATAAAGCCGAGGCGCTCCGACTGGGCGTTTGTGCCGGGCGCAGCGAAGCTTTGCGAATAGGCGTAGATGGAGGGCGCGGAGTCCTGTTGCAGAACCTTCTGACCACGCCAGTCGCGGAAGTACGACGCGGCGCGGGTGTATACATTGTGCTCTGTATTGTCATCAGGGTTACGGCGGCCGAGGATGATTCGTACCAGGTTATATGGGCTGGCGGCGTAGTAGCGATCTTGCATCGCCGGCGAAATCTTGTCGTAGGGCTGGGTGACCGCCTGCGAGACATGTTGAGGGTGATAACGAAGCGCGCGAAAAGGAAGTATGTCTGCCATTGGAAGTCTATGATTGTAACAACATTAGCGGCATTCGCCGGGAACGGGGCGTCGGATCGGGCGTCTGGGCGGACTGGACGCGGCATTGGCGATTTGGGAATGTCACTAATTTTTGACAAAAACTTTGTTTCGCTCCCGGAAAGCTGTGATACTCTCACGGGCATTGAGGTATTTATGGCCCGCCTGAAAGCTCGGCGCCGGTCATCTCGCGCAAGGGCCCTGGTTCTAAGGGATGTTCAAAGCGACGTTCGAACGGAAGTCCGAACCCCCCCGCCGACCCTGTCCTGGGATTCGAGTTCGATCCGGCTGCGTACATTCACTTCTTCGCTAATGACTTTTTCACGATGGCCGCTCCTCGCGATCATGTTGTGTGCCATCGCTTCCCCGGCGTTTGGACAAACCGACGTCAACGATGTGCACGTAGTTCCGCGCGAGATTGAAAAAACGAAAGACGTTCCCAAACAACAATTGACGAGCTCCGGACTGACTACGCACGTGCGTCCCATGAAAGTGGATGTGGATCTGGTGCTGGTGCCGGTGACCATCACCGATCCGATGAACCGGCTCGTGACCGGCCTCGAAAAACAAAATTTTCAGCTCTTCGAAGGAAATTCGGCGCAGGATATCCGGACGTTTTCGAGCGAGGATGCCCCAGTGTCGCTGGGCGTGATCTTCGATTCGAGCGGCAGCATGAGCAGCAAGATGGAGCGGGCGAAAGAGGCGGTGATCGAATTTTTCAAGACCGCCAACCCGCAGGACGAATTCTTCCTGATCACATTCTCCGACGAGCCTGAGGAAGTCAGTGACTTTACTAGTTCGGTGGACGACCTGCAGAATCGGCTGGTCTACGCGATACCGAGAAAGCGAACGGCGCTGCTGGACGCCATCTACATGGGCGTCAGCAAGATGCGCCAGGCCAAGTACCCGAAGAAGGCGCTGCTGATCATTTCCGACGGGGGCGACAACCACAGCCGCTACACCGAGGGTGAGATAAAGGCCTTGGTGAAGGAAGCGGACGTGATGGTCTATGCCATCGGCATTTATGACCGCTCCTTTGCAACCGCCGAGGAACGGCTGGGCCCGGCGCTGCTGGGCGATATCGCAGAGTTGACGGGCGGGCGCGCATTTACCATCGACAACCTCAACGATCTGGCGGACGTGGCGACGAAGGTTGGAATTGAACTGCGCAATCAATACGTGCTGGGATACCGTCCGAGCAAAGTCGTGCGGGACGGCAAATGGCGTAAGATAAAAGTGAAGCTGATGCCACCGAAAGGATTGCCGCCTCTACGCGTGTATGCACGGATGGGATATTACGCGCCTGCGGAATAACTGGGGCGCGAAAGCTTTTCTACTTCTTCTAACGTTTCTCCTCTGGGCTGGAGCGCAAGGGGAGATTCTCGCCCAGTCCCAGCCCGCGCCGCCTGCAAGCGAGTCCAAACCTCCAGAAACGCCCGCTGCTCAACCTCCGGTAATCGCTCCCGCAACCGCCCCGCCCGCGCAGGAAAATCAGCAGAAACCATCTGGCGATAACGGCGTCTTCGTTTTTCGCAAGGATGTCGACGAGGTTTTGCTGCACGCCACGGTCGTAGACGACAAGCAACACATCGTCACCAACCTCGATAAGACAGCGTTCACCGTGTTCGAGGACGGAAAACCGCAGAATATTGTTTCCTTCCGGCACGAAGACATTCCGGTTTCGATCGGAATCGTAATCGACAACTCCGGGTCGATGCGCGAGAAGCGCGCCAAGGTAAACCAGGCTGCGCTGAATCTGGTGCGGGCGAGCAATCCGCAGGATGAAGTGTTCGTGGTGAACTTCAACGATGAGTACTACCTGGACCAGGATTTCACCAACGATCTGCTGAAGTTGAAAGAAGCGCTGGAGAAAATTGACGCCAAGGGAGGCACTGCACTGTACGAGGCCGTGGTGGCCTCGGGCGATCATTTGAAGAGAAACGCGAAACTGGAGAAGAAAGTCATTCTGGTCGTCACCGACGGCGAAGACAACGCCAGCCGCGAAACTCTGGAGCAGGCCGTCAAGCAGTTGCAGCAGGAGAGTGGCCCGACGGTCTACGCCATCGGAATTCTGGGAGATGAAGAACATCCCAAGCGGGCGAAGCGCGCATTAGAGATCATTACGCAAAGGACCGGCGGCGCGGCGTTTTTCCCCAAAAATCTGGATGAGGTAGACGCGATCAGCCGGAGCATTGCGCACGACATCCGCAACCAATACACAATCGGATATAAGCCGACAAATCCAAGAACGAGCGGCGGCTTCCGCCAGATTCGCGTTGACGCCCGAGCCAAGGGACACAACAAGCTCATGGTGCGAACCAAGAGCGGGTACTACGCGGGCGGGCAGACAGCAGCGTCGGGAAGCAAGTAGCTCGGCAATGCCGCCGGAAAGACATTGCAGTTGTCACCTTGTCATTGCAGTTGTGACTTTGTCATCGCAGCTGTCAGCTTGTCATCCTGAGCGAAGCAGAGACATTCGCGAAGCGAATGTTTCGGCGCAGTCGAAGAGCCTGCCCTGAGCAAAGCCGAAGGGACCCCTTGCCTGCCAGCACCACCAACGGCCTCGCAAGGAGTTTCTGTAAAAGGTCCCTTGGCGCTCTCGACGCGCGAGTTATCCTGAGCGAAGCCGTTTTTCAGGGCGGAGCGAAGGACCTCTTGTGCGTCGCAGCTGCATTCGAGGGGCAACCTGCACCATCACGGGAGCGTGGAATATGACTTACGGCAAACTTGTGTAGTTTGGTGTGACGGAGGTGTGTGCAATGGAACCACTCGAGTCCTATTACACGCGATTCTGGAAGCGATTCCGCAAGGATGCTACGCCATGGGCCAGAGACAATATTATCTGGGGCGTTATCGTGTTTGTCGGACCTCCGCTCGCTGCTTACCTTCGCGATCCGCATACTCAGATAGATTGGGTTCTGTTCAAAAATACGCTTTTGCTCTACGCCTTTGCGTTTTCAATCTATGTCCTTTTTCATCTGTGCCGAACACCAAGAAAGCTAGACGCTGATAGGGCGATAAGAGAGCAAGGACTTTCTACTATTATTGCTGAACGAGATCAAATCATCGCTACTCTCAGCGCGAAACCAAAACGCACGCCAGCAGAACAGCACGATTACGACCGAGCAAAAAAGCATTGCAACAATTTGGACAAAAGTCCGTCATTGCTCTTCGTCATCTTAGAACGCATGGAACTTTGATCTTCGGAACCTTTAACCCAATCCTTCCGGTTGGCATAAGTCGAGATGAGACGGTGTGGGCCTATAACGCTTGTGCCGGGGAAGGCCTCGTGACGCGGACTGACAATATTCCTACCTATGGAGCGGCGACATTTGCAATTGCCCCAAAGATGGGTGAGATTCTCGATGAACTGCTCTACGACGGTACTCAGGATTAAACGCAAAAAGAACCGTCTATCTTCTGAAGAGTTCTCGTGGTAGAGAATCCAAGCTGAAAACTCCTTCTTTTTCGGGTTGTGAATCGGCACATGTTCGCGCTCAGTTGTTTGGGATGGTTGTCCGCGTAGGTCCCGTGACAAAGCGGCAGTGATTGCGCCGCGGTCCTTGGCTTCGTAGGTATGGCTTTCGCCATTTGACGTTCCACTGCCCGCCTCCATTGACGATTCCACCCTGTCCCCTTACCCTGTAACGTGCGCATAAAAAGTTCCGAGGTCTCCCGTCTGCGCGTCGCCGACGACATTACCCAACTGGTCGGCGAAACTCCGATGTTGCAGTTGAAACGCCTTGTCCCCGCAGGTTCGGCGGATGTGTTTGCCAAGCTGGAGTATCTGAATCCGGGCGGCAGCGTCAAAGACCGCGCGGCGATTGGAATTATCCGGCGAGCCGAGCAGGAAGGGCAACTCCGTGCTGGCGGAACAATTGTCGAAGCGACGGCGGGAAACACTGGGATTGGGCTTGCCCTCATCGGAGTGAACCGCGGCTACAAAGTGAAGCTGTTTGTGCCGGAGCGCTTTTCTGAGGAGAAGGTCAAGATCATGCGGGCCCTCGGTGCCGAGGTGTTCCGCACACCAGACGCCGAGGGCATGTTGGGCGCCATCCGACAGGCGAAGGAACTTGTCGCCGGCGATCCGACTGCGTTTATGGCCGGGCAGTTTGAGAATCCCGCCAATCCTGATTACCACTACGAAACGACCGCCCGCGAAATCTTCGAGCAAATGGAAGGAAGGATTGACGCCGTCGTCCTTGGATGCGGCACTTCAGGAACGTTTACTGGGGTCGCTCGCTTTCTGAAAGATAATTTGCGCGGCGTGCAGGCGTTCGCGGTGGAGACCCAGGGCTCGGTGCTGGGAGGCGGTCCGCCGGGGCCGCACAAGGTGGAAGGAATTGGAGCGAGCTTTATCCCGAAGACGTTTGACGCGTCCGTGTGTGACGGAGTGATCATGGTGACGGATAAAGACGCCTTCGAAACCGTGAAACAACTGGCCGCGCGAGAAGGAGTGCTGGCGGGTTCGAGCGGCGGAGCGGCTGCATTTGCGGCGCTGGAAGTGGCGCGGAGGCTGGGGGCGGGGAAGCGGCTGGTGACGGTGATTCCGGACTCGGCGGAGCGCTATTTGTCGAAGGGAATTTTTGAGGGCGGGATTTGAACAGAATAAAAGCAGAATCTCGGTCAATTGTCCTTGACCCTAACCTCGCCGCTGAACGATCCTTTCCCACGAGCAGAAACCGCCGCTGCCGTTAAGGTTTTACAGTTTGCTGAAAAACTCCAGTTTTGGTTTTGTTTTGAAAGGGCGCGGCTTCAAGCCGCGCCGTAAGTGCCACAAAATCAATCCGGCTTTAGCC